>Ga0208458_1002653_pt1 | contig 12887 bp, 8 predicted proteins | sample AD_UKC085_MetaG_FD_184432 | JGI IMG/M metagenome (GOLD analysis project Ga0208458, IMG submission 184432) | Active sludge microbial communities of municipal wastewater-treating anaerobic digesters from USA - AD_UKC085_MetaG (SPAdes) (version 2) | ecosystem: Engineered > Bioreactor > Anaerobic >... | reverse complement strand
GCCAAGAATGCTGAGAAGTATCTTGAGAAGGCCAAGGGTCTGGATGTTTATGAAGGCAACCAAAACGAATTGAGAAAAGTAGTTTTGAACAACAAGTACTTCAAGTAACGGGTTCAATTCTCAATTTCGAGTGAGTTATGCTGCCCGGCACATTGTCGGGCAGCATTTTTTTGATACCATATTGCCAAACTGCAATTATTTCGTACATTTGCAACTCCAAGGCGAAAGCCGCATTACCTGCTCAGGTGGTGGAATAGGTAGACACGCAGGACTTAAAATCCTGTGGGCAGTAATGCCCGTACGGGTTCGATTCCCGTCCCGAGCACAAAGTCCCGTAAGAAACTCCTTACGGGACTTTGTGTTTTTATTGATAGTGAAAAACTATTTGAATAGCTTCTTGCAAAGCGTGGGGATGTCGGAAATTGGGATGACGGTGATGCCTCCTTTGGGACGCTTTGCAAAAGAACTTTCCTTGTTGTATGAAGAGATGAAAATCACTTCAAATCCGAGTTTCTCGGCCTCGGCAATGCGTCTTTCCACCTGACTGACCGGCCGAATTTCACCACTTAACCCAACTTCCGCTGCAAAACAGATCTTCGGACTGATATGTAGATCAAAATTGGAGGAGAGAATTGCTGCAACTATCGCCAAATCACAAGCAGGGTCACTTACTCTCAATCCTCCGGCAATATTTAGAAAGACATCCTTGGCTGCAAGCCTAAATCCGGCACGTTTCTCCAGTACGGCAAGCAGCATATTGAGCCTGCGCACATCAAATCCGGTGGTTGAGCGTTGAGGAGTACCGTAGGCTGCCGTACTGACCAATGATTGTATCTCAATGAGAAATGGTCTTGTACCATCCATCATGGCACTAACTGCCACCCCGCTCAAATCATCTTTGTGCATAGGCATAAGAATTTCGGATGGATTGGAGACTTCTCTAAGACCGCTGCCGGTCATCTCAAAAACTGCAAGCTCATCGGTGGATCCGAAACGGTTTTTTATACTGCGGAGTATACGGTAGGCACCCTTTGTATCGCCCTCGAAAAGCAGCACTACATCCACTATGTGCTCCAGAATCTTCGGACCCGCAATAGCGCCATCCTTTGTTATATGTCCTATCAGGATCACCGGCACATTGCTCTCTTTGGCGTAGCGCAGCAATACTGAGGCGCACTCCCTAACCTGTGAAACGCTGCCGGCAGAGGATTCAATGCTTTGACTATAGATAGTTTGAATGGAGTCTATAATGAGCAAAGAGGGATTCACTTCCCGGGCCTGTAACAGTATGTTTTCCAGCAGAGTTTCCCCCAGCACATAGCATTGTGAGTCATCTCCCTGTAGTCGTTGGGCGCGGAGTTTGATCTGGACTGCGCTCTCCTCCCCGGATACATAAAGAGTCTTAAGTCTTGAGGCATGGAGCGGAATCTGGAGCGATAAAGTTGACTTTCCAATACCGGGTTCACCTCCAATGAGTATCATCGAACCCTGTACCATTCCACCTCCAAGGATTCTATCCAGTTCAACATTTCCTATGGAAAATCTCTGTTCTTCGTCAAATGTAATGCCGGTTAGCAGCTGAGGTCTCGCATCTTGCATCTGTATTAAGGCACGGTTGCGTCCGGAAACCCCTCCTCCGGTGCCGGATAAGGATTTAGGTTCCTCTATCATAGTATTCCATTCGCCGCAAGCGGGGCAGCGTCCCATCCATTTCGAGCTTTCATTGCCGCATGAGCTGCAGAACCATGCTGATTTTGTCTTTGCCATGATGCAAAGATAATAAATCACCAAAAAATCTTGAGCATACCGGAAGATTATCTGATGAATAAGTTATATTTTTCCTATTTTTGCGAACAAACCAAAAATCTAACAAGCAGTGATCAGTTTCAATATTGAATATAAGACCCGTTTCGACCAGCAACTTTATGTGGCGGGGTCGATCCCGGAACTCGGAGAGTGGGATTATTCTTGTGCACTCCCTATGAAATATTCGGATGGGGGAAAGTGGAATGCGCAAATTAAAACCCCTTTGTATCCCTTTTCATACAAATATATACTCAAGAGTCCTTCGGGTATTTTGGTTGAGGTGGGCGAGTCCAGAAGTATTTCAACCACCGGTCGTTCCGGCAATATTGCACTGCATGATATGTGGCAGGGGAACAGCGACCATTCTGCCTTTCTTTCCGCACCCTTTGCAAATGTCTTTTACAGGAGGGAGAGTCTTAAGGCTCCGGTAGAGTCAAAATTTAATAAGGAACTCGTTATCAGAGTGACAGCGCCTCTGGTCCAATCTGAGGACTCCATCTATATCTGCGGTGAGTGTGATGCTCTTGGAAATTGGAATCCGCTCAGGTCTCTGCCTATGCGTCCTGTCTCCGGATGCAGGTGGGAGGTGGCCCTGGATGCTTCACTCTTGCCTAAAGTGGTGAGGTTCAAGTTTATCAAGCTTATTGGAGAGTCCTCCTGTATATGGGAGTCTTGCGATGACAGGGTGTTGGATATTCCTGTTCTGACAAAGGGAGATTCCCTCCGTTATGAGTGTGGTGTGACAACTTTCCCTCCGCGTACTCCCCGTTTTGCAGGAGTGGCGGTTCCTGTTTTTTCGCTACGAAGTGCAGAGGGTTTCGGTATAGGTGATTTTACCGATATTAAAAAATTAGTGGATTGGGCTAAAATTACACAACAGAGCATTATCCAGCTTTTGCCAATCAATGATACCTGGTCTACCGGTAACTGGACTGATTCATATCCCTACTCCGGTATCTCCATAATGGCCTTGCACCCGATCTATATCAATCCCTCTCTTCTCGGAAAGGTCAATGATGCAGTAAAGGCAAAGAAGTTCGAATCTGAGCGAAAGACCCTCAATGCACTCGGTAGTGTTGATTATGAGAGAGTTTTGCGCCTCAAGGATACCTGGTGCCGTACACTTTTCGATCAGGATGGCGGTGCATTTATGGAGAATCCCGCGTTTAAGGAATTTTTTGAGGCAAATTGCGAATGGCTCCTTCCTTATGCTGCCTTCTGCATTCTGAGAGACAAGTATGGTACTGCCGATTTTTCCCGCTGGGGGAAATATTCCGTTTATGATAGAAAAAATGTGGAAACTCTCTGGAAAAATGTGCGGTCCGGCAGGGAAATGAGATATTATATATATGTACAGTATCATCTCCATCTCCAGATGCTGGATGCGCGCGACTATGCCCATTCCAAAGGCATTGCTATAAAAGGTGACATTCCGATAGGCATCACTCCTCAAAGCGTGGAGGCCTGGAGCGAGCCGCATTATTTCAATATGGATGCTCAGGCGGGCGCTCCACCCGACGATTTTTCGGTTAAAGGCCAGAATTGGGGCTTTCCGACCTACAACTGGACTAGGATGGCTGAAGATGGTTACAGCTGGTGGAAGAGACGCTTCACCAAGATGGCGGAATACTTTGATGCATACCGCATAGACCATGTTCTTGGATTTTTCAGGATATGGGAGTTACCTTCCAATCAGGTGCTCGGTCTTATGGGACATTTCAATCCAGCTATGCCTTATTCATATGAGGATATGATATCACGCGGTTTTGATTTCAGATATGACCGTCACGCCACTCCCTTTATCCGTTACTATATGCTTCGCGAAATGTTCGGTGACAGGTGTCAGATGGTGCAGGAGACATTTCTTGATTCAAATGAGCTGGATGTATTTACTCTCAAGCCTGAATTTTCAAACCAGAAACTCATAGAGGCCTGGTTTGAGGGCAAAGAGGATAAAGAACTCAAGGATGGCATTATGTCACTTGTAGGAGAGGTACTATTTGTGGAAGATCCTAACAATTTCGGATGCTTTCATCCGAGGATTTCAGCTCAGTACACTTATAGTTACCAAGCACTTTCCGAAGAGGAAAAATCGGCATTCAATCGGCTTTACGACGAATTTTTCTATACAAGACACAATTCATTCTGGCAAGAGGCGGCAATGCGCCGACTCCCTCAATTGATTACTGCCACCAATATGCTCACTTGCGCTGAGGATCTCGGCATGATACCTGCTTGCGTGCCTCCGGTGCTTGGACAGCTTAAGATACTCACGCTCGAAATACAGAGAATGCCCAAAGAGGTTGGTGTTTTGCTGGGTAATCCGGCATACTATCCCTATCTCTCGGTATGCACCACAGGTACGCATGATACAAGTACGCTTCGCGGTTGGTGGATTGAAAGGTACGGTGCAGATTGCCCCAGCCATCATTGTGAAGATATGGTGGAGAGTCATCTCCACTCCCCGGCTTTGCTCACCATATTGCCGCTTCAGGATTGGTTATCTCTGGATGACACTCTGCGAGCAGAGGATCCGGAGAGCGAACGCATCAATGTCCCTTCCAATCCAAAACACTATTGGAGGTACAGGATGCACATCACCCTTGAGGAACTTTTCGCCAAATCACAATTCAACTCACACATCGCACACAAGGTGATCTTAAGCGGTCGCTCAGAAAGATAATCATCAAACAAAACTATGACAGAAAGTACTTCAACTGAAAAGAAAACCCGTAAGAAACTTGCCATTCACTGGCAAATTCTCATCGGTATTGGTCTCGGTGTCATTTTCGGCATCGTGATGACCAAATTTATCCCTTACGAAAAATGGTCTCCCTATATAAAATGGGCAGGGGATATGTTCCTCAGAGGTCTGAATATGATTGTAATTCCTCTGGTTTTCTCTTCAATTGCACTTGGAGTAGCCGGAATGGGCGATTCCAAGTCTCTTGGACGCATCGCCGCCAAAACATTTGCATTCTATATAGTAACGACGCTAATTGCAGCAACTATTGGATTGACGCTGGTCAACATAGTCAAACCAGGAGTCGGAGCCGACCTAAAGCTTACCGAGAATGTTACTGAACTGGCGGGCACCCAGGTCTCATTCATTGATCAAATTGTGCACATAGTGCCGGCCAATATATTCCAGGCATTGAGTACGGGCAATCTGCTATCGATCATCTTTTTTGCCATTATTTTCGGCTTTTTCATCAATATGGTGGATCAGAAACAGCAGAATACACTTAAGGATATACTGCAGGCCATATATGACGTGATAATGAAAATCACACTCTTTATTATCAAGCTCGCTCCTTACGGAGTTTTTGCTATAGTGGCCAATGTAGTGGGTAAACAGGCAGGAGACACAAAAGCTCTGCTCGACATTGCGGGTAGTTTGGGAATATTCGTTCTCATAGTCTGGGGAGGTTTGCTTCTCCATGGTGGAATAGTACTCCCCTCACTTGTAAGGGTGCTTGGCAAGGCTAATCCCTGGAGACATATTTCCAAAGTCTCAACTGCCCTTTTGACGGCATTTTCTACCTGTTCTTCCGGTGCAGCCCTGCCTTTCAATATTCGTGACACGCAGAAATGCGGTGTTTCGAACAAAATTGCCAGTTTCGCACTTCCTCTTGGTGCAACCGTAAATATGAATGGCACTGCTCTGTACGAGTGTGTTGCAGCCATATTTATTGCACAGGCCTATGGTATAGAGCTGAGCATACTCCAGCAGATTATCCTGGTATTTACATCCCTGATGGCTGCTATCGGCGCTGCAGGTATTCCTATGGCGGGAATGGTAATGCTCACCATCGTGCTCAGCGTGGTAGGTCTACCTCTTGAGGGTATCGGACTTGTATTGGCTGTGGAGCAACTCTGCGATATGCCCCGCACAATGATTAACACCTACGGCGATACCTGCGGTGCTGTAATAGTTGCCAGAAGCGAAGGCGAAGAACTTACGATTTAGAACAAACCGTGTAACTGCGCATCAATCCTGTCGGTGATGGTGCGGAAATGAATAGGATTCTCCTGAAAATTGAGGTTATCGACGTCAATTATCAGGAGATTTCCGTCTTTATACTCGTTAATCCACTTCTCATAGCGTTCGTTAAGGCCTTTGAGATAGTCAAGGCGAATACTGCTTTCATATTCGCGTCCACGTTTTTGGATATTGTTTACTAGATTTGGAATGCTTGAACGGAGATAAATCAAGAGGTCGGGAGCTTTGACAAGCGACACCATGAGCGAAAACAGCGATGCGTAGTTTTCGTAGTCGCGGGTGGCCATTAGCCCCATCGAGTGGAGATTGGGGGCAAATATGCAGGCATCCTCGTAGATGCTGCGGTCCTGCACGATTATATCTTTGGACTTGCTGATCTCAACTACATCAAGAAATCTTCTGTTGAGAAAATAAATCTGGATATTGAACGACCAGCGTTCCATATCGTTATAGAAATCTACAAGGTAGGGATTGTAGTCCACGGATTCGAATTTTGGGGTCCACCCGTAGTGTTCGGCAAGCATCCTTGTGAGTGTGGTCTTGCCACTTCCGATATTTCCTGCGATAGCGATATGCATAGCTCCTGATAAAATTGCGTTATTGACAAAAATACAAACTCTTTTTCGTATTTTTGCAATTATTCGTACAAATCTCTTGTTATGGTCAATTATAAATGTTTCTTTTTTAATGATTTGAGAGTGGCATGCTATCTAATATGGGATGACACCTGCGAGTGTGTGATTGTGGACCCGGGATGCAAGGACGAGAATGAATTGGGACGCATGGAAAAGTTCGTGGAGGAGAATTCCCTCATTCCTGTCAAAATTCTGCTTACCCACGGCCATTTTGATCATGTGATGGGGGTGCAGGGCGTTGCCGACAGATGGGATCTAAAAGCTTATATTCATCCCAATGACCGCAATTTTGCCCTCACAGCCCACGAGTCTTGCAGTTATTTCGGTTTTAATATGAAGCCCATAACTTGTGAGATCGTCAACATCTCTGACAATTCCACCATAGAATTCGGTACAACCAAAATCAAAGTGATCCATACTCCCGGCCATACCCAGGGCTCTGTCTGCTATAATTATAAAAAACAGAAACTCCTCTTCTGCGGCGATACCCTTTTTGCGGGAAGCATAGGGCGCACAGATCTTCCCGGTGGAAATTTTGACCAGCTGATAGAGAGCATCACACAGAAGCTCCTTTCTCTGGATAGTGCTACAAGGGTAATGCCCGGCCACGGTCCTGAGACTACAATAGGATACGAATATTCCACAAACCCCTTCCTCGGCTGACATTATGGGCGGAGGCACCGACCATATTGAAATTACCGGTGCGAGGGTCCACAACCTCAAGAACATCGATCTGTCAATTCCGCGCGACCGCCTTGTCGTGGTGACAGGACTCTCCGGCAGTGGTAAATCCTCTCTTGCATTTGACACCATCTATGCGGAAGGACAGCGTCGCTATATGGAGACCCTTTCCGCTTATGCGCGACAATTTATCGGTATACTTGAGAGGCCTGAAGTGGAGGACATTAAAGGGCTGAGCCCCATAATTGCAATTGAGCAGAAGACTACAGGCCGCAACCCGCGTTCGACAGTCGGTACCATAACCGAAATATATGACTTTTTCCGCCTCCTTTATGCCCGCGCAGCGGATGCATTTTCGCCGGAGAGCGGCAAAAAGATGATCCGCTATACGGACGAACAGATTACAGATCTTATCATAGAAAATCACAAGGAAGAGAGAATCCTGCTATTGGCCCCCCTTGTAAAGGGACGCAAAGGTCACTACAAGGAGCTCTTTGAGCAACTCGTCCGCAAAGGATACAGCCAGGTGCGCATTGATGGAGATATCAAATGGCTCTCCGATGTTAAGCCACTAGATCGATACAAAGTGCATTTTGTGGAACTGGTGGTGGACAAACTCATTCCTCGTGAAGAGGAGCGCAAGCGCATCAGGGAATCGGTGCTCACGGCGCTACATCAGGGCAAGGGCTCACTGGCAATTGTCAGATTGGAAGATGATTCCATAAAGCACCTGAGCCGTCACCTGATATGCCCCGAGAGCGGACTCTCTTTTGCAACTCCTGCTCCCCACACATTCTCGGGTGCCTGCCCTCATTGTAAGGGTTTGGGCACTATCGCTACCGTCGATATCAGCAAGATAATTCCGGATCTCTCTAAATCCATTGCGGGTGGGGGTATTGAGAGTATAGGAACCCTGAGAGACAATACTACCTTCAGATATTTGGAGGCAATTGCTTCAAAATATGGTTTTTCGCTGCATGACCCTATCAGCACAATTTCGGAAGATGCAATAAATCTCATTCTTTACGGCTCAGACGAACTCCTTAGGATAGGCAAAGGCTCAAATATGGAAATGGCCTCGTTTCAGGGAGTGATAGCGCTGATTTACCATAACGATGAAGAGAGTGATCGGGTTTGGGATAAGAAAGAACTCTTTGTAGATGAAATGGTTTGTCCGGTGTGTAACGGAACGCGGCTCAAGAGCGAGTCACTCTGCTTTCGCATCGATGGCAAAAATATAGCAGAAGTGACTGCAATGGAGATTGATGCTCTCTATGAATGGGTGTGCGAACTATATCTCAAACTCTCTTCGAGGCAACTTCTCATAGCTGAAGACATTCTAAAGGAGTTAAAAGACAGAATTGGCTTTCTAAGGGAAGTAGGACTTGACTATCTTTCCCTTGACCGCACTACACGCTCACTCAGCGGAGGTGAAAGTCAGCGCATCCGGCTGGCTACTCAAATAGGTTCCAAACTGGTCAATGTACTATACATCCTCGATGAGCCCAGCATCGGTCTTCATCAGAGGGACAATCTCAAGCTAATCAACTCCCTAAAGGCACTTCGCGATGAAGGTAACTCGGTAATGGTTGTGGAGCATGACCAACAAATGATGGAAAATGCAGATTGGCTGATAGACTTAGGTCCCGGTGCAGGAGAAAAAGGTGGAGAACTCTTATATAACGGCCGCCCTGAAGATATCGACTCCGGCAGTCGTCAAAGCCTTACAATAGACTATCTGCTCGGTCGTAACCATATAGAAATCCCCTCCGTTCGCATCAAGGGCAACGGAAAATATATAACCATAGAGGGGGCCGGCGGTAACAATCTAAAGAATGTTACCCTTAATCTTCCCTTGGGTCTCTTTGTGGGCATCAGCGGAGTCAGCGGTAGCGGCAAATCCTCGCTTATCAACGAGACTCTTATGCCGATTCTCTGCCGTCATTTCTATAGAGCCAAATATAAAGTGCTACCTTACAAATCGATCAGCGGAATCGAAAACATCGACAAAATTATCGAGATCGATCAGGCTCCCATAGGACGCTCACCGCGCAGCAATCCTGCTACCTATACAAATGTGTTTACTGACATAAGAAGGCTCTTCGGTGAGACTCCGGATGCGAAAATCAGGGGGTTCAAGTCCAACAGATTCTCTTTTAATGTCAAGGGAGGTCGTTGCGAGGTTTGCAAAGGAGCAGGAGTACAGGTGATAGAGATGAACTTTTTGCCCCCGGCTTATGTTACCTGCAAGGAGTGCAATGGACTCCGTTACAAGCCGGATACACTTGCTGTCAAATACAAGGGCAAGAGTATCAACGATGTCCTCAATATGACCATTTCTCAAGCTTATGATTTTTTTGAAGCGATACCTGCCATTTCACAAAGGCTTCGCACACTCAAAGAGGTAGGGCTCGGGTACCTTAAACTCGGACAACAGAGCACCACTCTCAGCGGCGGAGAGAGCCAACGTCTCAAACTCTCGGCCGAACTTGCACGCAGAGATACAGGCAATACCCTTTATATTCTCGACGAGCCTACCACCGGGCTTCATTTCGAGGACATAAAAGTGCTTCTCCGAGTACTTCGTCGTTTGGTAGAGCAGGGTAATACGGTTGTTATCATAGAGCACAATCTCGACGTGCTGAAATCAGTCGATTATCTTATAGATCTCGGTCCGGAAGGGGGCAAGGGGGGTGGCCGAATCATTGCAGAAGGCACTCCCGAACAGGTGGCTGCCTGTGATGCCTCCTATACGGGTGGTTTTCTTCGTAGGATACTCGAGGTTAAATGATCCTCTATTAGCGCGGCCTTAACCACACTGCAGGGTTCTGCTTTGTGGTTCCCTTCCATATCTGAAAATGAAGTTCAGACGTGTTGCCCTCTTCGTTAAGGATGCCGATCGGCTCTCCCGTAGCTACCTTGTCGCCGGTTTTGACATTAACCTTTTTCAGTTTGCAATAGAATGTAAAATAGGTGCCGTGCTGGATGAGAACGCATTGGTTATAGCCGGGCATCATTATAATCTGCTTGACAACTCCGTCAAACACGCAGAGCACTTCCGCATTCTTTGAAGTGGATATGTCAATGCCGTTATTTTCCGGCAGTTTGAGATTCTTATAGACGGGATGGTAATGAACACCATATTTTCCAATTACTACCCCTTTGGCTACGGGCCATGGGAGTTTGCCCTTGTTTTGCTCAAACATCCCTGAAAGAGTGTAGTCAATAGGTTTTTTCTCCTTTTGTTGAGCCTTGAGGGCCTGGCTGAGAATGCTCTCTATCTCGCGGTTGAGTTTTTCCACCTGCTGGCGTTTTTTCTCCAGTTCGCGCATTTGTTGTTTGCGACTTTTGGCAAGGTTATCGGCCACCTGACGGCTCATGGTCTCTTCGCGGAGAAGTTCTTTGTACTCCTGTTCACGTTCGGCACGGGTAGCCTCTGCTTTCTTTTTCATATTCTCGAGTTCCCTCTTCTCGAGTTCAAGCTGTGCCTGCTTTTCTTTAATTTTAACTCCCTGAGCGTTTACTACATCGGAGAGATTTTTCAGGTAAGAGAACCTGCGGTAGCCTTGTCCGATGCTTTCGCTGGCAAAGAGGTACATGAACCACACTTTTGTGTCACGGTTTTTATAGGTATTGCGTACAAGGCGGGCATAGTAACTTTCTAGAGTGTCGATTTCACGCTGAAGGGTTTGGATGGATTGATTTTTAGCATTTATGCTGCGACCAATCTCTGCGATTTCCTTGTCGATGCCTTCTATGATGATTTTACGATTGGATATTTTTTTGCTTATGAGGGTGAGTTCCAGAGTACTGGCTTTCTCCTTCGAAAGAATCTCCTTGAGTTGCTTGTTGATAAACTCAATCTCCTCCTCAAGCTGCTTTTTCTGCTCAGTCTGGCGTGAGGTATCCTGCGCAGAGGAACCCAGACAGGTGAGCAGCATTGCAAGTATGAGCAGGATGCGTTTCATGGTTATCTCCCGATTTCAGCCTTTTTAGCCTTGATTTTCTCCTCAATTCCAAGGGTCTCATCGAGTGCTTTTGCCTGATTCCAGTAGACGAAGGCCAGATCATACTCTTTTAGTTCAAAGAGCACATCACCGTAATGGTCTAGGATTACTGCATTCTCCTTACCGCCATAGAGCATAGCGTGTTTGAATACCGCTTTGGCCTCAATATTCTGTCCCAGCAGGTGTAAAATCCAAGCGTAGGTGTCGAGATAAGTCGGGTTATCCGGTTCTTGCTTTATGGTAATCTCACTCATCGCCTTGGCCTTTTTTAGATTTTTGCCCTCTTGCGAGAGATAATATGCGTAATTGTTTAGAGTTGGCGCATAATTTGGGTTTGCCTTGAGCACCTTTTTGTAGTGCTTGTAGGCACTTTTGCTATCCCCCTTCTGGTGATGGAGATCGCCCAACATTGAGTTGGAAAAGACAATTGTCGCACTATCTTTCGGTGCGGAGGCAGCGATAATTTCAAAATCTCTGATGGCTGAGTTATAATCTTCCTTCAAGCTGTAGGCTATGCCCCGAAGTTGGACTATGTCAAAATTGTAACCGAAACGCTCGATGATGCGATCACATGCAGGTATCAGTTCGTCCCACAATTTCTGGTAGTAGAGCATCATAAGATACTGTAAGGCAGCCTCGGGATTGTCCGGATGATTTTCGGCATTTTGCCTCATAAGCTCGATTGCATAGTGGGTTTTATCCATTCTGTAGAAAAACACCCCTGCCATCGTGGTGATGCCCTCATCTTTCGGATGTGTGGTATATGCGTCGAGAACCATTTGTTCCGTCTCCTCTGGAAATGCCAAGACAAATTGTGAGGTCTCGGTCAGCTTGTTGAGGTAATCGGATTTCAAGCGGGGAGAAATTGCCGGATCTTTCATGAAAACGCCCATATCTTCAAAATAACGCTCATACTGCCTTAGTGCCTGAAAAACATGTGCGCGACCGTAATATGCCGGAGAATACCCTTGGTCAATATCGAGAGCCTGGTTGTAATAGAAGAGCGAAAGAGAGTCGTTGTAGAGCGAAGCGTAGCGGTCACCGAGCATTGTAGCCATTCTCGGACTTTGGCAATCCTGATAATAACTCTCAAGATAGTTGTAAAGTTGTTTGTCAGTATAAGTGCCCTGTTTGCTCATCAGGTCCATTCTTGTCAGGCCTATCATCTCATTTTTGCCAATCTTGCCTTCTATTTTGTCGAGCGTGGCAAGAGCCTTTGTGATATCGTTCTGGTTGAGATACGCATTGATTGCCGTAAAATAGAGTTCGCTCTTTCTGGGAAAGGCCTCAATCAGCTCTTCAAGCAGCAGAGTTGTCAGTTCCATCCTCTCCGTTTCAGCATAGAAAAGGGCAAGGGAATATTTGTACCAATAGTTATTTGGGTCAATGGCGAGAGCCTTCTTGAATTCCTCTTCCGCTTTGGCGTGATTATTCTCGTTTGCCGAATAGATCATCGCCAGATAGAAGTGAGCGGCATCATTATTGGGATTTGCCTTTATCTCGTTTATGAAAAGTGAATGAGCCTCGGCTATTTTCCCTTGCTGGTAGGCTTGTAAGGCATCAAGATAGGTGTGTGACTGTGCTGCGCACAGCAGTGGGGCGGCGATTACCGCAAGTAACAGCAGAATTTTTTTCATCTTTCTCAACAATCCTTTATATTTATATAATATGCAAAATTAAGTATAAATGTTCAAACAAAAATCACTCCAAAAATATTTTGCACCCGATGCAACATTTTGTGCTATTTTTGCATCT
>Ga0208458_1002650_pt1 | contig 12903 bp, 4 predicted proteins | sample AD_UKC085_MetaG_FD_184432 | JGI IMG/M metagenome (GOLD analysis project Ga0208458, IMG submission 184432) | Active sludge microbial communities of municipal wastewater-treating anaerobic digesters from USA - AD_UKC085_MetaG (SPAdes) (version 2) | ecosystem: Engineered > Bioreactor > Anaerobic >... | reverse complement strand
TCACGTCTAAAACAGGAAGAGTATGCACATAATTTAATGGGGAAGTCGCTATATTTCAAAATCTCTTCACGGTAAATATTGGTTAAAGGAACCTCTGCTGTAGGAATCAAATAAAGATTATCCAAAGCAACATAATACATTTGACCTTCCTTATCGGGTAGCTGACCTGTGGCAAAAGCCGAATCCTCATTCACCATCAAAGGGGGTTCATATTCGGTATAACCGGCTTTTGTAGCTTCATCCAGAAAAAAACTGATCAAGCTTCTCTGAAGTTTAGCTCCTTTACCTTTATAAAATGGGAAGCCAGCGCCCGTGACTTTTGAGCCCAATTCAAAACTGATAATATCATATTTTGTGGCCAAATCCCAATGACATAAAGCATCTTCAGGCAAATGAGGAATGTCGCCCTCCGTAAAAACAATCTCATTATCTGCTGAGCCTCTCCCAGGCGGAACTCTTTCATCGGGGATATTAGGCAGTTTCACTAAAAGTTCATTCAATTTTTGCAAAATATCATCATGCTTTTCCTGCAATATTCTTATCTCTTCCTTTTTTCTACTTACTTCCTCCTTTTGAGCATTAGCCTTATTGGCTTGTCCTGATTTAAATAAAGAACCTATTCCCTGAGTAAGTTTTTTGTATTCGGCCGATTTTTCATCTTGTTCGAACTGAGTGGATTTTCTCTGCTGGTCGAGCTGAAGTATTTGATGAATAAGGTCATGGGCATCGAAATTCTTGATGGCTAGTCTTTCAATCACCCATTCGGGCTGTTCACGAATAATCTGTAGAGGTATCATTCTAATTCATTTAAGATTGCAAAAATAGAGTTAAGCTAACAATAAAAAACTCCCGGGAGTAAACACCGGGAGCTTAACTATACTTTTTATGAATACAATTTATATTTCTTCTTTATTGGAAGGCATGACAGAAACATACGACTTATTGTTGCTCCGACGATGGAATTCAACTATTCCATCGGATAATGCAAACAAGGTATGGTCTTTACCTAACCCGACATTAAGGCCTGGATGATGAACAGTTCCTCTTTGTCTAACAATAATTTGACCTGCCTTGGCAAATTGCCCTCCATATATCTTTACACCCAGTCTTTTGCTTTCCGATTCTCTTCCATTCTGAGAACTGCCGGCACCTTTTTTATGAGCCATATCTATTGAATTTTATGATGGTTATGCTAAAACGATTTCTTCAATTTTAATCTTAGATAAAAGCTGACGATGTCCATTCAACTTTTGATACCCTTTTCTTTTTTTCTTCTTAAAAACAAGCACTTTATCGGCTTTTACATGCGAAGTGATTCTTGCTTTTACACGGGCTCCTTCTATTCTTGGCTTGCCAACTCTAATGTTTCCTCCTTCATCAATCAGCAATACTTCCTCGAAGCTCACTTCACTTCCTTCATCTGCGTGTAAACGATTGACATAATATTCATGATTGGTTTCCACCTTCATTTGTTGCCCAGCTATATCAACAATTGCGTACATTTTTATCTTGGTTTTATTAGATCTTGTAAGCTCTTTTTTTGGAAGTGCAAAATTATAAAATTTCTTTATCCTATAACTCACCTAAAAAATTTAATTTTATCAGGCACCGTTTCGACATTTAAGTGTCTATGATATTACATAGGGTTATATAACCGGGAGGTTAGCCCTAATTCTGGTTAAACACTAAAACTTGTGTGAGGTTAAAAACGAAGGGGACTCATATTCAGTCTCCTTCGTTTACTTATGATCCTAACATTCGATATTCAGCATAAATGAAGAGAAAAATTTTTCCATCTCAGGCAACCTTTGCAAATATCATCTGTCTAAAATCAGAAAATTTTTAGAAGGTGGTTAGAGGATTAAGAAGAAAAATATGGTAAAATTCTACCCTTATATAGCAGGTGACTTCATGGAAGGAGAAGAATCACTGTGCATAAGAAATCCATTTACGGATGAGATGGTAGGAGAAACCTCTTATATTTCAGACGGTCAATATGAAATGGCCGTCGAGCGAGCTTTGAAAATTAGACAAGTAGCTTTAGAATGGCCAATTTTCAAAAGGTATGAATCGCTCATGTATATTGCTTCCTCAATGGAAAATCAGCTTGAAGAATTTACTGAACTCATTTGTCAAGAAGCAGGTAAACCCTATCGGCATTCACATACAGAGGTATTAAGAGCCATTCAAACCTTTAAGATTGCAGCCGAAGAAAGCAAACGACTTCCGGCCGAATATCTGAGTATTGATTGGACAGAGGCTGGGCAGGGAAAAGAAGCTTGGGTAAAATATTTTCCAATAGGTTTAGTAGCAGGAATTTCACCCTTCAACTTTCCTTTAAATTTAGCTGTTCATAAAATCGCTCCAGCTATTGCAGCAGCTTGCCCTATCATCTTGAAACCATCTTCACAAACACCTCTTTCCACCTTAGCACTTGCAAAAATCATCGACGAATCAGAGGTTCCTAAAGGCATGGTAAGCATTTTACCCATGCAACGTCATAAAGGCGACCGCTTAGTAGGCGATTCAAGAATTAGTCTTTTAAGTTTTACAGGTTCAGCCGAAGTTGGGTGGAACATAAAATCGAGAGCAGGGAATAAACGCGTCATTCTCGAACTGGGTGGTAATGCAGGCATGATTGTTACTCCATCCGCCGATATAGAATTGGCAGTGAAAAAGGCCGGTTCGAGTGGTTTTGCCTATTCAGGCCAAATTTGCATTCATACCCAGAGAATTTTTGTTCACTCTTCCATTTTAAATGAATTTATTGAAAAACTTCTCCCACAAGTTACAGCATTAAAATTTGGTAATCCCCTTGATCCTTCCACCGATATTTCGGTTATGATTGATGCCGATAATGCCCTCAGAGTTGAAAATTGGGTGAATGAAGCCTTGAGCAATGGCGCCCACTTACTTTGTGGAGGACATCGCAGAAATAATTTCTATGAACCCACTATCCTCACCCATACCCATTCACAAATGAAAGTATGGGCTAAGGAAATCTTCGGACCGGTAGTCATACTTGAACCCTATACTACTTTCGATGAAGCCATCAATAAGGTAAACTGCAGTGATTATGGCTTGCAAGCTGCCGTGTTTACTAATAATCTCCATGAACTCGATTACTCTTTTCAACATCTCGAAGTTGGAGGAGTGATTATTAATGATGCACCTACCTTTCGAGTAGATCATATACCGTATGGGGGCGTAAAACTTTCGGGTCTTGGCCGCGAAGGAGTAAAATACGCTATACGTGACATGCTCGAACCAAGGATACTCGTAAAAAATTATTATTAGCACTCGTTTAAATAAAAATAGTAATGCAAATAAAATTTTTTGTAATATTGCGCCGAAAAATTAACCCTTTGAGGGATTCTCTTTTGTAGTTATAAAAACAGAAACTAAATCAAACCTTTAGTCTATTTCAATTCATTATTCATTAAATTTAATCCTATGAAACAACTTCTAAAGTTCATGCAAGTTTTGCTCCTTGGCCTATTATGGGCAGGGACGCAATCCATGGCGGTAACGGTTACTATTGGTACCGGAACCACTACTACAAGTTATCCATTTTACACCCTTTACGAAGATGCCAGAACTCAGATGCTTTATACGGCTTCTGAAATTACGGCTGGGGGTGGTGTCGCAGGAACTATTCAGAGCATTGCCCTGAATATTGCTTCGGCTGGCGCTGTCCAGATGAATGGGTTCAGCATTAAAATGCAGAACACTACGGCAGCTACCTTGACGGGTTTTGTCGGAACAGGTTGGACTCAGGTATACAGTGGAGTATACACACCAACTACCACAGGCTGGCAAACCTTCACTTTACAAACCCCATTCGCTTGGGATGGTACGTCTAACCTTTTGGTTGAGATTTGCTATGACAACTCAGCTTGGGGCAGTAATACGACAGTCTATTCAACTGCTGCATCCAATTTAGTTTGGCACTACCATACCGATGGTGCCGCTGGGTGTGCGTTGACAGGTGGAAGCGTTCAGACTTCCAGGCCGAACGTTCGCCTCGAAATAACAGCATCTCCTACTTCCCCAGTAACCGTAACCATTGGTACGGGAACCTCAACAACAGGTTATCCCTATACAACCTTTTGGCAAGATGGACGTACTCAGATTCTGGTTACTAAAGACGAAATTATTGCTGCAGGCGGTTTCCCAGGCGAAATTTCTTACCTCGCCTTCAACGTAAGTAGCGTAAATTCCAGCTATCAACCCATGAACGGGTTTACCATCAATGTACAAAACTACCCCGGAACACTCTCGGGTTTTGTTACTTCTGGATGGACTAACGTCTTAACAACTACATACACCGTTACTTCAACGGGTTGGAATACGCATACTTTTACTACTCCTTTCATGTGGAATGGTACAGATAACCTTCTGTTCGAAGTATGCTTCGACAACACTTCCTACACTTCTTATTCTCGTGTTTATGCTACATCTACAGTATCTGGCAGATGTTATTACAGATATACGGATGGAGCGGCAGGATGCTCGCTTACTTCACCCACTTCAACCACATTAAGGCCGAATGTTAGATTTACGATTACCCCAGTAGCTCCGGCTACTCTAAAAGGGTACGTAACCAATGGAAATACGGGAGCTCCCATCATAGGAGCAATGGTTCAAGCTGGCGATTCCATTACTATGACTGATGCAGCTGGTTTTTATCAAATGACCATAAGAGCCGGTAATAATACTACCATCACCTGTTCCAAACTGGGTTATGACGAAGAATCCGTTACGGCCAATATCCCGGCTAATTCTACTTTCCAACAGGATTTTGCATTACTCGAGAATACCCCTCCCCCAAGTGTAGTATATGCTTCTTTAAATGCAGCACAAACTGCTGTTGACATCACATGGGGCTTACCCATGAGTGGCTATGTTATTATTTATGATGATGGACAATTCGAAAACATGACTGCTTGGGCCGTAGAAGGCAATATCAATGCCTTGAAATTTACCCCCATCAACCAATACCCCGTACAAGTTACGGGTGGAATGGTACACATTGGCGATGGCACCTATCCTGAGGGCGGAAACATTCTAACTCCATTCCAGATTGCAGTGTATAAAGATGACGGGACCATGGGATTGCCAGGAACTGAATTGGCTGTTATCGATGTAACACCGGCCGATTATGGGTGGGTTTCATTCAGCTTCAATCCACCTGTAACCATTCAAAGTGGCAATTTCTATATCGGGATGATTCAGGGAGGTAACTATCCCAACTGTGCTCCTATCGCTATAGATGAAACCAACCCCAGCATGCGCAGCTACTCAAGGTTCGTTACCGGAAATGGTCCTTGGGTTCCCTCAGGATACAACGATTTCATGATCAGGGCATTTTGTTATGGTGCAGGAGGACCTTTAGACCTCACTGAAACCTCACAGCCTCGCTTTGTCGAAAAACAACGCATCAGCAAGAATAGCCTCTTCATGAAACAACCTCGCATCGTTCAAGGTTACGAGGGAGAAGCTATTTATAAACCTGTTCCAACCCTATCTTCTCCCATGAAAGCCGTCAATTATTCCATTCCAACTCCTACTTGGGGTTTTGTTTCGAATAATCCCAATGCCAGTGACAATGCAGAGGTTGTCAATTACGGTCTCCCCTTACCTGTTATAGAGACTCCTCAGTCGAATCCTTCCGATGGAATTCTCTTTGATAATGGGCCCTTCATTAATAGCCCCGGTACAGGTCCTGGTGGAACCGACGAAAGTATCATCGTAACTGGTACTAATTCGTATGGCTTTAACTTTAATAATGCCGTCCCCTATACCGTTGCTGACGACTTTACCGTTACAGGAACCGTTCCCTGGGCCATTGGTTCGGTAGAATTTTATGGTTATCAAACGGGCTCATCTACCACCTCCACTTTTACAGGCGGCTATATTAGAATTTGGGATGGCAATCCCAGTGCAGGTGGTAATGTAATTTGGGGTGACCTCACCACGAATCGTATGACAAATACTTCCTGGATAAATGCCTATAGAGTAAATGTAAGCGGTGGAGGCACAACACGTCCCATCATGAAGGTAGTATGCTCTACTCCAGGATTGACCCTTAATCCAGGAACTTATTGGATAGAATTTGCTGCCACAGGTAGCCTTGCTTCTGGACCTTGGGTTGTCCCTGTATGCTTAAGCACTCCTGCTTCAGGCAACGCTTTGCAATTTACCGGTACATGGGCTCCCATAGTAAGTGGAACCGCTCCAAATACCTATCCTCAGGGTGTTCCTTTCAAATTGAATGGAGCGGCTCTTACTGGCCTCGAATATCAGGTTTGGCGGCTGAAACAAGGCGATGAAGCCAATCCCACAACATGGACTTCTTTAGGAACTACGGCTACCACCAGTATAGTTGATAATAACTGGTCCAGCCTGCCTAATGGACCTTACCGTTGGGCAGTAAAAGCCAAATATACAGGCGACCGCTGGTCGGATGCTACCTTCTCCAATGTCTTGGGTAAAGGCTGGGTTTCGAATGTAACCTTTAACATTACACTGAGCTCTCAAACGGCTGTTCCAGAAAATGTCATGGTTTATATGGAGAATACTTCACCTACAGCCGACTCTATTTATTGGGGCCTTACCCCTGCTTCAGGAACTATCAATTTCCCACACGTATGGAAAGGAAATTACAACATCAACATTCAAAAATTTGGCTACCAAACCTATACAGCCAACGTTGATATTACGGAAAATAGCTATACTTTCAATATCCTTCTCATGGAAACAGTGTGGCCTCCAACCGATCTTTGGGTGGACGACATGACGCTCATGGCCTATTGGAATGCACCCAATCCTCAGATTGCCCTCTTCGAAGAACGTTGGGGTTCAGGAAACTTCACAGCCAACCAATGGACGGTGAACGGAGGAAACTGGAGCGTAACGAGCGGCACTGGTAATCCAGCTCCTTCGGTACAATTTAACTGGTCGCCTCAGGTTACTAATTATGAACAATCTATCATATCGAAAGATATAGAAGGACAAGGTTCACCAGGTTTATATCTGAAATATGATATTTATCTAAATAACTATGGTACGACCAACGAAAACCAGATGGCTGTCGAAATATGGGATGGAACAGCTTGGAATCGCCTAAAGAATTATACGAATATGATGGGAAGTATTCCATGGACATCGGAAAGCCTAAATATTTCTGCCTATACATGGGATACCTTCAAGATTCGTTTCCTGGCTTATGGTACGAATAGCTATGACATCAACAACTGGAATATAGATAACATTATCGTAGCCGCTACCTTAAGTGGGAAAAGCGTTCTGGGATATGATATGTATCTGGATGACATTCAAATTGGGTTTACAACAGATACTTCCTATCAGATTCCTCATAATCTTTGCACTTATGGACATTCCTATACTGCCAGTGTAGATGCTGCATACGAAAGTGGAGCATCTGACAGAGATTATTATACCTTCACGGCTCATTATCTACCCGCTCCTCGCAACCTCGAGGCTACTCCTATACAAGATGCAGCTTACCTCACTTGGGAATATCCAGTTATGGGCAGCAAACTCGAAGTACTCGACCTTTCTCCTCGTACCTCCATGCCTAACCCAACCTATGAATATAGCCCAATGGTCGCTAACCAACAAATGATTAACGCTACTGAGGCTATATGGGATGTGCTCTTTAGCTTCAATACATCTGCCGGTGGCTACCCAGGTATTGAAACCGACGGAACTTACATCTATAATTGCCAGTGGAGTGGATCTAACTTCGGTAAATACGAAAACCAAGGCGGTACTTGGACCCTCGTTACCGAATTTACCATCCCTGGAGCTTCCAACCTCCGCGACCTCGCTTACGACGGTACTTACTTCTATGGAGGATCAGCTTCCACTACTATCTACAAGATGGACTTCAATACGCAAACCCTCGTAGGTACTATCTCTACATCTGGCGTCAACGTTAGACACATCGCCTACGACCCCGCTAATGAGGGCTTCTGGACTGGCGACTGGACAACCATGGCTCTGGTTAGCATGACAGGAGCTACTATACAAACCGTTAGCACCGGCCTCGTTGGTATGTATGGAGATGCTTACGACGACCAAAGCACTGGTGGACCTTACCTGTGGATCTTCGACCAAGGTGGCAGCGGAGTAGATATCCTACAAATGGACATAGCTACTACTACCCTCACGGGTGTGGTTCATGCCGCTACCGATATCCCAGGTTTCGCCTCAGGTGACATAGCCGGTGGCCTCGCCTCCGATAATGCTAACCTCGTGCCTGGTAAATTTATACTCCTGGTCAACATACAGCATAGTCCCAACATCATTGGCGCTTATGAAATAACAGCCAGTACAGGCGGCGGCGGTGCTGCTCCTTCTAACTTACTCGGATATAACGTTTACCGAGATGGTACGCTCATCAGCTACGTCGAAAAACCTACTACCGAATATTACGACCTCTATCTCGACCCAGGTCAATACTGTTATACAGTTACCGCCGTTTATGACCTTGAACCTTATGGATTCCCTGCTGGTTCTACTGCTGAATCCGTTGAAGAAGGTCCTGCCTGCATCGATATCGATTATGGTTTCCCCATTCCTTGGTCGGAAAACTGGGCTTCTTCTTCCTTCTCCACTAATAGCTGGAGCCTCGATCCTGATCCCAGCCACTGGAAAATCTCTACCATGACAGGTAACCCTGTTCCTTCTGCCGAATTTACTTGGGCTCCTCCTGTCACCGATTACTCCTTTGCCCTCGAAACTCCTAACCTCACTGCCGGCCTCTTCACCTGCGCCGATATCTGGCTCGACTTCGACCTTAAACTCGACGACCGCAACCAAACCGGAGACGAACTCCTGAAAATAGAAATATGGAAAAACGGTAATTGGATGAAAATGGCCGAATTTAAGAATGAAGGTTCCTTCAACTGGGAAAATCAACACATCGATATCAGCATTATCCGTGGTAAAGCCTTCAAGGTACGCTTCCTTGCTACAGGTTCTAACTCGGCCGATATCCTCGGATGGTTCATCGATAATATCAACATCTATCCTGTGGTTTATCCTGCCTTGAACCTCACCGCTCAAAACAGCAACCAGAACTTCGATATCAACCTGCAGTGGAATTCTCCTGAATGTCCTTCAGGTGGTCCTACGGGTCAACTCAAGATGCTCAAACAATGGGATAGCGACCCCAATTCAACCATCAACGCCTATTATCAGCAATATAACTATGTATATGGCGTAGTTTACGACCTGACTGCTTATCCGGATGCTACCTTGTCGAAGATCGATTTCCATCATGCTTCGTGGGGAACTTACGGAACATGGCAATACAAGGTCCATGTCGTAGATTGGAATACTTATACAGAAATTGCCACATTAGGACCCTTCCTCACTACAGGTAACGATATATGGGAAACCGATGTTCCTCTGGATGACATCATGGGTTATGGAGGTCATCTTATTGGAATCATGTTAGAGCCTATGAGCAACTCTGCTTCTGATGCCTATCCATGCTTCAGTGGAGACTATACAGGGGTACAAGGCGTATCACTTTATGGACCTTTACCCAACTACGCAAGCCTAACTCCTTCGACTGATGTTGGCGACTGGTATCAGAACCTCTGGATATTGACGAATTTTGACGACAAGGGTCTGGTAAGCCCCGCCAAAGTTCCCGTTTCTCAATTGAATATGGCTTCGCTCAGCCGTAAACCTATCGTTCCTACTCTTAAGCCTACTTACCTGATACCCAATCAAACTGTCATCACTATGCCAACTGATGGTTTTAGGGGCGTCATCGGATATAATGTCTATCGTAATGGTGAACTCATCACTCCTACTCCTATTACCGATACAACCTACGTTGATGTTGTTGATACCAATGGCACTTATTGCTATGTAGTAAAAGCTGTCCACGAAGGTTACAACTCAACTACCTTAGAATCGGCTGCCAGCAACGAGGTTTGCAAAACCCTCAGCATAGGCATAGTTGATAACCAGCTCGCTTCTCTGAAGGTTTATCCTAATCCTGCTAAAGATTTCGTCAACGTAGAAACTACCAAGGATATCCGCACCATCGAAATGATCAATTACCTCGGTCAGTCGGTTTACAAACAGGCTGTGGATGGTAAGGGCGTTTACAAAATCAATACCCGTCAACTCGAAAGTGGTGTCTATTTCATTCGCTTCATCGATGCGAAAGGCATAGTTACCACCGAAAGAGTTACCATTACTAAGTAATCGTATCTCTCTTTTAAGAAAGAGCCTCCAAAATGGGGGCTCTTTTTTTATGTTAATTCCTTAAAATTTTCACGTTCTAATTCAAATTATTAAAAAATTATTAAAATCTCATCCCTCACAGGCAACCTTTTTAAATTTTACTGTCTTTTATAACACAAACATTGAACCTACTTGTATTAATTTTTAAAAAATTCAAGGTCTGAAGTTTATTTATAATTTTGTATGTCAAAAACAAAAAACAATTCTTACTTTCTAAAATTCAAGTCTATGAAAACTAAACATTTACGTTCTTTAGGAAAAGGAACATTTTTTATGCTAGCTTTTATGTTAGCAGCGAGCGTTTTTGCTCAGAATGTTCCTGAATTGATTTACTACAAATTCGATGTAGCCGGTACTACGGTAGGCAATGAGGCTAGTTCACCCGTTGGACTGAATCCGGCCACAGTGAATGGTCTAACCATAGGAGGAACAGGCCAGTTTGGTATGGGCCTTCTTGGGAATGGTGGTTCTTCAACAACCAATTACGTCAACACGGGCTGGAATACCAATTTTGGTAATAGTCCGTGGACTATCTCATTTTATATTAATGGAGCCGCTAACAACACAACACTGTACTACCTCTGGGGAGATAATACCGCCAATAGTTTTCGCTGTTTTATAGGAGGTGTGGCAGGAGCAGGAAATGTAATTATACGTGGTGGAGGTTTACCCGACCTTACTGTACCATCCATTGCTTCAGGGCCTACAGTTGTTCATTTTGTTTTCGATGGTACAACTATCAAAGGATATAAGAATGGCGTTTTAGGACCCTCGGCAAGTGCAACTGCAGTAAATATAGTTGGAACTGCTCCACTCAAAGTGGGTGGATATTCTACCTCTTTAGGAATGAATGCTGGTTGTATCATGGATGAATTCCGTATTTATAATCGTGCACTTTCAGCAGACGAAATCTCTCAAACATGGGACCAAACCCTGCCTTTAGGAGGTGGAACCAGCCTGATTACTGTAGAAATTGGGACTGGAACCAATACTTCTTATCGTGTTCCATGGAATCATTTTTATCAGTACAGTCGTACCCAAACCATCTATAAGCAAAGTGAAATCAATACAGCAGGCCAGATTCAGAAAATATATTATCATGTTGCTAACTGGCCAGCTTCTTACACCTATTCCCAATTAAAAATATGGATGGGAACGACTACCCTACCCTCATGGACAGCCACTACCCAATGGATAGACAATGCCACCCTGACGCTAGTTTATGATGGCCCTATTACTATCACTGGCCCTGGTTGGATAGAAATACCCTTACAAACTCCTTTTAATTACGATAATGTAGGAAATCTTGTTATTTCTATTCATGAGCCTTTAAACGTTCCTTCGTATGCGGGAAGTTCATATACTTTCTATTATTCCACAACGGGAACTAACCGCTTCTTACATGGTTATAGTGATTCTCAATCTTGGCCTACTTCTTTGTACATGAATGATTACTTGCCCAATATCAAAATGGATATACTTATAGGAGGCGGAGGTACCTTAGCGGGAGTAGTTACTAATGCATCCACAGGTGCTCCTGTGGTTGGAGCTAAAATTCAAGCAGGGGATAGTATAACTTATTCAGGCTTGGATGGGTCTTATAGTATGCCCTTACCTCCATTTACTATTCCAAGCGTTACGTGCTCAAAACTTGGATATGATGCTATTACCGTTACTGATGTAGAAATTAATTCGGGTGAAATTACTGTTCAGGATTTTGCACTTCAAGAGAATACCAATCCTCCCTCGGTAGTGTATGCTTCTTTGAATACGGGACAAACTGCTGTGAATATCACTTGGGGTTTGCCTCAAGGCCCCTACGAAATCGTCTATGATGATGGTCATTTCGAAAATATGACTGCATGGGCCGTAGAAGGCAATATCAATGCCCTGAAATTTACCCCTATCAATTCCTATCCTGTTCAAATTTTAGGTGGTAAAGTCCATATTGGCGACGGTTCCTATCCCACTGGCACTGATCTGCAATCCTTCACCATGGCCGTTTATGACGACGATGGTACTATGGGTCTGCCCAACACTGAACTCACTTCAGTAGAAGTTACTCCTACACATTACGGCTGGGTCGAATTTACCTTCCCAACCCCAGTTACTATCACCAGTGGTGACTTCTATATCGGTATGATTCAGGGTGGCAATTATCCCGATTGTGTACCTATTGCCATCGATGAAACTAACCCCAGCATGCGTAGCTACTCGAGGTTCGTTACTGGAAATGGCCCCTGGGTTCCTGCCGGATATAACGACTTTATGATTCGTGCCGATGTGATGGGCGCTGGTGGCCCCCTCGACCTCATTACTGGTAACCAACCCGGCCAATTTATCGAAAAACGCCGCGAAAATAAAGGCACTTATTCTCTTAAAATCCCTCGCCTCATCGGTGGTCAGGAAGGCGTTGCCTCCTATATCCCCATCCCTCAAAATGGTGATAACTCCGATGTTATCGTCGGTTATCAGGTTTGGCGTCTGAAACAGGGTGAAGAAACCAACCCCTCTGTTTGGGTGAGCATAGGTACTCCTACCTCTACCAGCCTCGTCGACAATAGCTGGCCTACCTTGCCTAATGGACCCTACCGTTGGGCAGTAAAAGCCAAA
>Ga0208458_1002649_pt1 | contig 12904 bp, 17 predicted proteins | sample AD_UKC085_MetaG_FD_184432 | JGI IMG/M metagenome (GOLD analysis project Ga0208458, IMG submission 184432) | Active sludge microbial communities of municipal wastewater-treating anaerobic digesters from USA - AD_UKC085_MetaG (SPAdes) (version 2) | ecosystem: Engineered > Bioreactor > Anaerobic >... | reverse complement strand
CATTGTTGTCCGACCAATCCCAGGGGCAAACCTGATTTTGGTACTTAAAAGCGCCATTTTTGGACACAGCCATATTGAACGCATCCTGCATGGCCATGAATGCCCCAGCCTCTCGATCACTCAATTGATCGATATTCACATCTACCGGATTCCCGGATCCATCCAGCACAAAAACTTTGCTCGATGGGGTTTGGACAAATACACAAGCCTGAATTGCTGATGCTTTCATTATGCTGCCTTATTGATAAGTCTGTACCCCACGTACAGCGCAAGTAATGCAACGCCCAGGCTGATACCCGTTGTTGCAATGGGTGGAAAATACTTGTTCATTCGATACAGCCAGCCGTCAATGAATTCAGGCCGGTTTAATCCTTTCAGATATTGTACCCAAGCCTCCCGGATGGTGTTGTATAGCTGGTTTCCGTGTTTGCTCCAGGCCTGGTTAAGTGCCTGAATGGTTTGGGGGCCGCGCTGCCCATCAACGGCTACGTTGTAGCCAAATTGATTCAGAACGCGCTGCTCTACCTTCACTGCATTGGCCGGGCTGCCCATGGTATTGTTGGCCAGCAGCTCGAAAAGTTGCTGGTTCTGGATCTGGAACAGGCCGTACTTATCAAAATACCAGGCGTAAAAATTGAACGCATCCTGAGTGGTCAGGTCTTTCATTTCTTGCGCCGTTGGGCACCTTCCTAGCCAGGATCCTACCGCCACGGCACTCATGCCGTATTTAGTACCAATCAGCTCACCGCCGCAGTAGTTCCCGTTATCCGTTGGGAAATTCTGAAAACCGCCCTCGATGGCAAGGATGGTTTGAAAAAATGCGTTGGTGAGCTGTGCCATTAGATGTAGGTGTTGATATACCGGCGTCGGTCGGGGCGAAGGCTAATCGCGTTGTCTGTACCGGAATTCTGAGATTCTGGCAGTGGTGGGAAGTTTGTGCCTTTGGGTGGAATTTTGCCTTTGTTGCCCATCAAAAGCCATACACCTACCGCAATTGCCGCAATCGGCAAAAGGTTTAATTTTTGCCGACTTCTGCGGCGTTTTTGCTTTTTAGCCATGGTGTTTATAATGATTTATTCAATGTCATCTGGAAACCCGGACGTTCCACCTCTGGAGGTTACGGGGTATTTTTTTTCGTGAATGGTAGGCTTTCTGCCCAGTAGCGTTTCAAAGGCTTCTGTGTTTCGCAATAAGGCTGTTGAATTTCGCTCAATCACTACGTTTGTTTGTTGCACCAATTCCGTTACAAGGCGCAATTTTTCATCCTCGCAATTCTTCCAATGGCCTTCTATTCGCTCAATTTTACTGTAAAGAATCCAAGCAATTACTACCAGTAAAATGGTTGTGAAACCCTGCTTTTTCAATGCGTCTGTAAAAAAATCCATGTGTTTTGATTGATTTATTGATTAAAAATACCACGTAAGCAATACGTATCCACCGCCGCCTGCGCCACCTGCGCCACTATTTATGGTGGCATTGGTGCCTCCTGCACCGCCGCCGCCGCCCGCACCTCGCCCACCGGCACCGCCATTTGCCTGAACTCCTGCGGTAGTGCCGCCGCCCGCGCCGCCACTACCAGACAGTTGGCCTGCGCCTGGTGCATTGCCTGCGGCGCCTCCATCTCCATCGCCCACCACACCACTCACCTGCACGTAGAAGCAGCTTCCAGACGTACCACCACTTGCAGTAGCATTTCCTGCAGTAATCGAAGCGCCCGCGCCACCACCAGAGGGCTGTTTTGTAGATACAGATGACGACGAACCTCCTGCGCCTCCTCCGTTATTCAAACCGTTAAAATCGCCTCGTTGTCCTCCTGAGCCACCGCCACCGGCAGTAGTAGTTCCACCGTCGCCACCAAATCCACCGCTAGCAAAAACAAACCGTACCGTAGTGATCGACACATAACTATCTCCACCACTAGTGCCTAGCTGACCGTTGGTGTCATTCGTTGTTCTTGATGCCCCTCCACCACCACCGGCGCCAACATTGACCGTTATATTGGCAGGGCTCCCCAATTCAGCAATTGAAAAAGACCCAAAGGATACAGCAGCGCCGCCACCGCCACCGCCGCCACCGCGCGAGGTACCTACGGCCCCAATCCTACCGGATCCGCCGCCGCCGCCACCGCCCATACATATTACTTCAAGCTTAATGGCGCCGGCCGGAACAGATACCGTAGTGCTCCCTGGCGTTGTGTACTGGGTAACAACTGTTGTTCCTGGCACACTCGTAGCTACCCAGGCGCTACCATTCCAAACCATTGCCTGTCCACTTGTAGCGCCCATTTGCGAAAAATCGGCAGCCGCAATGGTGCCATCCAAAATTTTGGTACTGGTAACGGATCCTGTGGCCAACTGTGTGGCTGTAATGCCGTTGGTGGGTACGTTGGCCTCTATTTTTGTCCAGGCAGATCCGGGAACGTCAGTACCCGTAAACTCTACCGTTGCTGTATTTACGTAGTTTACAAAGTTTTCCTGAGGCTGGGCGCCTCCGTTTACTTTGATGGTCTGATAAAACAGACCTGAGGGTGTGAATAAATCTAACCACGCGCCACCCTGCCTGAACTGGAATTTTAGTAAGTCTGTATCGTATACAATTCCGCCGTCAAAAATTGGGAAAATCGCATTTTTTTGCGCCGTTGTCATTGGCGGCGGCTGGAATGTATTGGTAGTGGATATGCACTGAAATCCGTTCGTGTTGCACTGGAAAACAACCTCGTTGTTGTAATCTAATTCAGCAGCTGAATTGACCAAATACCATTGTGAATATTCCGTGAATCCCGCATTCCAACGGGTAGCGTTAATGCTCGAATTGTCGAGCCTTATACTGCCTTGTGTGTCTTTTGATTTTAGTATGGAGTAGTTTGAAAGGTCGTTGATCTCGAACGCATTGTTTCCTCCAAACCAATCAAATTGGAAGTATTTCCCTGATTGTAATGTGGCGTCACAATCAGCAAAAACCGTCCCGTCTGCCGTGTAGATACTCTGATTGAGCGCCGAAGCAATGGTGATTGTGTTGCCGCTCCTTGTAAGGTCAACGTTTGCGCCTTCCGCGAGGGTTACACTGCCACCACTGAGCGATAAATCAATGTTATAGGATGTTGGACCGGCGCCTGAGGCGCTGATCGTCTGGATCTCGTTGGTTGGGCTTTGGTCAGCGGCCGTTAAAGTGAAATTGGGATACGTTCCCGTCACCGTAATACCGCCGCCATTGGTGATGGTAACGGTTTGATCCGGAGCACTGTTTGTGATCGTTACAATGCCGTCCAGTGCTGTTCCTGTGGTTGCCAGGCCAATCCCTGTGCCTTCTGCAAACTGAACACTGCCACCGCTATTCGATAGCGTTGTGGTGTGCGTTGTAGCTGTACTTGTGTTATTTAGCGTTTGAAGTCCGGAAGTAGCAGCAATGGTGATATTGTTGCCTACCCGGGTGAGGTCAACGTTTGCGCCTTCTGTGAGCGTTACGCTGCCACCACTGAGCGACAAATCAATGTTGTAGGCCGTTGGACCGGCGCCTGAGGCGCTGATCGTCTGGATCTCGTTGGTTGGGCTTTGGTCAGCGGCCGTTAAAGTGAAATTAGGATACGTTCCCGTCACCGTAATACCGCCGCCATTGGTGATGGTAACGGTTTGATCCGGAGCACTGTTTGTGATCGTTACAATGCCGTCCAGTGCTGTTCCTGTGGTTGCCAGGCCAATCCCTGTGCCTTCTGCAAACTGAACACTGCCACCGCTATTCGATAGCGTTGTGGTGTGCGTTGTAGCTGTACTTGTGTTATTTAGCGTTTGAAGTCCGGAAGTAGCAGCAATGGTGATATTGTTGCCTACCCGGGTGAGGTCAACGTTTGCGCCTTCTGTGAGCGTTACGCTGCCACCACTGAGCGACAAATCAATGTTGTAGGCCGTTGGACCGGCGCCTGAGGCGCTGATCGTCTGGATCTCGTTGGTTGGGCTTTGGTCAGCGGCCGTTAAAGTGAAATTGGGATACGTTCCCGTCACCGTAATACCGCCGCCATTAGTGATGGTAACCGTTTGGTCTGGACTAGTATTTACAATTGTCAGGGTTCCATTTAAACCGGTCCCGCCTGTTGTAAATCCGATTCCTGCGCCCTCGTTGTATTCCAAGCTGCCACCGCTATTTGAAAGGGTGAGTGTGTGCGTTGTAGCGGTACTGGTATTATCAAATGTTTGGGATCCTCCACCAGATCCGGACGCTGTGATGGTAATTGTATTGCCGCTCCTGGTTAGGTCAATGTTTGGCCCTTCCTGGAGTGTTACAAAGCCTCCATTGCTTAACGCAATATTGTACGATGTAGGTCCGGCGCCTGTGGCCGTTAGTTGCTGGATTGGATTAAAATTCAGGTCGGAGCTGTCAATTCCCTCCTTTTTTGTAATGGTATTATTTGGGGAATAAGTCAAAAATGTGCGCTCTTGTGGGAATGCAGTCGGTACCGTTGATATTTGAATAGAATCCGCAAAAATCCCCATAATATCGGCGGCGATCAGTATAAACCCCTTTGTACTTGTTTCCACAAATTCCTGATCGGAGCGAGAAATAAGCAACGAGTCCGGTCCTTGCCGGAAAGACATAAAATCTGATTCGTTTCCGGCATCCACTTGCACCCTGAGCGGTACAAATCCGCCTGTATCGTCCAGCGCCTTATACCAGGTTAATTGGTTAGTCAGGGTCGATTTTGTAACGCTTGGAATTATTGCATCCCCACCGTTCCCGCCATTGCCGCCATAGTATCCATTTTTATCGGTGCCAGATCCAGAAAACTGGTATCCGCGTCCTTGCCAGTCAATATACCATTTTGTTCCATCGCTGGCAGTGACAAACTCCGAGAAATTCGATGAATTTCCGGTCGCTGTTGGCACAAAACCAATGGGAACCAAATCAATTTCAACGTACTGAGCATAGCGAAGGTCGCCAGCGGAATTTGAAAGCGGAATTTGCCCTGCTTTTGAACCTTCTACCACTTTTGACTGCTCCAATTGGGTCAGTTTGATGCGGGTTGGGCTTTGGGCTTGTGCCGAAAATAGGCCGAAAATGAAAACTATGGAAAGTATGTAGCGCATGGTAATTAGTATGGGTATTGAAAGCGGAAAACCGGTGGTGTATCGTAATCGGTCACATAAGGATCCCCGAAAACAATGGTGATGTTGTTGCCGGAAAGCGTAAAATCATCCCCTGGGTAAATGGTCTGGCCGTTATAGTTGGCCATTACCGCATTAATAGTGATCGGAGTTTGTGGCAATGCAATTACCACCGTTCCTGCTGCAAAATTTGTGGTTTGCTCATGTTCATCAAGAGCCCAACCCGTGATGGTAATTCCACCGCCGCCACCACCGGATCCGGGTGGTCTTGATGCTTGAATTAGAGCCATTTAGCAATCTGAGCTTTTGATGGTGAGTATTTGAAGGTTCTGATCAGATCCGGTAGCGGTATCGAATTTTACCGGTACGTCGACCAATTCAATTTGGCAATCCTTTACGGTTGCATTGAACGATACGGTTTCCCCTGGAGCAAGCGTGTACAGCCCGTAAAACAGGTTTACGGTTGCTGTTCCTGCATTTCGAAGAATAATGGCATCCGCATCTCGGATGGTGGTTATTACGCCATCAAACATTACGGAAGCTTCTGCCGCAACCCTTTGTACTATTGTTCCTTTCATTGATTGCTAAGCATTGCGACCACACCAGGTTGCTGGCGGGCCAGGTTTGCGGTTTTTGCAAGGAATTGCTTTAGGGTCATTCCGTGCGCTGATGCAATGGATTCCAAATCGTCTAATTCCGTTTCAACGTCATCGCCGGTAGGTAATCCGTCCTCATTGTCTGTTGGCGCCGGGCCATTGATCGGCAATGCGGGCATTGGAGTGCCTGTGAATTTTGAAATAATGGCCAGGCCCAATGGAGTAGCGGCAATTCGTTCAATTCCCGTCATTAGCTTTTCAATGGGATCATTTGCCGGATTGTTGATTTGATCCTGCAATGCGTCAATTTGATGGCGCATTTCCCATTTTTCGCGTTCTTCATTAAGTCTTCTCGTAAAATCAGACTCAGATATGTATCCGCTAGCAATAGCGGGAAAAGAGCCAATACCAGCCACCTGAGGCATGGATTGATTATTTACCAGGTCAATGTTTGTGCGGCCAGCCGGGGTGTTGTACGCGTCTGGCTTGTTGTACACAATCAGATTTAATTGAGCACGCCCATACCCTGTTTGGTCCAAGATGGATGCTTTCAGCTTGTTCCAAGCGCTATCAATCTCCACATCCTTTTGGTTGCGGATAATAACCTGGCCTTGCCCAGTAGCCGATGCACTAGAGTAATACGAAAGCGTGAAAAACGGAGCTTCGTTTGCTCGGTACCACCGTTCTACCGCCTGGATGTCTGAAATTGCGCCTTGCATATTGTTGGATTTAGTTCTTACAAACTTCGCATTCGTATTCGTACACCAATTCAATCACATTGGTGGCAGAATATCCTGCCGCAGATGTCGAAAGGAGAATGTACGATCTAGACAGGTCGATGCCTGCATACACCGCCGGGTCAAGTTGGTATGGTTCCGGGTAATTATAATCCCGTTGCAACAATTGCAATGGAATAGGATTCATGACCTGCACATTACGTGAGTTCACCAATACCAGGTGAGCCGTTGCAATGACAGTATCAGGAGCCAGTGTATTACCTGAGGCGCTGACGCCGGTCAATGCCCCCATTCTTCGAAGCATGATGGAGCGCAGCCGACTTTCTCGGATTTCAGAAATATCGGTTAATTTGATATTTGCTCCCGACGTTGGAACTTCCTGTGTTTTGAAACAGGTATGTTTAGAACAACACATAGTTGATTTGTGCTAATTGGTAACAAAAAAGAAGCGCGAGCGGGAATTTGCCGCCCGCGCTTCATATAAACAGAACTTATCCTCTGGTCAATATGGACTAGCAGGCCATATTGCCCTGGCGATTTCCGCCCATGTTCTTGATCACGATGCCTTCAAGTTCCAGCCACAGGATATTGCGGACGGTACTTGCGGTACCCCCGGAGTTGATAGATCCGTCAATTACGGCCGTGTCTCCATCCGCCAGGACAATGTTGAAATTGTTGTCCTGATTCAAGTCCAAGATGAAATTCATTGGAAGGTTGAAATTACCGCGAGCAGCAGGATCAGCAAGGCCGTTGTACTGAGGCAAAGCCAATGGGCTGGAAGTGTACGTACCCCATGGGTTGTATGCCAGCTTCTGAATGGAATCCTGCGGGATAACCTGCTGTGAACCCACAACGAGGCTGAGTTTACCATTCAACACGGTTTGAAGGCATTGCCATTCGTCCAAGCCTGATGCCGGATTACCGTTGAAGTAGTTGGGATCAGGGTAGGTAAACTTGGGATAGTTTCCTACCTGGCTGATTTGACCGGTTGAGCTGTTGTAAGTTGCGCGGCCAAACTTCAAACCAACCGCTTGCATTGCAAAGTAGTCGTTTTGGTCCAGACGGTTGTCTGTAGGAATCCCAACACCAACGTTGTTACGCGGGTTCAATTGGTAGGTGGTTTGGTTGGGTTGCAGGAGCACACCAATCAGAACCGTTTGAGGCGAAAGCACGTAGTCGCGCCGTACTTGTTCTTCGCTGATGCCAAATGATTGGCTGACAGATTTCACAACGCGGTCGTAAAACGCGCGGGTAGGATCCGGGGCAATAGTAATAGCTGCCATTGTATGAATTATTGTGTTTTTGTGTGATTGAGTGAGACTATTCAGTTGGAAAATTCAATGGATTAAGCCTACATCATTTCCAGCGTGTCCGGAGTACCGGACAGGCGGTATTGAGGTTGACCAGGAGGCAACAAGCCTACCGTTGCCTGACCGTCGGCAAGATCACCAACGATGCGCGCAGCGGCTACCGTTGCAGCGCCAAGCCCAGCAGCTTGCAGCTGAGGGTTTTTGGTCATGGTAGAAACCAGCATACCAGCACCGGCAGCGGCGTAGTTGCTGTATTTTTGGTAGTCTGCCGGAAGAATCGCATTGAGCGCTTTACCGATTACTACCGCTCCAACGCCTCCTAAAAGAGCAGCTGTAGCGACACCGGTCAAACCGGATTTACTGATGCCACGGATTGAGTGACGACGACGTTTTTTTGCCATTGGTTTGGACTTTTTGCGGCCGATGCCTTTTGATTGACAAGAACAAGCCATGATTTTTGTGTTTAATTGTGTGATTGAGTGAAATGAGGCGTAAGGATTAGCCTCGGGTGTACAGGCAGTAGCCTTTTACCCCTTTTTTGATCGCTGCACCCTTACCAGTTGCGCGACGAGCCTTAGCCTTTGTGGTCGCTTCTGTTTTGGTCAGCCCGCACATACTTTTTCTGTAGGTGCGCCCGAACAACTTGAGCGTGGCTGCTGGCTCGCCAACTTTCACCTTGCGCTTTTTGGTTGCGCTCGGCTTGCGTTTGGCGGTGGTGCGTTTTTTCGCGGTTGCCATAGACGTTGTGTTTAAAATATGATAGGTTGAATCCGAGCGCAAACCCGGACATTAATTCACGGTTTTTTAGGCCTCTCCTTCTGGATAAGATGGTGTTGGCGTAGGAGCTACTTTTGGTGCCTTTGGCGTTTTTGGTGCCTTTGGCGTTTTTGGTGCCTTTGGCGTTTTTGGTGCTTTTGGCGTTTTTGGTGCCTTTGGCTCCGATTTAACCTTTGTTGGCGCTTTTACGCCTTCAATGCCACGGGCTTTAGCCCTAATTTGATTTCTATCCATTGGATAATTTGTTGAAGTAGTTTATTGAGCCATGACGCCCTGTTGGTATTGTCTGGAACTACTGATAGGGTGTACATTTCTGGTTTTAAACCAATTGGCGCTTTATGCTCCTTAAATAAAGGAGGTTGCATACCGCGTATGTACGTTCCCCACGCAATGGAATCCCAAAAAATCCGCCGACGTCTATTTTTTGTCATCGAGTAAAAAGTATGCTCCTGCGGCTAAAATGCCGAAAGTGAGCAGGTTTGAGTTTCCGGAAGTGCTACCAGCAGGATCGTTGAAATCTGATGGTTTGGCTTCCAGCGCAACCGTGCCATAATTCTGAGCAGCAGCCATTGCACCCACTTTTCTGGCGTTTAGTTCTTTCGCCATGGCTGCCGCTGCCGTGATCGCCGTTGCAATGGCAATGATGATTACTGAAATGGGTTCGCCAATACCTGTAATGGAACTACCGCCACGTTGCTTGATAAACTTCAAGTAATCGGCATTAAATCGGTCACTATCCGGAGAAAGTGAAAAAGAGGTTTGTACCGATGTAAGCGGTCCGGCATTAATAATGGTATTTTTCTTTAGAATAGACGTTTCCGTCCAGGTACCCATTAAGTTTCTATCTACACCGGTGGCGTTTGCAAGCCCCTGAATACCACCAATGTGTAAAAGGTGTTTGGTTGCAACCAGGGAGTTTTTAATGAGCGGGAAATTTTCAACCAGGCCGTAATACACTACGTGGTGACTTGCATCCGTAATTTTGTTGTTTACGATGTCCTGAATTTCAATCTGGGTGTTACAAAATAGTTTTGCTCTTTTGTAGTAGTCATACTCAGGACTTGCCTTTGAGACGGTTTGTTCCCACCAGCTCCATGGACGAGAAGTACCATATTTTGCGTTTGCCAGTCGTGTAGCATATTGGATACATCCACCGGTAAAATCATAATCAACTACCTCTCCAATGCCTTTTACACCATTTTTAATGGAATCTCGCAACAAAATACTTTGGCTTGCTGGCGCTGTTTTTTTGGATGCTGCATTGATCTCCTTGGCTACTTGTTGCAGCAAATTGCTGTGCAGTGCACCAACAAAATTTACTCCATTGCTCAACCCTGAATTAAGGGCATTCTCGAGCATTGTTTTAGCCTTTTTATACTCTGAAAGTTCCGGATACGCGGCTGAAAAAATTCTTGCCTGCTCTGTCAAAAGGTAGATTTGCATTTCTCCTTTTGTCAATGACAGGTATGGAACAAATGAAGGATTAAACTGAACCATTTTGGAGCGGTCAGCCCATTCATTTGCGTTAATATTTCCGTGGATTTCGCTGATCTGTGTCATTTGCTTATTTTATAAATCCCCCATCCAATTAAGTAAAGGGATAGCATGGTAATTAATCCGTTTCCGCTCATTGATATGTCAGATACTCCATTGATTGAGGCAGTTTTGGCACGTTTGTCCATCTTCCAGGAGTACGGTACCTCGTCGTCAAATCTGGAATGTACCGCGTCCATAATCACATCCTTTCCATTATATCGGCATACTACATATACATGAGTTACGTCTCCGTTGGCGCTGTATGAAGCAAACCGGTACCTAATATTTTTAAAACCAAGTGCCCGCAACAATGCCGCCTCTGCGATTGAGAAGCTTTTGCAGTCTCCGGATCCAGCAGCAAACAAGGCAGCAGGGCTTTTCACCCGCTCTTTTCCCCGAGCATCTGCTTTGTACCGAACGTTGGTTTTAACGAACTTCCAAATGTTGTAAAGCGTATCGTACCCATCACTCCCTCTAAGGCACTCCACCATTTGTGGGTCAATGGTTGAATCTGACTGCGCATCCATGGCCATGATCACGGTAATGATATCGTCCGTGTCGCCATTCTTATACCGTACCCGCTCTGTTCCCTTGTGTGGTCGGATTATTTTGCTTGGATCGCAATTCATAGCCTACACCAGGGTTGTTTTAATGTCCAGCGGCAAATCCCCCACTTTCAGGGTACCTACCACCAAAAATCGTTTGGTATCAATGTTTTTGTAATCGATTTTGCTGATATCCATAGGATTGCCATTAGTAAGGATATTCAGCAGCTCAAATGCAGTACCTCCAAGACCTGATTTCAAAGAAAATTCAAGTTCAACCTGCCCAAATCCTGGTAGTTGCACTGGATTTACCAATGTTAGATACCCCAAATCAGCCATGGCGCCGTTTTGGTTCTGATAGTATAGATTACCGATGAAATTGGAAATTGGCGCTGATATGTCGCTCCGATTGGTAATGGTCATACCCACCCGCAATTCAATGCCTGATAGGTTGATTTTTTGGACCCGAAAGGAACCTGCGGAATAAGTGATGTTACCCAGTGTGCGTTTGGCCAATAAATACAGGCCTGCACCAAGCAACGCTAATACGATGAGCGCTTTTCGATTCATGCCACAAACAGAAACAAAAAAAGCCCCACTTTTTACGGTGAGGCTGGTTTTGGTGGTGCTTTTGTGGTACTAAGAATCGTTTTTGCTGCTAATTTTTAGCAGGATCTTCCGAATTTACAAGACCCAAAAGACCATGATATACGGCGCAAATGGTTTCATGCTCCTGCTCATCTCGGCCGGTGCAGTTCCATACATAGGCATAAAACATTTCCTCCAGGGCGTGTTTAATGTCTGCTGCATCTGCAATGCACAAAATGGATTGGGTGGAAGGGTTGCAGCCAGGCGCTACCTTTGAAGTGCTTTGTGTCGTGGTTGGCATAAAGAACAAAAATTAAGGTGGTGATAAAAAAGAGGGACGGGCAGTGCCAACCACACCCTCACGCAGTAAGGGTCAAACGACGAGCCTGCGCCCATCATCTGCCGTCCCCCGGATCTTGAAAAGAAATTGTTTTTGAAAAAGGTCTGCATGATTAAAAAAGATTGGTTGGCAGTACAAAGGTAATTTGTAGTCCTGAATTTGGACAACATTTTTTTTCTTTGTGGTGGCAATAGTGCCAATGAACTTAATTTTCAATTACTTATGAAACATTTATTCCTATTTCTGATGCTGTGTATGAGTCTATTTTCATGCAAAAAGGATACAGAAGACATTCAAAAAGATTTATGCAAGGGTATCATTTGCAAAAATGGTGGCAATTGTGTGAATGGAGATTGTAATTGTCCTCCGCAATGGACGGGAACTGATTGCTCACAGCAAAAAACACCGACTAATCTTATTATAAAAAAAATACTTGTCAATAAATTCCCTGCAAATGATCCAAATGGTGGCAGTTGGGATTTAGGAAGTGGTGCAGATATGTATTTGGTAATTAAATCGGGCAGCACAATACTATACACCTCTGGATATGTTGAGAATGCAGTAGGTAGTGCCACTTTTGAGCCTAATTTCACACTCCCAGATCCAAATGGTGTTTATACTGTTTCGATTTTCGACTATGATAGCCTTGATTCAGATGATTTTATGGGAGGTGTGCAAGGAACAGTGTATAATAGTACAAATGGATTTCCAGCGGCAATAGATTTTACCTGCGGTACTTGTTCCGTTGGATATTCAATTACGCTTGGATACACTTGGTAATCAAACTGATACCTAATCAAAACGCCCCGCCTGGATCAACCTGGCGGGGCGTTTTTTATTTAGGCCGTGGCTTTCGGTGCTGCAAAATTTCCTCGATCATCATCAGCATGGCCAGCGATGGGATAATAATGGTCAGAAATGTGGCGGACCATACGGCGCCCCACCAAATCTTTTCCTTCACTACATCCGAAAACCAGAACATCACCATTCCGATAAGCATGGCGTAAGCATATGCCATAGCGTATTGGGTCCAATGTAAGGGGCGGTAAAATTGCATTATGTAGTCGGGTCTGTTGGGTTACGATTTACTTCTATCCATATTTCTTCTCCACGCTCCAGCGCCGCCCTCATTAATGAATAAAGCAGCTTGTACACGCTGCTACTATCGGAGCCAATGTAGTTATTGTCGGTACCCAAGCCTAGAAAACGATTTACCAGGATGCAGCCACTCGTGTCTTTGATGGTATTGCCAATGTGGATCAGGATAAATTCAAACCCTGGCACATCGAGCAAATGGGGCACAAATGCGTGGCCAAATTGGTTTGAATATTTATAAAAGAATTTTCCTTCCTTCCTGGGCACCACGCGGTAGCGGCCTG
>Ga0208458_1002641_pt1 | contig 12927 bp, 9 predicted proteins | sample AD_UKC085_MetaG_FD_184432 | JGI IMG/M metagenome (GOLD analysis project Ga0208458, IMG submission 184432) | Active sludge microbial communities of municipal wastewater-treating anaerobic digesters from USA - AD_UKC085_MetaG (SPAdes) (version 2) | ecosystem: Engineered > Bioreactor > Anaerobic >... | reverse complement strand
CATTTTATAGATGTGACTCTATAACTAATATTACTGTTGAGTCAGGAAATATTAGGTATTCAGCACCAAATAACACGGCATTAATTGATAAAACAACAGGAACATTAATATGCGGATTTAAAAATACAATTATTCCTAAAGGAGTAACGCATATTGGAGATTATGCTTTTGGAGAAAGCAAAATAACATCAATAACTATTCCAGATGGAGTAATTACTATTGGCAAGGGTGCTTTTTATAAGACATCATTAGAATCAATTAAAATTCCCGATACCGTAACTAAAATTGGTTCACAAGCGTTTAGTGACTGTTATAGTTTAGTATCTGCAACTCTTTCTAAAAATATTAATTATATAGATAGCATGATATTTAAGAGTTGTTCGAGATTAGAACAGATAGAAATTCCTGATGCTGTTTCATATATTGGTCAAGCGGCTTTTACGTATTGTCTGGGATTAAAGAACTTAACTTTTGGTAGTGGATTGATTGTGATTGGTACGAGTGCTTTTGAATATTGTGATGGTATATCTAAAATAGTTATACCAGATAATGTTAAAGCTATTGAAACTAATGCCTTTTCTTGTTGTTCTGGTGCGACATCACTTTCAATAGGTAGTGGTGTAATGTTTATTGATATATTAGTGTTTTCAAAATGTCACTCGTTATCTACTGTAGTAGTTCATCCGGATAATAAAGTTTATGATTCAAGAGATAACTGTAATGGAATAGTTAAAAAATCTAATAATGCTCTAATTTTTGGTATTAAAACAACCGATATCCCGCAAACTGTTACCATAATAGGAGAATGTGCATTTTATGGTTTAAAGAATGTTGATAGTATAGAACTTGGTGATAATATAAAAACTATTGAAGAATACGCATTTTTTGAATCATATTTAAAGACTATAAAATTAAGTAACAATCTTAAATATATTGGAGAAAGAGCATTTGCTTGGAATAGAGCTCTAGAAACGATTATTATTCCAAAAAAAGTTGAAACTATTAGCTATAATGCTTTTGAACATTGTCCAAAATTAACTATTTATGCAGAAGCAAAAACAAAACCAGACTATTGGACTTATTCATGGAACTCAAGTGATCGTCCAGTTTATTGGTATAGTGATGAACCTAATATGGATGGATCGCATTGGTGTTATGTTGAAGGTGTGCCGGTAATTTGGACTAATTAATAATTATAAAATACATTTTTGCCAGTTTTAAACAAATACTAAACTGGTAGGAACTTTCCCTTAGCATACCTTTTAAGGTATGCTAAGGGATTTTTTTATTAGTTAGCAAAGATGGACATTTAGGAAGACATTAATACGTATAACTAAACTTAATGATAAAAAAGATTAATTGATCAAGAATCAAAAAAATATGGGTTTTTAGCGGTGGTTCACTTTATTCTAAAAAAGCGTTGTCTTTTCTTTTTCGGTATTATATAATTATCTCGCGAGTAATTTTTTATTGCGAATAATAATATGAATTAGAAGAGGAAAAAAATGAGCCTAAAAAAAACTATTCTGGTCATAGATAAAGATTATCAAGAAACGACATTTTTAAACGATTTTTTTGTTGGTGAAATTGATGTTCTAACAACCGATGATGAAGGCACAGTAAATCATCTTATCGATTCCAAAAAAGAAAATTTATCAATCATTTTAATTAGTGATACGTTTATTAAGGAAAATATTACAAGCAAAGATATAGTCAATAAAATAAAAACTCTAAAAATTCCTTTGATGGGAATTGTGAGTCAAAAGAACGGTGAAGAAAAAAATTCTTAGATTTAGGAATTAACGATCTTTTATATAAACCTTTCACTTATAGTGACGTTTTTGGGAAAATAGTAGATATTGTCAGAAAGGACGAAACTCAAAAGCAATTACAGATTATTATGGATAATATTACTGCTGGAGTTTTGCTCGTTGATGTGGGAGAGACATTTAGATGTTTATATGTAAACAAAGGCTTTTTAAATTTCTGTGTTTATGATGAAGAAAAATATGCTCAAAACGTGCAATCAGATATTTCAAACTATATTTTTTTTGATGATGAAACTTTTGTAAGAAACCAATTATTACAATCCGTAAGGGATAATAAACCTTTTTCTTTTGATTTCCGTACAACAATTAAGAAAAACGAAGTCAAGTGGTTTTATGCACAGGGAACACCGATAAAAGATGATGAGACTACAGATTCAAAAGTATTGGTCTTATTAACGGATATAACAAAACTAAAAAGTGCTGAGGAAGAACTTGGACGAACTTCTTCAGAGTTGTCGATGATTATCAAAAATTTGAACTGTGGTATTGCCATTTTTTTACTGGATGAAGATTTAGAATTGCTTTATGGAAATGGAACTTTATCAAAATTAATGGGATTTAAAAATAATGAAATTCATAATTTATCAAGCGAAACCTTATCGGAATGTATTTATGAAGAAGATTTTGAAAAGTTTAAAAAGTACATCAAAGAAGCTAGTCAAGAAAAAAAATCCACGCCTGAAATCGATATAAGATTTATAAAAGGTAATGCAACGATTAACTGGGTTCGGTTAAACGCGGAAAGAATGAGTGAATACAGCGATAAAACATTGGTATATGGTATCTTTTTAGAAATTAATGAGAGAAAAGCACAAGAAGAACATACACAAAAAACAACGGAAGAATTAACGTATCGTACTAACCATGATTTATTGACGAGGATTTTTAATAAAGCAGCATTTTGTAATGCTACCCATACGATGCTTAAAGTTTATCCACAGAAGAAATTCATTCTTACTATCTGGAACATTGAACAATTTAAAATTATTAACGATTTATTGGGAATTAAAACAGGAGATAAAATCTTACAGATAATTGCCAATCGTTTGGCAAACACCTTATCGGGTCAAGGTACTTATGCCCGAGCAGAAGCGGACCACTTTGTAACCTGCTTTCCTGAAGACCAATTTGATGTTGAGGAAATCTTAAACGATATCGTTAATGATATAGGACAATTGAACATACAAAATCAAATTAGAATTATTGCCGGAATATATGAAGTCGAAGATATTAATATTCCTGTCGAACAAATGTGTGACCGTGCAGCATTAGCCATGCAAACAATTAAAGGCAAATTTTCTCAAAATATTGCTTATTATGATGATCATCTGCGACAAAGTCTTGTGGTAGAACGAGAGATTGTTAATGAGATGATACAAGCAATTGAAAATCGAGAATTTACGATTTATTTACAACCAATTTATAGCCTTGGGAAAAATGAAGTGATAGGGGCAGAAGCATTAGCGAGATGGATTCACCCTCAAAAAGGAGTAATCAGTCCAGGCGTATTTATTCCTGTTTTTGAAAGGAATGGATTTATTTCCAAACTAGATTACTATATCTGGGAAGAAGCCTGTCGTTATATTCGGAAGCGAATGGATGAAAAAAAGAAGTTGATTCCTATTTCTGTTAACGTATCCCGACTAAGTCTATACAATCTTTTTTTATGTGAAGAGATTGTTGAATTGGTTGATAGTTATGAAATAGATCATGATTTATTACGTTTTGAAATTACAGAAACGGCTTATAACGATAATCCTAAACAACTATTATCGATAATCAATAAAATGAAAAAAGAGAAATTTAAGATTATGATTGATGATTTTGGTAGTGGATATTCATCATTAAATGCGTTGAAGGAAATACCGATTGATATTATCAAAATCGATATGAAATTCTTAGAAGGAGTAAAAGAATCAAATCGTGCGGACAGTATCTTAACTTCTGTCGTGAGAATGGCAAAATGGTTAGATAATCCAGTGGTTGCTGAAGGGGTGGAAACAAAGACGCAACTACATTTCTTGAAGAGTATCGGTTGTGATCGCATTCAAGGATATTATATTTCACCTCCATTACCAATAGAACAATTCAACAAATATTTAGAATCAAATCCTAAACTCCATATCGGAGAAGCGCCGGTTCAATTAGTTGCCGATCAACTTGATTTAAGCGCATTATTCAGTGGGAACCCTATCTTAACCTATTTTTTAGATAATATTGCTAGTGGTGTAGGCGTTTATGAATTCTATAAAAACAATTTAATTGGCCTTAAATTTAATAATGCTTATTATAAAATCATGGGTTACAATAAAGAAACTTCCTTACAGGATGCGCAAAGCGTTTTGCAACAAGTCTATGAAGAAGATAGAAAAAAAGTCATTGATGCTTGTAAATTAGCAATCAGTAATAAAAAACCAGAAAAATTAATCTTCAGAAGATATCGTGCAGATAAGGTGATTATCTGGTTGGATTCGAATATTAATTATTTAGGTGGCTCAAGGAAAAAACCTTTGATATCGATTACTATCAGCGATGTTACCAGTAGTGTTCAGGATAGAAAACTATTGAGTTATCAAGAAGAAAGCATTATGCGATCTTATCGTTTTTTAACTCAATTATATGACACCATCCCTTGTGGCATTATTCAGGTCAGTCTGGCAACAAATCCGGAATTGATTGTTGCCAATCAGTCAGCATGTAAGATGCTTGGATATGTCAATGAAAAAGATTTTATTGAGACTGTGGGGAAAGATTTATCTAAACTCCTTGTAAAAGAAGCTAGTCAATATGTCAATAAACAAATCTACAGGGAATTAAAAGAGGGAAAACAAATCAATTATGATATCGAGTTTAAAAAGAAAAATGGTGATTCTGGTTGGTATCGCATCATTATCTATCAATTAGTTAATGTTGAAGGAATAGAAGTAATTCAAGGGGTATTTATCGATTTTAATGAAGATAAAACTAAATTTATTACTACTAAAGAAAACATCTCCATTTTTAATCGCTCGCTTGATTTGTTAAGAGTTGGTGTTATTTGCTGGGAACAAAATGATAAAATTAAAATCGTTTTAATTAATAAAAAAATGAGCGAAATGCTCGGTTATTCTCATCAAGAATATTGTAGACTATTCTCATCAGGTAAAATCGATGATAATACTCGAATAGAAGATCTTAAGTTTGATGATGAAAAACTAGATAAATTCCAAAATAGTGAAGAAAAAATTGTTGAATTAACGAGAAAAGACAATAGTAAAATTATGGTTAAGATTAATTTATCTATTGATACCAGTGGAAAACAAAATACTTATCAAGCGACAGTAATCGATATTACCAAGGAATATCAAGAAAATAGGGAAATAAATAGTAAAGTTGATTTATATGAGAATTTATTGTCTACTCATAAAAATTATGTATTCGATTATAATATCAATAGTAGAATTCTAAAATATTATGTTCCTGATAAAGATAAAAATAAGGTTACGAATATTATTGAAAATTTCGATGAGAAAATTGGAGAATGTAAAAAAATACATGAGGATTACATAGAGGGATTAACAAAAATCTTTTTGAAGAAATACCAACAAGAAATTGAAGACAGTTTTGAATTTCTTGCGACTTTTGATAGTCCTGATTTTAATTGGCATCGTATTACTTATAAAGTTATTGTGAACGAAGAGAAAAATGGTTTTCGTATCATCGGTAGTGTTTATAATGTCGATGAAGAAGTAGAGGAAGCGATTAGATTGAAAGAGCGTTCCCAAAGAGATATTATGAGTGGCCTTTACAATCGGGCAGTTACTGAAGAATTAATGAAGAATAAGCTTTGTGAAATGAAAAAAAATGAAACGTTTGCTTTTTATATGATAGATATTGATCAATTTAAAGAAATTAATGATGAGTATGGTCATTTAATTGGAGATAAGTTGATTTTGAAAATATCGAATATGTTGAAGCAAAAGTTTGATTCTAAAGCAATCATTGGTCGCTTGGGTGGAGACGAATTTGCAGTTTTATCTATGACGGAAGACAGTGAAGAAAAAGCGATTATGAAAGCTGAAGATATTCTTAAAGCAACAAGAGAGTTAAACAAAACAATGAATATTAAACTAAAAATTACTACTAGTGTAGGTATAGCTTTAGCTCCTCGCGATGGAAAAGCATTTAAAACGCTATTTATGAACGCTGATAAAGCAATGTATAAAGCTAAAAATGCAGGGAAAGATTGTTATAAGGTTTATCAAAATTAAAAGAACGCATTGAGAGTGCGCTCTTTTTTGTTATTGAAAAACAATTAAGGGAAAGCCTTTACAAAAACTACGAATTTTATTATAATGTAACATAGATAATTATAAATATAACAAGGAGTACGTTATGGAAAGAACTGTGGCGAAGTGCTTATTGGAAATAAAAGCCATATTTTTTGGGTTTTCAACTGAGTATATTTCATCTAAAGGGGAAAGGTTACCCATTTATTGTAACAATAGAGTAATTCTATCTTATCCAAGAGTAAGAAAAGTAATCACTAAATGGTTAACTAATGTAATTAAAGAAACCTATCCCGATGCTGATACGATTATTGGAACATCAATTGCGGGAACGTCTTTTGCTGTTTTAATCAGCGATGCTTTAGGTGTTGCATCAGGATATTTGTTAGAAAACGATGCAATGCGTGAATCTGATGAAAGACTTAGAGAAGCGTTTAAACCTGGTGCAAAAGTAGTTGTTATTGATGATACGATTCGTTCGGGGTTAACGATTACCAGTGTTACAAAAACATTAAGGAAATTTGGATGTGAAGTTCTTGGCGGTGTTGCATTATTTTCTTATGAATTAGAACAAACAGAAAAAATGTTGGCCAAAGAAAACATTAAATACACAGCACTAACAAATTTTGACACGGTTACTTTGATTGGGCAGCAAACAGGAAGAATTAGTTATAATGAATATCTTCAAGCACTGAAATTTAAGAGCGACCCGTTTGCTGAAGAGTGGCGCAAAAAATAAGGAATTTCATGGATACGTTAAAAATAGCCAAAGAAAAGGTAAAAATGATTGCTCATCGTGGATTGAGCGGTTTGGAAAAGGAAAATACTATTGCTGCCTTTATTGCTGCGGGTAATAGAACATATTATGGAATAGAGTGCGATATTCACCTAACAAAAGATAATGTTTTCGTGGTTTGTCATGATGATCACACGGGGAGAATTTCGCCAACAAAAAAGATTATTAGAGAGTCGACTTACGAAGAATTATCGCAAATTTGTTTGTTTGGATTTGAAAGTAAAACGACAAGACCATATCTGAAGATTCCAACTTTGAGAGAATATTTGGAAATTTCTAAGAAATATAATAAACAATGTATTATTGAAATAAAATGCGAACTAGGGAAAAAAGATGTCGATAACCTGCTAGCAGAAATAGAAGAATTAGACTATCTAAACAATGTTTTTTTTATATCTTTTAATCTTGAAAATTTAAAAAAGATAAGAAGAATAAATAAAAACATACCTTTGCAGTACTTAACCTCAACATATACAAAAGAACTACCAGAACTTTGTAAGAAGGAAAAAGTAGATATTGATATTGAATATCGTGAACTGACTTTGCCGATTGTAGAAGAGTTTCATAGCTTTGATATAAAGGTGAATGCATGGACGGTTAATAATCCAATTGAAGCATTGATTTTAGTTTCTTGGAATATAGATTATATTACAACTAACATATTAGAATAAGCTTCAATTTTGAGGCTTTTTTTATTTATCGTTTAAAAATTATGTTATAATAACTACTTGAGGTGATGATAGTGAGTTTGTATCAAAAAGATTATCAAGTTTATCAAGCAATTAAAAACGAATTACAAAGACAACAAGATAATATTGAATTAATAGCATCAGAAAACTTCACATCAAAGGAAGTGATGGCTGCACAAGGTTCGGTTATGACTAACAAATATGCTGAAGGATACCCGAATGCTCGTTATTATAGCGGTTGTGAGAATGTTGATGTGGTAGAACGCTTGGCAATAGAACGAGCAAAAGAACTTTTTGGAGCTAAATTTGCTAATGTACAACCACACTCTGGTTCACAAGCGAATATGGGAGCTTATCGAGCATTACTAGTAGCAAAAGATGTGGTATTAGGAATGGCTTTAGATCAAGGAGGTCACTTAACACACGGACATCCGTTGAATTTTTCTGGTGTTGATTATCGATTTATCCCCTATTATGTAGATAAAGAAACAGAGGAAATAGATTATCAAGCACTACAACAATTAGCTCTTAAAGAAAAACCAACACTTATTGTTGCTGGGGCCAGTGCTTATTCAAAAGCAATTGATTTTAAACGATTCCGCGAGATTGCCGATTCGGTAGGAGCTAAGTTAATGGTTGATATGGCACATATTGCAGGATTGGTTGCTGCTGGTTTACATCAAAATCCAGTTTTATATGCAGATGTGGTTACGAGCACAACTCATAAAACTTTACGCGGTCCTCGTGGGGGTCTGATATTAACAAACAACGAAACAATCGCTAAGAAAATTGATAAAATAGTTTTTCCAGGGATTCAAGGTGGACCACTAATGCACGTTATTGCAGCAAAAGCTGTTGCTTTTAAAGAAGCATTGCAACCTGAATTCAAATCGTACCAACAACAAGTAATCAAAAATAGTAAAGTTTTAGCGGAAGAATTGATGAAATACGGTTTCACCTTGGTTGCAAAGGGAACAGATAATCACTTATTGATTTTAAACGCTAAAAAATCTTTGGGAATTTCCGGTAAAAAAGCAGCAGATATTTTAGATGGTGTGGGAATCACATGCAATAAGAATACTGTACCCTATGACACAGAAAAACCGATGGTTACTAGTGGGATTAGAATGGGAACATCAGCCGTAACAACAAGAGGATTTAAAGAGCCGGAAATGAAAAAAGTTGCGGAATTGATTAGTAGAGCATTAAGAAATTATACAAATCAAGAAGAATTGGCTCAAATCAAGAAAGAAGTTTTAGCACTAACTTCGCAATTTCCCTTATATTGTTGATAGATGATTTAAATAAAAATGTCTTTTATTTCATGATAAAACATGATAGAATTAAGAAAAGAGTAGCTGTGATAACAACACATGAATTCTCATCGCCAAAAAAATGGAGGTGCCTATGAGATATAGAATAGAGAAGGATTCGTTAGGAGAAAAAATTATTCCTGCGGAATCATATTATGGTATTCGAACTCTCCGCTCAAAAGAACTATTTCAAATAACAAAACATGGTCAGTGCCGCCAAAATATTAAGGCCTTTGCCCATGTAAAAAAAGCAGTCGCCAAAACCAATCATGAATTTGGATTTATTTCCAAAGAAAAAGCAAATGCAATTAGTTTAAGCGCTGATGAAATATTAAATGGAAGACTTCACGGGCAATTTGTTACAGATTCTATTCAAGATGGCTATGGAATGGGGATGAATATGAATGCCTGCGAGGTAATCGCAAATCGAGCTAATGAAATGCTTGGTGGTGAAAAAGGTCGCTATGATAAGGTCGACCCCATTGAAGATGTTAATTTGAATCAAGATAACGAAGAAGTAGTCGTACTAGCAGGAAAAATTACCACCATCAGATTGGTGAAAAAATTAATAGCTGAAGCCAAAAAACTTGTAAATGCCTACTATGACAAAATAGAACAATCAAATCTTAATAAAGAAGACCCCAAATCGTTTGGTTACCAAATAGCATCAATGGCAAGCACTCTGGAAAAAGATATCAAACGTCTCGACAAAACCTTAGATTCGATGTTAGAAATTCATTTTGGATTAGCTTTGAATCTTGATGAAGGACAAAGAAGAGAGGAATATTTAAAGAAATTTGTGAAGAACTTAAGCCTATCTAATAGTGAAAGTTATAACTATTCCAAAAATGCTTTTGACTCTATTCATAGTTTAAATGGTTTTATGTTGGTTTCTTCTGCTTTAAAAAATATGATTATTAATTTTTCAAAAATAGCAAGCGATATGAAAATATTATCTAAAGAAGGAAAAATAAAAATCCCTCAAGTACAGGATTTTATAACCTTTGCCGATAATAATGTCGTTTTAGATATGGTTAGACAAATCTCATTTTACATTATGGGAAACGATTTAACGGTTTCTCGCGCGGTTGAAGAAGGAGAATTAGGAATCAATGTCTTCAAACCGATGATTTTTGCCTGTTTGTTTGAGAGTACAAATTTAATCAGAAGAACAATCAGAACGGTCAGAGAAAAAGTAATCGAACCCATGCAAATATAAACCATCTTTAAAGGTGGTTTTTTTATTTTGCCGATAAGAATGATATTTACAAAAAATAAAAAAAGAGCGCAATTTTATCAACGCTCTTGTTTCCCAAAAGTTTTTTATAAAATAAATTTTAAAGCAGTCAAGACATCATTATAATTTGATGTTTGATAAGTGACGCGATCACTTCCTAAAAGTTTACAACCAGGGAAGAAAGAATTACGATAAGCGTCAGTATGGCGTTTATATTGTACTTCAACATCAAATTTCTTTGGTAAAGATACGATGTTTTGTGATAAATCTTTTTTAGTTAAAGCATTAAAAACGCCTTCTTCAATTTCTCTCCAGGTAAGGTGTGGGTGTTTAGAAATGACGGCATTAAAACGCCCTTCTTTACTGGCTACAGTTTCAATATTGGGATTTATTTCTTTCACAAGTTTTGTTAGATTAGCGTCTCCGCTTAAAAAAGCAACGGGTACATTCAATAACGATGCATAATAAGAATTAATAGTAAATTCACTTGCGATTACGTTATTTATTTTAAGATGATGGATATTCGTATTCATTGTGTGGGATAAAGGATTTCCATTTGAGCGGGAAGGACTATGATATCCAACAAAAACAACCGCATCAAAAGTAGAATCTAATCCTGCCATCATACTACATGGGCCACCTTCCCAACCGCGATGAAGTTTGACCATTTCTGGCAAGTCGAGAATGTTCAGATTTCTTGCACTATCATGAGCATCTTTAATAACAATTTCCGTCGCACCTGCACGGATAGCTCCTCGACAAGCGGCGTTTACTTCTCTTTGTAATTCTTCCTGAAACTCCTTATAACGAGGAGAAGAGGCATCTGTTTCCTCCCAATGGCAAATGCCATTAACACCTTCAATATCAACACTTAAAAATACTTTCATAAAACTATTTTCCTCCTGACAATTACAAATTAATTATACATGAAAAAAGGAATATTTTAAATATATATTTTATTTTTTCGCTAGTTATGATATAATAAGTTCATGTTTCGGAGGTAAATAATGGAAAAAATTAAAATACGTACCAAATTTGATTACAGGACAATGAAGTATTGCAATATGTATTTATTAACCTATAAAAGAAAAAACTTTATTATGTATATTTTCTTGATTTTATTATCACTTGGGGCAAGTGTTTACTTTGGTTTCCTTTCTAAAGAAAACAATAATTTATTAATGGCGGGTTTATTTTTATTAGTGGCAGCATATGTTACTTATCAAGCTTTATCAGTGGAAAAAGCTTTGGATAAGCATTTGCAAAATTTCTTTTATAATCGCCCTGTTGTTGAACAAATCATTGAAATCGATGAAGAAAAGATTACTATTACAGCATCATCAAGACCTAATGAACCACAAACATATGATTGGAGTTTTGTGAATGAAATCCATGAAATTCCTCAATATTATATGTTGTTTGTTGGCAAGAATACGCCGATTATCCTTGATCGTAGCGAAGAAGCTTTATTAGAAGGAACATTTGCTGATTTAGCAGCATTGATTGCTGAAAAGGCAGAAACAAAACCATATAAAGTAGTTAATAAAAACATCATTAAAAAACCAATTACCTATGTACACCAATACATTGAACCTGTCCATAATATAGAAGAGGCAGAGACAACTGATGAAAATCAAACAGCACCAGAAGAAGTGGAAGCAACTGATGAAAATCAAAGAGTGCCAGAAGAAGAGGTAAAAGAAGCTGAGGAAACAGTAGCAGTTACTCCTAAGGAAGATAATAAACAAGAATAATGAAAGTTGTTGTCAGCACTAATTTTTCTGAATCGCGGGCAAAAACCTTTTTTCGCTTTCACCTGACAAAGAAATCGAAATCCAAATATATCTATTTTGGAATCGGATTATTCCTCATTATTCTTGGAATGTTATTCATGTTTGCTTTTCATAAAGATACGGCAGGAATGATTATTCTTATTGCCGGTTTTGCTGTTCTTATTGTTAGACCGATACAAATCAATTCAATAGTAAATAAAATTATGATGAAAAACAAAATCAGTGGTGGTAAATATATTATCACTATTGAAGATGATTTTATTACTTATGATTTTGAAGGGAATATTCGTCGTTATTCTTGGGAAAATATTGAATATGTCTTTGAAACCGATGATTGTTTTTATATTTATACAAACCCTAACATGGCAATTATTTTACCTAAATTTGCAGTTGATACAGCAAAGCGTAAAGAGCTGATAGAATTTTTTAAAGCAAGAGTCGTTTATAAAAAATATCGCTTTAAGCAGAAAGCAGAAGAGTAAAACCATGAAAAAAGTGCTCATTTTCTTAGGTATTCTTGCAGTATTATTGCTAGGTTTTACCACTTTGGATGGAATATGGTTGATTATTTTCCTGTTGGTTGTTTTTCCACTGGTCTTTTTCTATTTGCCGATTTTATTGAGAATTGAGAAAAAAGAAGAGTTGACAGAAGAGGCAAAAAGAGAAAGGGATAAAAAAGATCGCTTTTCAAAAAACCAATAATGGATTGCCAAGGTAAAGAAAAATTATTGGTTTTATATGAAGATAATCACTTAATAGCGGTTGTAAAGCCAGAAAATATGCTGTCTCAAGAAGATATTACTGCTGAAGATGACATGGTTAATCTGGTGAAAGAATATTTAAAAGTAAAATATCAAAAGCCAGGGAAGGTATATTTAGGATTGCTACATCGTTTAGATCGCCGTGTAGGTGGAGTTATGGTTTTTGCGCGGACATCAAAAGCGGCTAGTAGATTGAGTGAGGATATCCGTAACCATCATTTTTTAAAACAATACTATGCAA
>Ga0208458_1002632_pt1 | contig 12983 bp, 8 predicted proteins | sample AD_UKC085_MetaG_FD_184432 | JGI IMG/M metagenome (GOLD analysis project Ga0208458, IMG submission 184432) | Active sludge microbial communities of municipal wastewater-treating anaerobic digesters from USA - AD_UKC085_MetaG (SPAdes) (version 2) | ecosystem: Engineered > Bioreactor > Anaerobic >... | reverse complement strand
AGAAAGCCCAGTAGTCCTGTGCACATCATTGGGACTGCCGGGCACGTTGACCACGGCAAATCAACCTTAGTTACCGCCCTGACAGGCACCAATCCCGACCGTCTGAAAGAAGAGCGCGAGCGGGAAATGACGATTGACCTGGGATTTGCTTTCCTCACGCTCCCCAACGGGGAAAAAGTGGGGGTGATTGACGTGCCCGGGCACCGCGATTTCATCGGCAACATGCTGGCTGGCATTGGGGGTATCGATGCGGTTTTGCTCATTGTCGCGGCTGACGAAGGCGTTTCTGCCCAAACGCGGGAACACCTCGCTATTCTCGACCTGCTGCACATCACCAGAGGACTGGTGGTTCTGACCAAGCTTGACCTGATTTCTGACCCAGAGTGGCTGGAATTGGTAGAACTAGAGACGCGCGAAATATTAAATGGCACCAGCCTCGAATCCGCGCCGATCATAAAAGTCTCCGCGCGTACAGGCAGCGGAATCCCCGAGCTGCTGGAAAAGCTGCAGGAATTGCTTCAGAGCACCGCTTCCAAGCCCGACCTTGGTAGACCGCGCCTGCCAATCGACCGGGTCTTTTCTCTCACGGGTTTCGGGACCGTCGTAACGGGAACGCTGTTGGACGGCAGTTTTGCGGTGGGAGACGAAGTCGTCAGCCTGCCCGAAGCTTTAAATGGCCGCATCAGAGGCCTGCAAAACCATAACCAGAAGCTGCAAAGGGTCGGTCCCGGCTCGCGCGCAGCCGTCAACCTGGTCGGAATTGATAAAAACCAGCTTGCCCGCGGCTGCGTTATCACGAAGCCCGGCGCATACACACCAACCACCTTGCTGGACGCGCACTTCAAATACCTCTCTGATTTGCCTTCTGACCTGCGGCACAACACGCAAGTAAAAATCTTCATAGGTTCAGCCGAAACTGCCGGTCATTTGCGTCTTTTGGGAAAAGAAATCCTGAAGCCCGGCGAGCAGGCTTTCCTTCAAATTAAACTTGACAAGCCTGTTGTGGCTGCCCGCGGGGATAGATTTATCATCCGTCTGCCCTCCCCAGCTGAGACCTTAGGTGGTGGCATCGTACTGGAGCCGCATCCCACGCGCCTTTACAAACGCTTCAACGCAGCTGTGCTGCAAAACCTGGATGGGCTGCTTTCTGGCAGCGAAACTGAAGTGCTCGTGCAAAGTCTGAAAGCGCTTGGGGCCACTTATGCTGAGCTTGCGATAAGCAAGGCAGGCCTGGAAAAGCAAACCGGTTTAGACCTTTGCGACCGCTTGATAGCCGACGGCAGCATCATTGTGCTTCAACCAGGTAAAGACGCCGGACGCAATTTATTAATTGAACGCGAAGCCTGGCAGCAGGTGCGCGAAAACATGCTTAAGACTTTATCTGATTTTCATGCGGGTAATCCACTTAAACCAGGAATGACGCGCGAAGCCCTGCGAGCAGCGCTAAAGATGCCGCCGCTGCTTTTTGAAGCTGCGCTCGATAAACTAAACGCCGGGCAGGAAGTGCATGTTCGGGGTGCGCTTACTTCACTGGCAAGTCACCAAATTCAATTCAGCCCCGACCAACGCGCGCTAATAACCGACTTGCTCCAGCGCTTCAACGAACATCCCTACTCACCGCCGGATGCCGCGGAAGCCGTCGCGCTTGTCGGTCCCAATATACTGGAAGCCCTGGTAGCGACAGGCGACCTGATACAAACTTCAGCGCAAGTCCAGTTTACTGCGCACGCCTTTGACGAAATGACTTCCTGGGTTAGAACGCACTTGGACGCGCACGGCAGCCTGACCTTGGCTGAATTCCGCGACCACTTTGGAACCAGCCGAAAGTACGCAGCTGCGTTCCTGGAGTTTCTGGACGATAAAGGCGTTACCCTCCGAAAAGGAGATATTCGGGTGTTAAAACAGGTACAATAACAATACAGATCAAACCAACCACTAATAGGAGAGAACTATGGCATGGAAAGTATTGATTACTGATGGGCTGGAAAGCAACGGAAAAGCAATTCTCACCAGGAATGACACTGCGGATGACAAAAAGGGCATTGAAGCAGCTGAACTGCTTCAGATTATCCCCGATTATGACGCCATCATCATCCGCGGACGCACAAAAATGACTGCGGAAGTGATTGAGGCAGCAAAGAACCTGAAAGTAATCGGGCGGATGGGCGTCGGCGTTGACAACATTGATTTGAACGCAGCCAAAGCGCATCAGGTTACCGTCGTGAACGCGGCTGTGGCAACTACGCTCGCGGTGGCGGAATTGGCGGTGGGAATGATGTTTGCGCTCGTTCGCGAACTCCCACGCGCGGATGCAAGCCTGAAAGCCGGACAGTGGCTTAAGAAGGATTTCAACGGAATCGAACTCTTTGGCAAAACGCTGGGTGTGGTAGGCTTTGGCAATATTGGCCAGGTCGTCAGCCGCTACGCGGTGGCGTTGGGCATGAAGGTGCTCGCTTACGATCCTTTCCGCGATGCGATGTATATGCACGAACGCGGCGTGGAAGCTGTCAGTCTTGAAGGCCTGCTGCAAAGAGCGGATGTAATTACCATCCATACCCCACTCACTGATCAGAACAGGCATCAATTCAACGCGGATTGCTTCGCGAAGATGAAGGACGGCGTTCTTATTGTGGACGCTGCGCGCGGCGGCATTATCGATGAGGAAGCCCTCTTGCACGCCCTGGAGAGCGGTAAAGTACGCGGCGCGGCGCTTGATGTTTACGAAAAAGAACCACCGGTGAGCTTTGATTTAATCAAACATCCAAAAGTAATTGCCAGCCCCCACATTGGCGCGCAGACTGCCGAAGCGCAACTGCGGGCTGCCGAAGACATTTCGAGTGAAGTTTTGAACGCATTGAACGGACTGCCCCTGCGCTGGAAGATTTGTTAAGATGGCAAGCACCGAAGCAAAACTAGCAAAACTGCGGGAAATTTACGCCGAGATAAGTCGCTTGGGTTCAATCCAGGCCTTGCTCGAGTGGGACCAGCAGGTAAACATGCCAGCCGGAGGCGCGGAGGATCGCGGGAATCAATCAGCCCTGATTGCCGGGTTGGCTTTTGACAAGAGCACATCTGATGAGCTTGGCAGCCTGATTGAAGACCTGGCTGCTGAGCTGCCCAATCTGGACGCTGATGATGAATTTGCCCGCGAAGTTAAGGTTGCCAAGCGCAACTTTGATCGCAACGCCCGCATCCCGCGTGAGAAAGTCATCGAGTTTGTACTAGCCACCTCAGCCGCGCACGAAGTGTGGGTTAAGGCGCGTCAGAACAATGATTTCGCCAGCTTCGAACCGCATCTGACGCACATCTTTGACTTGCGCCGGCAGCAAGCCGAGCTCTTCCAACCTTATGACCATCCTTACGATGCTCTGTTTGAAGAATACGAACCTGGCATGAAAACGGCAGATGTGCGCGCGATATTTGACGCCCTGCGCCCGCGTCAGGTAGAACTGCTGCGCGCTATCGCGGCGTCCGAACAAGTTGACAACGATTTTATCAAGCAGCACTATCCTTTCGATGAGCAGCGCAAACTCGGCAGTTTCATTGCTGGGCGTTTTGGCTACGACTGGGAACGCGGGCGGCTCGACCTTGCGCCGCATCCCTTTACCACCAGCTTTGGCGCGGGAGATGTGCGCATTACCACGCGCTTCCTTGAGAAAGACGGCATGTCCGCGCTCTTCAGCACGATGCACGAAACCGGCCACGCGCTCTACGATCAAGGTCTTTCTGCCAAGTATCGCGATACCAGCCTGGACCGCGCAGCCTCATACGCGATTCACGAATCGCAATCCCGCTTGTGGGAGAATCTGGTTGGCCGTTCTCGTGAATTCTGCCGCTTCGCCTTCCCGGTAATGCAAATGCTCTTCCCGCAGCATCTTGGAAATATCACCTTGGAGCAGTTTTATCGGGGAATCAACCGCGTGGAACCTTCTTTCATTCGGGTGGAAGCGGATGAAGCCACTTACAACATGCACATCATGCTGCGCTTCGAAATCGAAACAGGTCTGCTTGAGGGCAGCCTGCGAGCGCGGGACCTGCCAGAGATATGGAACGCCCGCATGCAAGAGTACCTTGGCGTCACTCCTCCAGATGACGCGAACGGAGTTTTGCAAGATGTTCATTGGTCCAGCGGTTTGGTCGGGTACTTCCCCACCTATGCCCTGGGCAACCTTATTTCCGCGCAATTGTGGGAAAAGATGGTCTCGGAGCATCCGGTTATTCCCGAAGCGATGACAGAAGGCGACTTCAGCCAGATCCTCGCGTGGCTGCGAGAAAATGTGCACCACCTTTCCTCGCGGTACGATCCCTTGGAGCTCGTGCAGCGAATTACTGGCGGAACCATAGACCCGGAACCCTACATGCGCTATTTGAACACGAAATACAGCGATATCTACCGTCTCTAATGGATTGTTACCATGTAAAAACACGACCGCTGCATGCGGTCGTGTTTTTGATATTAAACTTGTCCCTGTAAGCCCCTATGGACCCGTGCTGACGCCGCCGTAATACGCGGGGTCTGTCGGGGTTTTACCGCTCGGGTCGTGGACATAAACCCAATCGCCGTCTTTCGCCCAGTGATAAACCCAGTTGGCGTCTCCGGGAGACATGTTCACACAGCCGTGCGATTGGTTAAAGCCCAGGACCACCGGCCAGTAAACGCCGTGGATGGCAGTGTTGCGATCGTAGAACATCGCCCATGGGACAGCCTGAAGATGATAAAAATCTGAACGGTCAGCTTCGTAGGCATCCTGCATCGTGACGGTGTCGTACATCTTGTAGATCTGGAAAGTCCCCGGCTGGGTGTAAAAAGGCTGCAGCCCAGTGGCTATCAGGCTCGCGAAAACCAACTCGCCATCCTCGTAGACTGACAAAGTGTAGTTGCCTAAATCAATATTAATCCAGCGGTCGCCGGTAACGCCTTGCGGGCGTGTGGTGTCCACCACCATTCGGCGCGATTTATGCGAAGAGACCCATTCCTCCTGACCGATGCGATACCATTCATATCCATCAGCTTCGGCCATCTGGAAAATTTGAATCACGTCATACTTGGCAAGCACACGGCCGGTTTTTGGGGAAGCGTAACCCGGAGCTGTGTAGCTCTCGGCATCGTTGACAATCCAACCAAAGTCATTTTTTGGCGTCCGGGAAAAGCGCAGTCCTTGAAAGCGCGTCCAGGAATAAATTGGCTGGGCTTGCATCCATTCGCCGCTTTCCAGCTGGACCAATATGCGGTTGCCGTCGCTCACTTGATTGACCATGGAAACATAACGCATCGGTCCGGCGGCCAGCGTGCGCAGTGGCGTGCCGCCATTGCGGGCTTCGGCGAGGCTGGCGTAGACCGGCACGGCTTCCGAAGTGCCGGCGACAATCTTAGCAACCCAGACTGGAAGTTGGGTCAGCGAGTAATCCGGAGACGCCGCGGGAAGTTCCTCAAGAATGTAGGGAATGCCTTCCTCAGCCAGTTGTTTTACAGACTGCGATGCCCCCAAGGCCAGGCAGTCATCCGGCTTGCTGTTGTAAAGGCCAGGCAAACACAAAGGCAAATCGTAATAAAAAGACCCGTCCGTCTCGGCTGTCGCGGCCTGCCCCAGCGCGCTCGGAGAAAAGCCAAGCAAAAGCACGCAGATGAGCAGCACCAAGCTGATTTTGAGATGAATTTTCATGCCGGCATTATACCCGTTCTGTAAAAACGCACAAAAATTGGTACAAGCTCAACGATGAGCGGCCGCCTTTGTATTCCACAGGGGTTAAGATCATCAGAAATATATCAAAAAAAAACCACATTTCTCTCCACAGCAAGCATGAATTAGGATAGAATCAACAAAACCAGAAACGAGGAGTTCGCCATGAAGATACCCATCTATCATGTTGATGCTTTTGCCGTTGAACCCTTCCGGGGAAACCCAGCAGCAGTATGCCTTTTGCAAGCGCCGCGCAGCGCGGAATGGATGCAGAATGTCGCCGCTGAAATGGCGCTTTCCGAGACAGCTTTCCTTTTTCCCAAAGGAGAAGGTTACCATTTGCGCTGGTTTACCCCCAAAACGGAAGTCGAACTCTGCGGTCACGCCACTCTGGCAAGCGCGCACATCCTTTACGAATTTGGCTTCTACGAACCGGATGAGACCATTAAGTTCCAGACTTTGAGCGGAACAATTACCGCCAGCTTCTCACGCGGGACGATAGAACTGGACATGCCCCGACGGGATCCCGTTTCTGTGCCGGTCACGGAGCAATTAATTGAGGTGCTCGGCCAAGAGCCGCTCGCGGCTGCAGTTGTCAACAACCAGGTTATTCTGGCAGAGCTGGAGAATTCCGATGCGGTGCGAAGCTTTGCGCCGGATTTTAAGAAGATTTCCACTTTGCCACAACCGGATGTGATTATTACCGCACCCTGTAAAGAACGCTACGATTTTATTTCACGCTTCTTTTCGCCGGTCACAGGCATCCCCGAAGATCCTGTAACTGGCATGGCGCACTGCACGCTCGCGCCGTATTATGCTGAACGCATGAATAAAACCAAATTCTTTGCCTACCAAGCCTCCGCGCGCGGTGGGGAAGTTTGGGTTCGCTTGGGCACAGACCGGGTGTACATTGGCGGTAAGGCCGTCACCGTCTCCCAGGGTGACTTGCTTCATCAAAAAGACTAAACTTCCCGGTCGGATGGCTTGGTCGTTGTTCAATCAATGACGAGTAATCAACGCTAAACTATGCAAAGCGTCTTCTCAGCCTGACAAGCAGACGGATGCTCGCGTATCTACTACAAATCCAGCCTTGCCCTCAAGGAGAAATAGCATGGAACTGTTGAAACAACGAATCTTAAGGGATGGAAAAAATCTTGGTTCTGGCATCCTGAAAGTGGACCGTTTTATCAATCACCAGGTGGACCCAAAACTCATGGACGCGTGCGGAGCCGAATTCGCGCGGCTATTTGTTGATCTAAGCGCCGAAAAAGTGCTTACCGCGGAAATTTCAGGCATCGCCCCGGCTTTGATGACGGGCAAATACCTGGGCATCCCGGTGGTTTATGCCCGAAAAACAAAACCGATTACTATGCCAAACGAAGTCTACCTGACTGTGGCTCCTTCTCATACTAAGGGAAATAACGTGGAGTTGATTGTCTCCCCAGAGTATCTCGGCAGAGACGAGCGCATCCTAATCATTGATGACTTTCTCGCATCCGGCGCGACAATAGCCGGGCTGGTGCGTCTGGCACAGGTTGCCGGCGCCCAGGTAGTTGGGATTGGGACATTGATCGAAAAGTCATTCGAAGGCGGTCGCAACCTGCTTTCGTATCTTAATATTCCAATTCACTCCTTGGTAACAATCACTTCCATGGACGACGGCAAAATCATTTTCTCGAATTGATCTGGCGCACAAACATGACTGAAAAAATCATCATTGTCGATTTTGGATCCCAATACACTCAGTTGATTGCCCGACGCGTTCGCGAAGCTCGGGTATACAGCGAAATCCTGGCGTGGAACGACCCCAAGCTTAGCCAATTAGAAGCCGAGACGCGCGGGTTTATCCTTTCAGGCGGTCCTGAGTCCGCCTACGCGCAAGGCGCTCCAACAATTCCAAACGCTTTACTGGAGAGCCAACTGCCTATCCTGGGAATCTGTTATGGAATGCAAGCCCTCGCGCACGCTTTGGCCGGTGAAGTCAGCCGGGCAGGCCACCACGAATACGGCCTGGCGGAGATAAGCATAACTAAAGAAAATCCGCTTCTGCCGCAAGGCAACCAAACGGTCTGGATGTCTCACGGCGATCAACTTACTAAGCCCCCGAAAGGATGGGATGTGCTGGCGAGCTCCGCAAATTGTCCGATTGCGGCAGTCGGGGATTATGCAAAGAAAAGGTTTGGTTTGCAGTTCCACCCAGAAGTTCGCCATACCCCGCTTGGCACAGAAATATTAAAGCGTTTCGTGCTGGAAATTTGCGGCTGCGCGTCAGATTGGACGACTGAATCCATTATTCAAGAGAGTATCGTCCGCATCCGGGAGCAAGCAGCCGGTCGAAGCGTGCTTTCGGCAGTCAGCGGCGGCGTCGATTCCAGCGTAGCGAATGCCCTTGCCCGCGAAGCGCTTGGCGCGAATGTGCGCAGCGTCTTTGTGGATACCGGTCTGCTGCGCCTGGGAGAGCGGGAACAGGTTGTGAAAGCCTTCGAACACCTCCCCGGCGAACCGCTGCGGGTCGTGGATGCATCGCAGCGCTTTCTAGTGAAGCTGAAGGGCGTGACAGACCCGGAACAAAAACGCAAAATCATTGGTGAGGCATTTATCCGTGAGTTTGAAGCGTTCGCCCGCGAAGTTGGAAACCCCAAATTCTTGGTACAGGGCACTATCTATCCCGATGTTGTGGAATCCCAGGGATTAGGCGCTTCGCAAGCGCACCGCATTAAGAGCCACCATAATGTCGGCGCATTGCCTTCTGAAATGAATTTTGAGCTTGTCGAACCATTGCGTTTGCTCTTTAAGGATGAAGTGCGGGCGGTGGGCGTAGCTCTGGGCTTACCCCACGCGTTGGTCTGGCGGCAGCCCTTTCCTGGCCCGGGTCTGGCGGTGCGCTGCCTGGGAGAGATTACGCATGAACGACTGGACACCTTGCGGCAGGCGGACGCAATTTTTACCTCGGAACTTGAGAAAGAAGGATTGTTAACTTTGGTCGAGAGCGCCGAAGGACAGCCAACCGGAAGTTCACAGGCTTTTGCAGTGCTTCTGCCAGTCAGGTCCGTTGGAGTGATGGGCGATCAGCGCAGTTATCAGGAAGTAATTGCCCTGCGCGCGGTCTCCACGAGCGATTTTATGACCGCCGATTGGGCGCGCCTACCCTATGAATTGCTGGCAAGAGCGGCTAACCGGATTGTGAATGAGGTTCCGCGCGTGAACAGGGTGGTGTATGATATTACCAGCAAGCCGCCCGCGACGATTGAATGGGAATAACCCCGGAACAAGAGAGGAATTATGAATTACTCAGAAATCCTGAAGAAAGCCTGGAATATTGTGTGGAAGCACAAGATTCTCTGGCTTTTCGGTTTCTTAGCTGGCTCAGCGGTGGGCGGCAGCCAAGGTTTTTCTTATCAATTTTCTTCCAGGGATCGTCTCATGCGGCATTGGGGAGATGGTGGAGGCAAGTATTTCCCCATGTTCGAACGCCTGAGCGAGTCTCTTCATGATGTACCAAGTTATACCTGGTTTTTGTTGGCTGCCGGAATCGCTATCAGCATGCTTCTTGTCAGCCTCATCGCGTTTTTTCTGCGCGAATACGGCGTAGGCGGCGTGATTAAAGGTTCTGCCCTGGCAGAAGAGCAGGAAAACGGAAAACTCAACTTTAAAGCTTTACACCACGCGCTTAAACCATTCTATTGGCGTTTAATTCTGCTGAGGCTGTTAGTAGCGATTGCGAGCGTCCTTTTGGCTGGGCTGTTGGCAGTTCCGGTTGTGATTTTTATCATTGGCACCCTGGGTGTGGGGCTGTGCTGCCTGCTGCCATTCTTGATACTGCTCATTCCAGTCGGGTGGGCAGCACGCGTGCTGGTGCATAATGCCTCCATCGCGCTGGTCGATGAAAACCTTGACCCGCTTCAAGCCATTGAACGCGCCTGGGAGCTAAGCACCCAGAACCTCGGTCCGCTGCTGGTGCTGCATATCATCCTCGGCCTGATACGATTGGTTTGCGGCTTGGTCTTGAGCGTACCATTGATTGCCGCGGCGCTGCCGCTCATCTTCGCGCTGCGCGCCTCAGCCCCCGGGATAAGCGCGGCTGCAGGGCTAGTTTCTGCGCTGCTTTGGTTGCTCCTCCTTCCTTTGCTGTTGATTGCATTCGGCGTCTTGAATGCCTATGACCTGACTGCCCGCGCACTTGCTTACCGTGAGCTTAAGGAAAAAACGCGCGTCGTGCCAATTGGTTCTCAGGCTCTGACCACGGAAGCAACAAAGTAGGACAATGCGCTTGAAACCGATTCAACCACTGGGGGCAACCTCTCCGGTCGCTGCCCGCTGCGGCTGGCTAGGTTTCCGGAAATTGCTCTCACATGCCTGCTTGTTGGTGCTCCTTCTGGCGTTCTGTCTGCGCGTCGCGCTGCCAGTCCGCGCAACTGCGCGAACCCAGGCAGCCCCTTCGCTGGAGATACTAAACATTGAAAACCGGGAATTCCCGCTTATCCGGGTAGAAGTAAAGCCGCGCAACCTCCCGATAGGCTCAGCCGCTCCAATCGTCACCAACGCGTTCACTATTCTGGAAAACGGAAATTCAGTACCTGCCCGGGATGTGCAAGAGAATTATCAAGGCATCCATCTTACGCTGGTGGTTAACCCGGATTTTGCGCTCGATTCTCGCGACCCAAAAGGCGTTTCCCGCTACTCTAAGCTTGTGGGGGCATTCAAACTGCTTTCTGATGCCTTCAACTCGGAGGGGAAAGACCGCTTCAGCCTCTACATCAACCCCGACTATGTATTCGAACAACTTTCAGACTTCAGTTCCCTCATTACAGCTTTGGATGCTTACAGTGGTAACTTTCGTTCTCTGAAATCAGACCTTGCCAGCCTGACGCGCGCCGTGGACGCCTTGAGCATGGAGGAGAGCGGCAAGGATAAAATCATCCTCTACGTTACCGGGCTTCCAACTGTGCAAGACGCAAAAACACTTCAGCTTCTAACGGAGACTGCCCGAGAAAAAAAGATAAAGGTTGTCATCTGGTTGGCAGGCGAAGCTTTTATTGCTGGTTACCCACAAATTCCTTACCTACAGGACCTCGCGGAAAGCAGCGGCGGAAGTCTGTTCATCTATTCCGGAAATGAAGCGCTGCCAGAAACGAATGGGTACATACAGAATCTGGGAAAAATCTACGCTATCTCCTATCTTTCTCTGGCCCGAAAAAGTGGAAATCAAACGCTCGCGGTGCGACTTCAGCTTGAAGAGGAAATAATTAGCTCCTCAAGCGCCAGTTTTGAGGTGGTGGTGGAACCTGCCAAGCTGAGTTTCATCAATTTGCCGGACACACTATCCCTGCAGCAATCCGAGGACGGCATGGTAACCCCCTCGGAACTCCCCGTGCAAGCGCTAATCGATTTTGTGGATGGGCATCCCAGGAATATTACATCGGCGCGTCTGCTCGTTAATGGTAAAAGCGTGCAGGAAAATGTTCAAGCGCCATACAGCAGCTTCATTCTGAGGCTGGCGGAGTATGCAGGTGTCGAGAAGCTGACCTTGCAGATAGCAATGGAGGACGAACTTGGCCTGGAAGCAAGCACGACCCCATTCGACATCTTAATAAGAACCGTTCCGGTTGGGAGCTCGAGCAATTTGGATATCTTAAAGAGTCCCTGGCTTCTAGTCGCCCTCGGCGCGGCGCTCGCCGCGTTAGCCGCGCTGGTAGTGCTGCCGGCTTTGCTAAGACCGAAAGCCAGACCGATTCCAGAAAGCTCTCCGGAAGCCATCTTGCCTCTGCCAACAGCTCCACAAAAGATATTGGCAACACTGACTAAACTTAGCCCAGAAAACATTCCGACGCCAGAAAAACCAGTGGCAATAACTCAGGAAATCAGCATTTTTGGGCGCGACCCGGACCTCTGTAATGTCGTTTTGGATGACCCAGCTATTGAGCCTATGCACTGCCAACTGCGGATGCTCGCTGATGGCGAATTTCGTCTGACCGATTTCCGCAGCGCTGCTGGAACCTGGGTGAATTATGCGCCTGTTGGTGTGAAAGGAATCCGGCTTTACCATGGCGACCTGATCCAACTTGGCTCACTTACTTTCCGCTTTGGAAGCGGCTCACGCATCGCTGTCCCTGAAAAGAATGCGCCAGGCGTGAACAAAGAGGAAATAAATCCAGACCTGGAATGAATCAGCTAAAAGCCTATATTGAATGAGATAGCTCCCAGGTTGGAGTTGTTGTCACCAGTTGAAATCGTCTTGCCCGAAGAATTGATTTATGTTAGAATAGCTTCCCTACGGAGGGATGGCCGAGCGGCTAAAGGCGCCTGTCTTGAAAACAGGTATGGGGAAACCCATCGTGGGTTCGAATCCCACTCCTTCCGCTCGGGTTGACAACCGAATATGGGGAGGTGCCAGAGTGGACGATTGGGGCCGCCTGCTAAGTGGTTGTTGGAGTAAAATCCAACCGAGGGTTCGAATCCCTCCTTCCCCGCCTGAATGTCAGTTGCTGACAAGAGAAAGCACCTTACGAGGTGCTTTCCGCTTTTTAAGAAAGTCCCTTTCACGCTTCCGGGTAGACGCATAAGCAAACGCCAGAGAGGGGTTAAGCTCGCTTAAAGCCAGAGAGAACACGGCAATACCGAAAGCCGAAAAGGGAGCCAGCGTTTTGACAGGGGCTGCGCATGGTTCAGAGCGATGCGTTCGCGGCCAAGCAATTTCATCTCCGATGTTCTGATCAGAAACCTATTCCGCATCACCATTACAGCTCGTCGCTATCCAATAGGTACAAGCGAGCCTTTTCAGGAAAATTGGCCTTGTTTTTCTTAAACTGGCGTGATTATTGCAACAACGGCAGTGGTGAAATTGGCAAGAATTCACCATAAAGTAGAACCGCCGCGCAATCCAAAATCACAAAAGCCTTCTGCTCTGGCATTATCGCATCTAGATTCAACGGAAAGAAAGAGACAAGGCGGTTATTACTGATGGTTTTATGTTTTCATTTTTGATTTTTTGAGTTAATCAAAAATAATTACAAGCACTGAAGGAGTATCGCATGAGAAAAGCCAAAGTATTTTCAATCCTACTGGCAATAAGCTTGCTGTTTGCTGCCCTGGCTGGTATTAATGGCCTCCAGGTGGCCAAAGCAGAGGATGAAAATCCTCCCAATTCTGAGCTCATTCAAAAGAACGCCTGGCTTCTGGGCACCGAGCCGCCAAATTCCATTGCCAGCACATCCATTTTTTCTCTTCAAAGCTGCAATCAGGAGTTCTGGGACAACGGTGAATTCATAACGCACCCGGGCGGAGCTTATCAGGGAGTGAACG
>Ga0208458_1002628_pt1 | contig 13004 bp, 9 predicted proteins | sample AD_UKC085_MetaG_FD_184432 | JGI IMG/M metagenome (GOLD analysis project Ga0208458, IMG submission 184432) | Active sludge microbial communities of municipal wastewater-treating anaerobic digesters from USA - AD_UKC085_MetaG (SPAdes) (version 2) | ecosystem: Engineered > Bioreactor > Anaerobic >... | reverse complement strand
GCACTCTTCGCTGGGATACAAGACTCCGGATGCCGTATACTCAACCCGGAAAACCGGAAACCATGAAGCCGCCTGAGTTTAACACAAAACGCCCCTCGAGCTGTCTACAAAACCGGGGCCACTTCATCCACCTCTCAGCGTTCCACAGCAACCATAGCAGGAGGATACGATGTCAAGGCATGCAATTGAGGTGAAAGTTCCTTTTCCATCGGACGATGTGGAGATGGCTTGTCGAGAGGCCGTTGCGCAGCTCGGCTGGCAAATAACGAACCAGAGCACCAGCGGTTTGACCTGCAACCAGGTAACCCCGCAGGTCACATCTTTCACTAACCCGGTAGAGGTGGAAGTTGTTTGGAGGCAAGAGATAAACCAGACGATACTGAAGGTATCGGGCTACATCTTTGGATTCGGTCCAATTCAGTCAAGCCACCTCAAGGGCGAGATGGGAAACCTACTGAACAGGATTCAACTATGCCTCCGCAAAGCTTCAAGCGAACGGCAATCGCTCCCCCAGAGTCCGCTCCCGCAATCTACGTTGTCGGGCGAACTCGAGAATCTTGCGCGGTTAAAATCACTTGGTGTTCTGTCTGACGAAGAGTTCATCATCGCAAAGGCAAAGCTTCTGGGTCAGATACTGCCAGTGCGGAACACCCCATAACGGACTTCACATCCTCAGCTCCTTCAAGGTGTGAGTCCAGGCTTAGACCATAGGGTGTCCACCCAGTAAGGCGTTAACAGTATGCTCGGACGCTGCACCCAGCTCGAGGCTCAGCCAGCGTAGGTCACGATAGGCACATTCATTCATTTCTCGATGCTGCTTGACTTCCCCATCCTACCCTGATAGCCTTCCCCCAACACTTCTCCGACTATCTGGGAAGGGGTGCCCATGCGGCAGGTCGTGATAACGAATCCCGTCATCAACGCTCTATCTGTTTGGTTGTCATGGAATTCTCTCAACCAAGATGACTATGGTAACGAAACGATCGCTGCTCGTCTTGGCGCTGGGAGGCTGGAGTGGCAATAAAGAAGTCAGATCTCTACTCCTCCATCTGGGCCTCGTGTGATGAACTCCGTGGAGGCATGGATGCCAGTCAGTACAAGGACTACGTCCTGTTCATGCTGTTCATCAAGTACATCACCGACAAGTATGGCAACAGCTCTGATTTTGCCCCGCCGGTCACGATTCCCAAGGGGTCCAGCTTCACGGACATGCTCGCACTCCGAGGCAAGAGCGATATCGGGGACAAGATCAACACGCAAGTCATCGCGCAGCTAGTGCTGGCTAACGAACGGTTGGCTCGTAGCGATTTCCCTGATTTCAACGACCCGAACAAGCTCGGCCAGGGCAAGGAGATGGTCGAGCGGCTGACCAACCTGATCAACATCTTCGCAAGCCCTCAACTCGACTTCTCGCAGAACCGCGCCGACCACGACGACATCCTCGGCGACGCATACGAGTACCTTATGCGGCACTTCGCTACCGAGAGTGGCAAGAGCAAGGGGCAATTCTACACCCCCGCTGAGGTCAGCCGGATCATCGCCAGAGTGATCGGCATATCGCCGGACAACACGAAGGCTTCTACTACCGCATACGACCCGACCTGCGGCTCGGGCTCCCTGCTCCTGAAGGTAGCATCACAGGCAGGCAAGCACATCACTCTCGAGGGGCAGGAGAAGGACGTAACCACCGCTGGCCTGGCCCGCATGAACATGATCCTGCACGACTTCCCTACGGCTAACATTCTATCCGGCAACACCCTATCCGCTCCAAAGTTCAAAAATGGCGAGCAGCTCCGCACCTACGATTACGTAGTTGCCAATCCGCCATTCTCTGACAAGACCTGGACTACGGGCCTCACGCCATCGAAAGACCCGTTCCAGCGCTTCGCCTGGGGCGAACCGCCCGCGAAGCAGGGCGACTACGCCTACCTGCTGCACATCATCCGCTCGCTGAAGGGCACGGGCAAAGGCGCCTGCATCCTGCCCCACGGCGTGCTCTTCCGTGGCAATGCCGAGGCCATGATCCGCCGGCAACTCGTTCGCTCCGGCTATCTCAAGGGGATCATCGGTCTGCCCGCCAACCTCTTCTACGGTACCGGCATCCCGGCCTGCATCGTGGTTCTCGACAAGGAGAACGCCGCTGGGCGCAAGGGCGTGTTCATGATCGACGCTTCCAAGGGATTCAAGAAGGACGGTCCCAAGAACCGCCTCCGCGAGCAGGATATCCACCGCATCGTCGACATCTTCACCAAGCAGGCTGACGTTCCTGGCTACGCCCGGATGGTGCCGCTGGACGAGATCGCCGACCCGAAGAACGACTTTAACCTCAACCTGCCACGCTACATCGACAGCGCCGAACCCGAGGACCTGCAGGACATCGACGGCCATCTGCGAGGCGGTATCCCGGAGCGTGATCTTGATGCACTCGGTTCGTACTGGCAGGTGCTGCCTAGCGTACGTAGCATGTTGTTCGAATCCGCGGGACGTCCCGGCTATGTGCGCATGAAGCTGCCTCTCGCCGAGGTGAAGCCCGCCATCTTCGGCCACGCCGAGTTCACCGCCTTTCAGCAGAAGGCGACGAAGGTCTTCGCCGACTGGCGCAAGGCCACGACGCCGCGCCTCACCGGCTTCGGCAAGGATGGCCACCCCAAGGTGCTGATTGAGACCGTCGCCGAGGATCTATTGGCCGCGTTCCGCCAGATGCCATTGGTAGATGCCTACGACATCTATCAGCACCTCATGGACTACTGGGCCGAGACGATGCAGGACGATTGCTACCTCATTGCCGCCGACGGCTGGGTGGCCGCCCCGACACGCATCGTCGAGACCGACAAAAAGGGCAAGCGCAAGGACAAGGGCTGGACCTGCGACCTGATCCCCAAGCCGCTCATCGTCGCCCGCTACTTCGCAAAGGAGCAGGCTGCGCTCGATGCGAAGCAGGCCGAGCTAGAAGCCACCACTGCCAGCCTTGCCGAGCTCGAGGATGAGCATGGTGGTGAGGAGGGTTTCCTCGGGGCGCTGGACAAGATCGCCAAGGCCGAGGTCAACGCGCGGCTCAAGGAGATCAAGGCTGACAAGGAAGCTATAGACGAAATAGCCGTGCTCAAGCACTGGCTGGAGCTCTCCGAGAGCGAAACCACGATGAAGCGAGCTGTGAAGGAGCAAGAGACCTCTCTCGACACACTGACCTATGAGCAGTACCCCAAGCTCACCGAGGCCGAGATCAAGACGCTGGTGGTGGCCGACAAGTGGATGGCCCGTCTATCAGCCGCCGTGCAGGGCGAACTGGACCGCGTCTCGCAGACCCTCACTGGCCGAATCCGCCAACTAGCCGAGCGCTACGCCATACCACTACCCAAGCTCACCGAGGAGGTAGAGACGCTTGCTGCGCGGGTCGATGAGCACCTGAAGAACATGAGGGCCGTATGGAAGTGAGGCCCGGCTACAAGCAGACGGAAATGGGCTTCATCCCAGAGGATTGGGAAATGAAACGGTGGGGGGAAGTCATCAGTCGCTGTTCAGGTGGAGCGACCCCACGCAGGAATCGTCCCGAGTTCTATAATGGGGACATCCGGTGGATCACCAGCGGTGAACTGGACTACAACGTCATTACCGACACCGCTGAGAAGATCAGTCACGATGCGGTTATAAAGTCCAACCTCGCAATGGTGCCGACCGGGACCTTTCTAATGGCAATCACCGGCCTTGAAGCTGAAGGCACACGGGGAGCATGTGGGATCGTAGGTGCCCCCTCGACGACCAATCAGTCCTGCATGGCTGTGTTCCCCACGGAAGCCCTGGTGACGGAGTACCTGTTTCACTACTACGTGTTCCGGGGAAAGCAGCTTGCGCTTCAATACTGCCAAGGCACGAAGCAACAGAGCTATACAGCGGGTTTGGTTAAACAGCTCCCGATCCTATTGCCTCCGACGACGACCGAACAACGCGCTATTGCAGAAGCGTTGAGCGATGTGGATGCTTTGCTGGGCGGGCTGGATCGGCTCATCGCCAAGAAGCGTGACCTCAAACAGGCAGCCTTGCAGCAGCTCCTCACTGGCCGGATCCGCCTTCCCGGTTTCCGCGGCGAGTGGGAGGTGAAGGCCCTGGGGGAGATTGCGGCTTTTCACAAGGGCAGGGGACTGCCCAAGAGCGCGCTGACGCCTTATGGCTCCGAGTCTTGTGTTCACTACGGTGAGCTATTCACGCATTACGGCGAAACGATTTGCGAAACCATCAGCCGTACGAACAAATCGCCTGGCGAGTTTTACTCTGTAGCCAATGACGTGCTGATGCCGACCTCTGACGTGACGCCTCGTGGCCTTGCGAAAGCCAGTTGCGTTGTTATCGATGGCGTAGTGCTGGGCGGCGATATTCTCGTGATCCGCACTGCCCCGTCGCTAGTTTCCGGCACATTCTTAAGTCACGTGATTCGAGTTGAGGATGATCAAGTACTCCGTCTGGTCACTGGGACCACGGTGTATCACCTCTATGGCGCGGACATGAAGAAGTTCACCTTCAAGCTCCCTCGTCTCGCCGAGCAGCAAGCCATCGTAGCCGTACTCTCCGATATTGACGCTGAGCTGACGGCCCTGGAGGCGCGACGCGACAAGACCCGCGACCTCAAGCAGGCAGTGATGCAGGAGCTACTCACCGGCAAAACGAGACTCATACCCGCAGGAGCCGCTAATGCCTGAGCAACCCCGCTCCGAGCGCATGACGCAGAGCCGCGTCATCGCCTTGTTCACCGATCCGGCGCGTCCCGACAACCTCGGCTACCGATATCTTGGTGAGTGGAAGGATAGGGAAAACAACCGCGCTATCGAGAGTGTACTCCTCCGCGACAACCTGACGGCTCGCGGCTACTCCGCCGCCCACATCTCTGCCGCCTTGCAGAAGCTCGAGACCGCCGCTGACTCGACGGGTATCACTCTCTACCAGGCCAGCCTACGCACCTACCAGCTCCTGCGCTACGGCGTTCAGGTGCAGATCGCCGCGGGTCAGGCGCATGAGACGGTGCACCTGATCGATTGGGTGAACCCGGAGAACAACGACTTCGCCCTGGCCGAGGAGGTGACGCTGAAGGGCGGCTACCAGCGCCGGCCGGATCTCGTCCTCTACCTCAACGGCATCGCTATCGTGGTAATAGAGCTGAAGCGCAGCTCCGTGGAGATCGGCGATGGTGTGCGGCAGCTCATCACCAACCAAGACGAAATCTTCAATAGGGGATTCTTCAGCACAGTGCAGCTCCTTCTGGCTGGCAGCGACTCACAAGGGCTGCGCTATGGCACAACAGGCACGCCGGAGCAGTTCTTCGTGACGTGGAAGGACGAGGATGCGGCAAGCGGTCCACTCGCCGTAGGAGATCTACTCGACCAGCCGCTGGCCCAGATGTGCAACAAGGCGAGGCTACTCGATCTGGTTCGCAATTTCATCATCTTTGACGCCGGCCATAAGAAAGTGCCGCGACCTCACCAGTTCTTCGGAGTGAAGGCTGCGCAGGAACGCATCGCCAAACGCGAGGGCGGAGTCATCTGGCACACACAGGGCAGCGGCAAGAGCATCGTCATGGTGCTGGTCGCCAAGTGGTTGATGGAGCACGACCCGGACGCGCGCATCCTCATAATCACCGACCGCGACGAGCTGGACAAGCAGATCGAGGGGGTGATGAAGAACGCCGGGGTTATTGGCGCAGAATCGCCTTCGCCACGCATCACGTCTCGAGCGGAGTTCGTGGAGAAACTCGGGACGGCTACGCCCCGACTGCTGTGTGCGCTGATCCACAAGTTCGACGTTGCTGACCTGAAGGGTGACCCGCCCCCGGTCAGCGGTCGCTTCTATGTGTTCGTGGACGAGTGTCACCGCACCCAGGGTGGCGACATGAACAAACAGATGAAGCGCTGGCTGGAGGGTGCGATCTTCATCGGCTTTACCGGCACTCCGCTCCTACGCCGCGACAAGCTAATGACGCGTGACGTCTTCGGCACCTACATCCACACCTACAAGTTCCATGAGGGCGTGGCCGATGGCGTCATTTTAGACCTCAAGTACGAGGCCCGCGACGTGCCGCAACGCCTCATCTCACAGACCGAGGTCGATAAGTGGTTCGAGCAGAAAACCAAGGGCCTGAATGGTTTTCAGAAAGCGCTCATTCGCAATCGCTGGGCCACAATGGAAGAGTTGATGAGCGCCGGCGAGCGCAAGCAGCGCATCATCGCCGACATCATCGAGGACTTCAGCCTCAAGCCGCGCCTGAACAACGACCGAGGAACAGCGATCCTGATCACGGCATCGATATACGATGCCTGCCACTATTACCGGCTGTTCCAGAATACGAACTTCGGCCCTTACTGCGGGATCATCACGTCCTACGAGCCGAACCACAACGCGATCTCGCGCGAGCCTGCTAATAGCGACGAACGTTACAAGTTCGACACATACACGCAGCACGTCCTCAAGAGCTTCCCAACAACAGAGAAGTACGAAGCAGAGGTAAAACGGAGGTTCATCGAGGAGCCGGCAAACGTGAAACTGCTGATCGTTGTCAGCAAGCTGCTGACCGGTTTCGATGCGCCGAGCTGCACGTACATCTACCTCGACAACGAACTGCGCGACCACAACCTGTTTCAGGCCATCTGCCGCACCAATCGCCTCGACGGCGACGACAAGGACTATGGCCACATCGTCGATTTCAAGGAACTGTTCGGCGAAGTTCAGGAGGCAATAGCTGTCTACAACTCCGACGAGTTGGACACCGATCCTGGCAATGGTGGTGACAACAACGTCCACCTCAAGGACTGGCTGGACGAGAGCAAGAGGAAGCTCGACGAAGCCCGCGAGGCAATACGCTACCTTTGCGAGCCGATCCCGCTACCGCGCGAGGTGGAACAGTACCTGCATTACTTCTGCGGCAGTGCCTCCAATCCCAACGCTCTGAACGAGACCGAGGTGCTACGGATCTCGTTCTACAAGGCTGTGGCTGTGTTCGTTCGGACGTTTACCGATATCGCACAGGTCCTTACAGAAGCAGGGTACTCCGACGCCGACGCGGTTGCGATGCAGAAGGACGTCGAGTTCTACAGCGAGATTCGTTCCGCGATCAAGAAGCATTCGGGCGAGGAGCTCGACATCAAGCCCTACGAGGCTGATATGCGCCATCTCCTCAACACCTACATCCAAGCCGATCCAGCGGCTGACCTGGGTGAGCTTGGAGAGATGTCGCTGACGGAGCTCATAATCCAGACGGGGATCCATGACGCCATTGCCAGGAAACTCAACGAGAAAGGGAAGTTGTCTCGGAATGCCGTCGCCGAAGGGATCATCAATAATGTCCGCAAGACAATCATCCGCGAGCAGCTCACCGACCCGCGATTCTACGAGCAGATGTCGAAGCTGCTCGAGGATCTGATCAGGCAGAGTCGCGACGATGCAGCCGCTTACGAGGAGTTTCTAAAGAAGGCCGAAGAGCTCGTGAAGCGGCTGTCTGGGAAGCAGCACGACGAGAGTATACCGCCAGCGCTTCATGGGAAGCGTGAGGCGACAGTGATCTACAACAACCTCCCACGTATCATCTCTTCTGGGTATGCTGACGGTAGCGAGATGGCGGAGCCTTCTGCTGATGTCCTGGATGAGCAGGTTATATTAGCTCTGGAGATCGACAGAGCGATGCGCGAGCGAGCTCCGGCGGGCTGGAAGGGGGACCAGGCGCGCGAGGCGCAGGTACTGAATGCTCTGTTCCCGCTGCTCAATCGCGACCGAGCGGCTACAATGGCGCTGTTCGAACTGGTTAAGAACCAGCCGGGATACTGATGGCAGAGTCTTTACAGCTTGGGGAGATCACCATTTTCGTTAGGCGTAAAGACGTCAAGCATGTCTACCTGTCAGTGCACCCGCCGGATGGAAGAGTGACGCTTGTTGTCCCAACGAAGTCACGGCGTGAGGTGGTCCGCACGTTTGCGGTATCCAAGGTCGGCTGGATCCGCGATCAGCAGGTGAAGCTCCAGGAGCAGGCGCGGGAGACATCACGTCATTACGTAGAGCGCGAAAGCCACTACCTATGGGGCAGGCGCTATCTGCTTTCTGTGAAGGAAGAAGAGGCTAAGCCCTCTGTCCATCTCGGTCACCGGACTATCAAGCTCATCGTGCGCCCCGGCAGCACAAGGGAGAAGCGCGAAGCGGTCATGCAGGAATGGCACAGGTCCTTGCTCCATGAGGTCGTGCCTCAGCTGATTCAGAGATGGGAGCCGAAGCTGGGTGTCGAGGTGACCACCTATTTCATCCAGCGCATGAAGACCAGGTGGGGAGGCTGCAACCACCTGGCGCAGACCATTCGGCTGAACACGGAGCTCGTGAAGAAGCCTAAAAACCTGCTCGAGTACGTTGTGGTCCATGAGATGCTGCATCTGATCGAGCCCACTCATAGTGAGCTATTTCTCACATTACTTAGCAGACATTACCCGGCATGGCGCGAGGCCAGGGCGGAGTTGAACGAGTTACCGTTAGTCTCGGAATCGTGGAGAGTGTGAGCCTGCGGAATTCATAGTCATCCTCGATCCGCTCGATGCAGGCAAGATCGCCATCAATGTCATCAACCACTACGGAGATGAGGTGCTGTAGGTCTTCGCAGCTCCGGCACCATAGTCCCCATCACATCCTGCTAACGCCTGCGGATTCTCAAGGACCGTAACTACATACGCGTGTATGCGCCAAGCGCACTGCTGAAACATACCGTATATCACCCCGAAAATGAGTATCGCCTGGGCATTTCCAGTGAGAAAAGCGTGAATACAGCGTAATCTGCGCCGTATCGCACGCGGTATTGACATTTTTATACAATATACTTATGGTTCTACCTGCCCGGCGGGAGGTCACGGACCAGGGTCCGCTGACCAGGGTCACCGAGCCGACGTCAGAAAGGGAGACCGGTCCACGAGAGTACCGGAGAGGGGGTGAGATCATCAGCTGGGAGCCTTAAGCGCCCTGCTTGGAGAAGGATTTTGTTCACCGCAAAAGAGCAGAGGAGAGAGGAGATTTATGAGCTGGGTACACATTGGAGTCTGTCTGAGAAAGCACCGGAACCAACATGGAGAAGAAAACTGTCCGTTCAAAGCAAGAGGCGGCCCGGTCGCCTGAGTTCCACCCTCCCGCTGTCGAGGAGTCAGGCCTTCCCCAGGTCGACTTCCCGGCCCACACTGCTGATCTGAGAGCATTTCTGGACCTGCTGTTCCGTGTCATCGTCGCCAAGAGGAAGACTGATATCGGAGACCCGAGTCATGCGCTCCTGCAGGCCCGGTTCAAGGATTTCGAGGATCGGATCTACGGCAGCGACCGTGGTGGTATCGTCATAGGTCAGACTGCCGGGGCAAGCGCCGGGAACCGGGAGAGGAGGGTATCGTGAACTTCGACTGGCTAACGGAACGGAGCGAACCCACGAAGTCCCCGATCCTCGAGAAGACAGGAGCGATCATCTACATCCGCGTCTCATCCAAAGGGCAGATCGAGAACGGCAGCCTCGAGACCCAGCGTGAAGCCTGCATCCAGCATTGCGAAGAATCCGGTTATGAGGTCGTTGAACTGATCGAGGATGCTGGTGTCTCTGGCGCAGTCGGCATCCGCCCGGGAGTCGAGAAGATGATCGAGCTCTGCAGGGAGCGCTCCGACGAGATCGGATACGTGGTCGCCAATGTGATGGACCGAGCATCACGCAATACGGAGCAGTGGGTCGAGTTCAGGAAGCTCATCGCGAAGCATAGCATTGTTCTGGAATCAGTGTCCGAAGGGATATCCACCGCAACGCCCGAGGGTACTGCCGAGGCGGATTACAAGGTCGCGTTCGCAGTTATGGAGAGGATCAAGCTCCTGAGCAGGACAAAGGCAGGGACGGTGAACGCAAGGAGGAAGGGCTGCCCTACCTACCCAGCCCCCCTCGGTCTGCTCAACTTCAAGATCAAGGGCATCGGCGCGACTTTCATCCCAGATGAGCCCACCTCGATGGTCATCAAAGAGATGTACGAGATCCTCGACGGTGGTGGAACGCTCGAGAATGCCGCAGTCCATGCAGCCGCGAAGGGCGTTTGCTCGAAGAGGGGCCGGCCCCTGGATCCGAAATCTATAAGGCGTCTATTGCTCAACCCGGTCTATGCCGGCTACATCCCATCCCCGGACGGACCAAGACCCGACCTGGGAAATTTCGATGCGCTCATCGACGAGGCTCTGTTCGAAAGAGTGGCACGGAAGCTGACTGGCTTCTCCGATGGACAGGGCCAGAGGCACCTCAAGTCGAACCCGCAGTACCCTCTGGGTCAGGTTCTCCGCTGCCCGGCCTGCGGAGCTACCTGCTCCGGTTACTCGGTCAAGGGGCACCACTATTACAAGTGTCCGCACAGGGGTTGCGGCTACAACATCCGCGCAGGTGAGGTCGAGGATGCCTTCGCGGAACTGATCAAGGGGATAGTTCTTGCTCCCCAGTATACTGCGATTGCGCGGATGATGGCCGGCGATGTCGTGAAGAAGTCGCATCAACGCCTGGAGCGATGCCACAGATCGATCACGGAGAGGATCTGCAGGATTCTCTCATCGCAGGATGAGATCCTGAAGCTCCTCGGCAGTGGATCCATCCCCGGAGGAAACGCCGCCACCCTCATGGGAAAACTCGAGCGAGACCTCGAAGCCGAGAGGAGTTTGCTCGAGTACATGGATCTCCTCATCCCTGACGGTGATCCCGTTACTGAAGAACTGGTTGCAGCGCTGGAGCATCCGGGGGCCATCTGGTCCGAACTGCCAGTGCATGAGCGACGTGATTACGCCCGGGCGATGTTCCCCGAGGGACTCGTCTTCGACAAGACCAGCGGGTTCAGTTGTGGGGAGGCATGCATCCTGCCGATATTCTGCATCGCATGATGGAAGGAGCGGAACCAGGACCATGTCCGCTGCCCAGCGAGCTTGAAGAACTCGGCGGTCATCTACTGCAGGGTCTCCACGCGGGACCAGGCCGAGGAAGGCGTAAGCCTCCCCGCGCAGGAGAGAGCATGTAGAACCTTGTGTCAGAGGCGCGGTTGGGGAGTCCTCCGGGTGTTCACCGACTTCGGGGAATCCGCGAGAACCACCAACCGCCCTCAGTTCAGGGAAATGATATCCTTCTGCAAGCGGAACAGTCGCTCCGTCGCATCCCTGGTCGTCTATAAGCTCGATCGGTTCAGCCGCAACAAGAGCGCCTTCTTCGCAGTTCAGGCGACACTCGCAGGTTATGGCATTCGTGTCGTCTCGGCAACAGAACCCGTCGACGAGGATTCCCCAGTCGGCCGTCTTCTCGAAGGTATCCTGGCATCGGTCGGGGAGTTCGAGTCGGACCTCATCGGCGAGAGGGTGAAAGCCAGCATGGAGCATGCCAGATCCTGCGGCAGGCTCACGAATGCGCCTCCCCTGGGCTACATCCTGGGTCCGTCCCTCGGGCGTCGATGCAGCGTGATCCCCGATCCCGAGATGGCCGACCACATCCGGTTCTCCTTCGAGAAGTTCGCTACCGGGCTGTACCGGATGAGTGAAGTGCTCGACATGGTGACCCAGCGGGGTCTGAGAAATCAGAGGGGCAAACCTGTTACAAAACAACATTTTAGATACATCCTGCGGAATCCGACCTATCTTGCTCGCGTCGCCATCAGCTCAGAGAGGGGCTCTGTTCAGGGAGAGTTCGAACCTCTGGTCGATGAGGGTACCTTCTACCGGGTGCAGTCTGTCCTCGAGGACAGGCGGGTTGTGGCCCCACACTGGACTACGGTCGGGGATTTCCCCCTCCGCCGGGTGATTCTCTGCGGCAAGTGCGGAGCGCCTCTCACAGGGACCTGGACCAAGAAGGAGAATGGCCGGCAGTACGGGTATTACTGGTGCCGGGATTCCGCCTGCAGAGGAACGATGGTACGGAAGGACACACTGGAGGAACGCTTCGTCGGTTTCCTTGCCCGCCTCGTCCCATCTCAGAGGACGCTCCAGTTGCTCCGGGAAGGTGCGTTGTCTACATGGACCAGGGCGCACTCCGAAGCTGTGGCAGGGGTTGCAACAGCCCGGGCGCGCCTCGATGACCTCATGGCTGAGAAGGTCGCCCTCGTGCGGGCGTTCGTCCATGAGCACGTGATAGATAGCGAAGCCTACGAACTCGACAAGGAGAGGATCGAGCAGGAGGCACTCGAAGTCAGGATGAGGCTTGCAGATGATGAGTATGAGGAACTGGACATCGACCGGCTGTTGAACACGGCGAGCTATGTCCTGACCAACGCAGCCCGGATATGGGAATCCTCCGGTGCCGAGAACCGGGAGAGGCTGGTTCGGATGTTTTTCCCCGGCGGAATCCTCTACGAAGACGGGATATTTCGAACCGCAGATAACACCGGTCTATTCAGCGCTTTCGATCTCCTGGAGCCCGACGAGACAAATCTGGCACGCCCGTCGCGACTCGAACGCGAGACCTGCGGATTAGAAGTCCGCTGCTCTATCCAACTGAGCTACGGGCGCACCTGGATTTGGGAACAAAGTATAGCTCGACAGGGACAGCTGAACAAGCTGGCAGGGGTTTTCCGACATTGACGAATCAACACAAAGCGCCCCGGCTCGGATGAGCCGGGGCGCTGAAGATGGTACGCCCCCCGGGGATCGAACCCGGAACCTACGGATTAAGAGTCCGTTGCTCTACCAGCTGAGCTAGGGGCGCAAAACCTGGGGTGGGAGACCGGACTCGAACCGGCGACCACTTGATCCACAGTCAAGGGCTCTGCCAACTGAACTACTCCCACCAGAGCGCACCGATTCTAGGGCGAAAGCCGCGCAAAGTCAAGAAGCGCTGCTCTTGACGCGGATTCCTCCACAGGATACGCTAATGCTTCCATCACCCTTGGAGCTGGCGGGAGCCTATGAGGTGTCCGAGATGCGGGAGCATGGACGACAGGGTCGTCGATTCGCGCATTGTCAAGGAGGGCAGGGCCACCAGGCGCCGCCGCGAGTGCTTCGACTGCGGC
>Ga0208458_1002624_pt1 | contig 13022 bp, 10 predicted proteins | sample AD_UKC085_MetaG_FD_184432 | JGI IMG/M metagenome (GOLD analysis project Ga0208458, IMG submission 184432) | Active sludge microbial communities of municipal wastewater-treating anaerobic digesters from USA - AD_UKC085_MetaG (SPAdes) (version 2) | ecosystem: Engineered > Bioreactor > Anaerobic >... | reverse complement strand
CAGTTGGGTGCCGGTGCCCTCACTGAACGTGAGAAGATGCTCACCCGCAAGGAGATTGAGCGCCTGAAAGACATAATCTCCGAACTGGAAGCATGGGAGAGCAAAGTAATCCTGCCCTTGGCTGAGAAACGCCTGGAGATCGATCTTGATGATGGCGTAAAGGTTAATTACGCTAAGTTTGGCGAAGCATTGAAGAGGTTTTAGGTGTTAGGTGTTAGGGGTTAGGTGTTAGGTGTTAGAAGGAGAAAGAGATGAGTAAGATTTTGAGTTATAAAGATCTGATAGTATGGCAAAAGGGAATGACCCTTGCTGAGCAGGTATACCTGATAACTGCCGGATACCCCAAATCTGAGCTGTATTCTCTTACCGATCAGATGCGCAGGGCAGCGGTATCCATAGTATCTAATATTGCTGAAGGAAAAGGCAGGGAATCAAAACAGGAGTACTTGCACTTTCTTGCTATATCACAAGGTTCACTCACCGAACTGGAAACCCAAATACTACTGTCAATCAGGCTTAGATATCTCAGTGAGATAGATGCTGAGACTCCATTATCTCTATGTGACGAAATTGGACGAATGCTTAACACCATGCGCACCAAGCTAAAAGCTGCCTCCCAGCTAACACCTAACCCCTAAAACCTAAAAGCTAAGAGAGAAAAATGAACAAGATTGAGCAGATAATCACCAAGCAGTTCGATAAGCATCGCATCCTCTTCTGGTATGATTCAGAGCAAGAGTTTAGGGATGACTATTGGGCATTGCAGCTACCGGTTGGATGTGAAAAGATAGAAGTTGTCCATGATGAGTTCGGAGTGAAGCACCGCATCTTGATTCTGGAACCTGAAAGTAAATTCCTGCTATATTTTGCCTATGCGGAGCCCAGCCATCAGGAGAACTGGCTACTTGACCTGCAACTCTCCGAGGGGATGGTTCACATAGACCAGGGATCGTTATGGCTACACGAATTGGGTTTGGATCGCAACCGCTTCCTGGAGATTACCAGGGATCACAAGCACTTCTTCAAAGCTGGCAAGCGGTTGGAATTACTCAGGGGACTTGTGGTTAAGGATCAGGAGTCACACACTTCCCTACGCTTGAAGATGCTGGCGGTGTGCGCTGCTAGTGAAGCCCGCTGGGAAGAGCTGCTGCTGGCGCTCCTGGTAGAATTTGCCTATGCTAAAGATGATAAATTCAATCTGATCTCCAAATGCGGATTGGCTGCGTTCCTCTGGGAGCAGCTGGAGATAAACTTCGGCTACAAAAGCGAAGAGCCAAACTTCAAGAGCTTGGTGATAGAGCTATTCGAAAGTTCAGCTCAGATCAAAGAACACAAGATCAACCGGGATGGCATCCACGTATTGAAGCTGTTGAAGGACATGAGCCAGCACCGGGAAGCCTTTGATAACCTCAGTGCCAAATGCTCTGAATGGATAGACGCTCCCGCCTGGCTGGAGAAGCAATCTTTGGAAACCTTGTGTGAGATAGACCAGTTTGAATACGCGGAGCGCTTGATCATAAGAAGCCTAGTTGATGATTTGGAAAACAGCCAGATCAGCGATAAGGAACTGCAAAGCATCATACAGAACCGCCGGGGAAGTCATTGGTATTCTCGCTATGAGACCGAGTATCAATGCTTGGGATACGCCTCAAACTACCTTGATAGCTCATCCTCAATAAAAGTGGAGTTACACAGTCTGGAAAGCGGTTTCAAAGCCTACAGCGGCGGCTTGTACGAGATAGATCAGTATTATCGTAAATTCTGCCTGCACTACTCACGTTTAAAAGAAAACAAATTCTTTGAAAAGATATCCCGCAAGATCGAGAATCACTATGGCAATAGATTCATCTTCAAATTGGGGACATCCTGGTCGGCATTGATGCAGCAGCAGGAGAAATGGCATAGTCATAATACACAGTTGAAATTCTGGAAGAGCCAGATTGTGCCATACATCCAGCAGAGCAAGAAGATCTTTGTGATTATCTCCGATGCCCTAAGATATGAAATTGCTGCCGAACTGATGAGCCTGATCCGCAAGGAAGACCGCTTTGAAGCGGAGCTGAGTGCTATGGCTGGGACCTTACCGAGTATCACATCTGTAGGAATGGCAGCACTTTTACCACATGAGACAATCAGCTTCGATACTAAGCATAATGTGCTGGTAGATGGACTCAGTAGCAGCGGCACTGAGAACCGGATGAAAATCATGAACAAGTATCATCCGGATAGATGTCTGGCTCTGAGAGCGGAAGATGTGATTTCCATGCCTCTTCTGGAAGCCAGGAATCTTTACCGTGAGTATGACGTGATCTATGTCTATCACGATGCCATTGATATAGTCGGAGACAAGAAAGGATCTGAAGCCAGGGTCTTTGAAGCCGTGGAGACAGCTCTATCTGATCTGCTGACGCTGGTACGCAAGATGAGCTCTGCCAATGCCAACAACATCATCATCACCGCTGATCACGGATTCCTGTATCAACGTGATGAGCTGAGCGAGGATCAATTTCTGGATGACAAGATCAAACTGGGCGAGAATGACCTGAAACTCAGACGATGCATCATTGGCAGCAAGATTGAGGACAATCCCAATCTGCTGATCTATAAAGCGGAAGATCTGGGCCTCGGTGGAGATGTGCAAATCGCCATTCCGCTGGCAAGCCAAAGAATGCGGCAAGCCGGATCAGGAAGCCGCTACGTGCATGGCGGCGCTTCCTTGCAGGAGATATGCCTGCCACTGTTGCAGGTTAGCAAGAAGCGGGTGAGCGATGTGGCGCAGGTGGATGTGGAGATCAGGCGCAGCGGAGGTAAGACGATCAGTTCCGGAGTTTTGGTCTTCAGGCTGTATCAGGTGCAACCTGTGAGTGAGAAAATGCAGGGCAGGACTCTGCGAGTGGCTTTATATGATAGTGCCGGAGAAGCCATATCCGAGCTTAAAACTATGATCTTCGATTCCGGGGAGATCAGTGATAAAGCCCGCGATATTGAATGCAGACTAACGCTTACCACTAAGGCAGATAAAGCAGGAGACGCCATCCTCAGACTGGATGAACTGATCCCCGGGACAGATAAGTACAAAGAGTATCGCAGCGAGACTTACACGATCTCGCGGATGTTTGAGATTGATTTTTAGGTGTTAGGTTTTAGGTGTTAGGTTTTAGAAGGAGAGATGATGAATAGATTGGATAAGAAGATAAACGAGCATTTTCAGGGCTTGGTAGTCCGGAAAGACCTGGTCAAAGCCGTAAAGGGCAATGCCATAGTACCCACCTATGTGCTGGAATACCTGTTGGGGCAGTATTGCGCCACATCTGATGAAGCGGAGATTCAGGCTGGAATCGAGACGGTGAAAAGCATCCTGGAGAAGCATTACGTGCACAGGCGGGATGCCGAACTAACCAAGTCCAACGTGCGTGAATCACGGATCAATAAGGTGATAGACAAGATCGCCGTGACCCTCAACGAGAAGAAGGACTGCTATCAGGCAAGTTTTTCCAATATGGGAATATCCAAAGTTGTGGTAAGTTCCGAGATCGTGAAGAACCATCCCAAACTTTTAGTGAGTGGGGTATGGTGCATCGCGGAGCTGGAATATAGCTATACCGAGGATAGGGACAGCAGTCCCTGGCTACTGAACTCAATCAAGCCGATCCAGATGTCCCGCTTCGATATGGAGAGCTTTCTACAGAAACGCTATGAATTTACCAGTGATGAGTGGATAGATCTCCTGATCCAAAGTATCGGCTTCAATCCGGAATTCATGAGCAGACGCTTGAAACTGATGCAGCTAACCAGGCTGGTACCATATTGCGAAAGGAACTACAACCTGATCGAGTTGGGTCCCAAGGGAACCGGTAAGTCGCATATATATTCTGAGTTCTCGCCGCATGGCATCTTGATCTCTGGTGGTGAGGTGTCAGTCCCCAAGCTCTTTGTGAACAATTCCAACGGCAGAATAGGATTGGTGGGATTCTGGGATGTGGTGGCCTTTGATGAGTTTGCCGGGCGCAAAAAGAAAGCTGATAAAGCCCTTGTGGACATCATGAAGAACTATATGGCAAACAAGACTTTTTCCCGAGGTATAGAGACATTAGGGGCTGAGGCATCCATGACCTTTGTGGGTAACACTCAGCATAACGTGGCTTATATGCTGAAGCACTCTGATCTCTTTGATGAGCTACCGGAACAGTATTATGATTCCGCCTTTTTGGACAGGCTGCATGGCTATCTGCCGGGCTGGGAAGTTCCGATCATCCGGGGCGAGATGTTCTCTTCCGGTTATGGCTTCGTGGTGGATTACCTGGCGGAGATCCTGCGAGCTTTTCGCAATCAAGATTTTTCTGCCCTTTATCGTGAGTATTTCGAACTGGTTTCAGACATTTCCACTCGTGACCGGGATGGAGTGCAGAAGACCTTCTCCGGCTTGATGAAGGTGATTTATCCGGATCAGAAAGCTTCAATTGGGGAGATTAAGGAATTGCTCGAGTATGCAATGGAGAACCGGAAACGTGTGAAAGACCAGTTGATGCGTATAGACAAGACCTACGAACCTGTTCGTTTTGCTTATACTGATCATGACGGAATCCTGCATTTTGTCAAGACCGCTGAGGAGATACAATACCCCCGTTATTACCATGCGAATGATTCTGCCCCAGATGACGAAAATGAGCCCACAGAGGCGTCTGAACCAGAATCTGGTGAAAGTACTCGATCCCAACAGAAAGATGCGCCAGAAACGCCCATGTTGAAGCAGGGAAATATCTCTATCCAGGATAACCAGACCGGGATCTCCTATCATAGGCTTTTTGCAAAATATCTGAAGGGTTCGAAACGAATTGAGATCAAGGATCCCTTTATCAGTGCTTTTTTTCAGGCTCGCAATTTGATGGAATTCATGGAAGTGGTGGCAGCAATAAAAACCGATGCCGATGAAGTGGAAGTGCATCTCATCACCAAACACAGTGAGTATCAGGACTCCAATCAGGATGAGTATTTTCGGCAGATAGCAAGCTCATGTAACCTGGCAGGGATTACTTTCACTTATGAGATCGACGATACCATCCATGACCGCTACATCCAAAGCGACAATGGATGGAAGATCATCCCTGGCAGAGGACTGGACATCTTCCAACCATTTGATCATAAGGACGCCTTTGCCCTGGAGAATAGGAACCAGAGATACAGGAAGTGCAGGGCATTTGAAGTGACGTATGTGAGGTACTGATATGAAAGATTTGATTTACATCTTGTTATCAAGTTTCATAGGCTCAGGTGTTGCGGGAGTATTGCTCTATTTTATCATCACAAAGTGGCTTGGAACAAGGATTGAGCAATCCATCAAACATGAATATGATAGAGCTCTAGAGGAGTTTAAAACCAACTTGGTATTAGAACAGAATGAGTTAATTAGCAAGAGAGCTAGAGAAATCAGTACAGACTCAAAGCTGTTGGCTGAGTTCCTCCATGACTTCCCCCCTGGGGGCCAAATGCAAAGAATTAGAAATGCATCTGGAAGGATCTTCGATGTACATATCACTGATCTGCTAGATCGCTTGATAAATATATGGGAGTTAGTTGACCATTGTTTCTTGGATACGGATGTTAATAAAGCCTTAGACATACTGATTGCCCAAGCGCAGGTTTTTGCCAATGAACTAGTGACTTGCACTTTCCCGATACCAGATAAGCCAGATAAATATGAGATACCCCCTGAATGGAAAACTCAAGATTACGAAAACTACCAAAAGATACTAAATATGATTTATGCTTATCGAGACCTTTTTGTTCAAGCATACGATGATTTCGTTAGAATAGCACGAAGTAAACTCACCATTACCATATAGAGAAGGATCATAAATCGGTGTAATAATGGAAAAAGTAGGCATCCAAGTTAGAGCAAAGCAGCTAATAAAACAGATGTTTGGTTCATCTGCGGAATTCCGTCCTGGTCAACTCGAGGCTATTGAGCATATCCTTAACCAAAGTGGCAGGCTTCTGATTGTGCAGAAAACTGGCTGGGGTAAAAGTGTGGTTTATTTCATCATGACCAAGATCAATCGAGAATTAGGCAAAGGCCCCACATTAATCATATCGCCGCTCTTAGCACTGATGCGTAATCAGATCTATAACGCTAATAAACTTGGTTTGAGAGCCGCTACAATCAATTCATCAAACACCAAGGAGTGGGAGCAGGTCCAGAATGGTCTTAAGAATAACTTATATGACCTCTTGTTAATATCTCCAGAACGGCTTTCCAGTGAGAACTTTCTCCCAGAGATTGTTCCCGCCATGGGCAGGATTGGCGCATTCGTCGTTGATGAAGTTCATTGTATATCGGATTGGGGACATGATTTTAGGCCGGATTATCGGCGTATCAAGAGTATCATTAGCAATGTATTCACCGGTATTCCTATTGTTGGCACAACAGCCACGGCCAATAACAGAGTTGTAAAAGATTTGGAAGATCAACTTGGATCAGGTTTTACAATTATGAGGGGTAAGCTTAACCGGTCGGGATTGAAACTTCAGAACATCGTTTTACCAACTATAGCCGAAAGGCTTGCCTGGCTCGCTGATACCATACCTAAACTAAAAGGGTCTGGGATTGTTTACTGCCTAACCCGGGGAGACGTATTTAGGGTTTCGAACTGGTTGAAACAATGTGGTATAGATTGCCATCATTACTGGGGTGGGGATGTACTTGATGACAACAAACAGGATCTTAGCCCAATTCTTGAGCAAAAACTGCTCGATAACAAAATCAAGGTTCTTGTAGCCACCTCAGCTCTCGGGATGGGATATGACAAGCCCGATCTGAACTTTGTTATCCATTATCAAGCTCCAGGCTCAGCAATAGCATACTATCAACAAGTTGGCAGGGCGGGCCGTGAAGTACCTGAATCTTACGGTATATTGCTACATGGCAGTGAGGAGGACGAGATCCTTGATTACTTCATGCGAGAAGCGTTCCCCACCGAAGATGAGGAAAAAGCAGTGTTGGGTTTTCTCAATACTGTAACCTTGGCAACACAGGGGCAAATCTGCAGAAAGCTAAACATGAGATCATCCCGGCTGGAAAAAGCATTGAAACATCTGCTAATCGATGGCTATATTGAAAAAAGCAAGTCTGATTACAGCAGGACGGTGAAGGCATGGGCATACGATCAACAGAGGAAGGATCAAGTACAAGCTACCCGCATTCGGGAAAGAGAGAGGATGAAAACTTATATCTCTCATGATGGATGTTTAATGAGATTCATTGCAAATGAATTAGACGACCCAACCACTCAGGATTGCGGTATTTGTGTGAACTGCAGACAAGGGTTGCTACCAACAAAACCTTCACAAGACACCGTGCAGAAGGCTCTTGAATTTCTGCATCAGGATTATGTAATAATAGATCCTCGCAAGAGGTGGCCAAATGGGCTGGAATTGAGTGTGAATTTGCAGAGTAAGCCAACAATTGTGATTCCCAAAGGTGAAGTTATTGAACAAGGTAGGGCATTAGGATATTTGGAAAATGCTGGATGGGGAAGTGTTATCAGAAGATGCATCAAGGACAATACAACTGTCCCCGAGGATGTTATTAATGCAGCATTTTATCTACTAACCAAACAATGGGCCCCAAGTCCCTTTCCTGAATGGATTACATATATTCAATCGATCTCTCGATCGAAAGTTATTGTTGATTTTGCCAAAAGACTCGGAGGCAAACTCAGGATCCCGGTTTTGGATGTTATAGCAATTTCAAATACTTCGAAAATGCCCATTTATAAATATGAAAACAGCCAACAGCAGGTGGAAAACAGTATTAACAATTGGACAGTAAAGTCTCCTATCCGCCAGTCCCCTGTGCTGTTAATAGATGATTTTGTTAATTCAAGATGGACTTTAACAATTGTGGGCAGAATGCTTCGGATCAATGGAACTGAAAAAGTATATCCGTTCACGCTAGGGAGTGTAAAAGATACCAAATGATAATGAATAATGACGCACAGGTAATATTCCTCCTAACCTACAAACACTCCAGATCGGATTTGTTGCCCTTAACTGCCCAGGAATATTCAAAGATTGCCTATAAGATCAGAGATATGGGATTACCTGGACCTCAAGCCCTTTTCGGCATGAATGTTGAAGAGATAGCTAAGACAATTGCTGATGAGAATGATATGGCTCAGAGAATAAGAAAGCTGCTTGATTTAGGAGGGACAGCCTCGCTTTATACTGAGCGTATTTTCAATCAAGGTATAAATCTTATCACGAGGACTGATCAGCTTTATCCCGTAAAATTCAAAATCATGTTGAGAGACAACACTCCACCTTATCTATGCTCTGTCGGTAATCCGGAGTTGTTAACCGAATTTCGGAAACCCTACATCGTATCTGCGGATGATGTTACCAAGCTCTCTTCTATGAAGATTCCAGATAATCATGATAATCTGATCTGTCTGATTGCGTCATCAAGATACTGCAGACAGCTTGCAGAATGGACGAAATCATGGAGAAATGTCATCATTATCAGCTCAATCGGTCTCATTAAACTGATTCGGCAACCAGCCATTCGGGAAGCAATACAGAATGGTAATACTTTAATCATATCCACCAATGTAGTTGATGCCGAAGAGCCAAACTATCATTATTTGTACTTGTATCTAATGGCTTTTACGATGTCAACTTCCAGCACGGTAATCCACCAACAACACAATGCTAGGGTAACGCAAGTACTAGATCAAATCCGAAGCTACGAGCATCTGAAAGCAAGACTAGTTTTGGACAAGGAACCAACTATTACTGGCGGTATCGCAGTAGTCAAAGTAGCCCAGTGCGAAAATGAGCAGCCTTCTGATCCCATTGGTGAGATATCTGATTCTCGGAAAGCAGAAATCTACACCATTGGCCACAGTAATCATGACGTAACTAAATTGTTGGAATTGCTTGAACTTAATAAAATCGAAATCCTCGTGGATATTCGCTCAGTACCAAGCAGCAAGTACGCTACTCAGTTTAATCAACAGCAATTGAAGCAAAGTCTGAAAGATATCGGCATCAAGTATAAATACATGGGTTCTGCTTTGGGAGGTCGCCCAGAAGACAAGAGTGTCCTCAGTTCAGATGGCAAAATCATTCGTGAGTACATAGAACAAAAGGACTGGTATCTGATAGGAATCCGGGAGTTGATCAACTTGGCACAGTCTGGTAAAAAAGTGGCTTTGATGTGTAGCGAAGAGGACCCTACTCATTGCCATAGAGGTTATATTGTGAGCAATACGCTAATTGATAAAGGAATCCAAGTCTTACACATAAGGGCAAACGGAGAAGCCCAAGACCTGGGACTTATAAGTTCGCCAACAGATCAAATGGAGATACCGCTATGAAACAGCAGATAACCCTTTATACGATAGGGTTTGCCCAAAAGAAAGCTAAAGAGTTTTTCACTATTCTAAAAGACAATAACATCAAGACCCTGATAGATGTTCGGCAAAGCAATACAAATATATATGCTGGATTCACAATCAGAGACAACTTGCAGTATTTCCTGAAAGAGATTTGCGATATTGAATATGTAGAGAATAAGATCTTCGCTCCGACAAAAGAGCTTAGGGATCAGTATCACAAAGATGAAGATTGGCATAAATACGAAAATGGGTATTTGAATTTATTAGAAAGTCGTAACGCTATTGCATCTATAGTCACTGACCAAATTGATTCAGCAGTTCTATTATGCTCAGAGCCTGTTGCTGACCATTGCCATCGCAGGCTGGCAGTAGAATACATTGGCAAGCATCTTAAAAATGTCAGGATAATTCACCTATGATTTGTCGAATCATCATAACTGGCATTACAAATATGAGTATAGGCTATATTTGCGTAAGCGGTTACGATATGGCTGCGAGGAAATACATTCGACCAATTATCCCAGGTTCTCATATCAAGGAGTCGTTTCTTAGTTCTTATAATTCTCCGATTGATCTAGGAAGTACAATAGAACTAGACTTGTCTTATTCTGAAACACTAGCTTCGCCACCGCACATAGAGGATAATCCTTTTGATACTTCAACTGTGAAAGTCTTGGATTCAATGACCAGAGTTCAGTTTCGGAGCTTTATAGAATCGATAGCAGACGATTCTGTTGAATCCATCTTTGGATATGAAATAGAGTTAATCAACGGGCAACCGATACTGCCAGAAGGATCAGGAACCAGATCATTAGGTGCTATAATGGGTCGGAAGTGTACTGTTTATTGTGATCACATGGGTAAGTCAAGATGCGATTTTGTTGACCAATCCGGTTATGAGTATCGTCACTTACCGATTGTAGGAAGAGATGAATGGATCAAAAAACCTGGAAACTACCTAGATGTTCCGATAAGACTGAGTTTAACGAGGCTGTTTCAAAAAGACGATGATTCGGAACCAATGTACTGGATGCAGGTCAGCGGAGTTATTGCCGCACAATAATATGGCTCCAACTATGTTTATCCCTACCATATTGTAAGCATAATATGCTTGCGTTTAAATATCGCATATCAGCAGCCTGATACTAGAATTATTGGAGGAATAATGCCTGATCAGAAATGTCCAAAGTGCGGTTCACAAATGTACTTGAGAAAGGCCAAACAAGGCCCCCATGAAGGCGATGTATTCATTGGTTGCGGGAATTATCCCACTTGCAAGCATATCCTGCAGCTCACTTGTCCTTTATGCAACGCACCAATGGTGATCAGACTTGCAACTACAGGGAAAGGTGCAGGGAAGTATTTCTGGGGATGTAGCAATTATCCCGAATGTAAGGAAACAGTAGCAATATACCAGTGATTCTCACAGTTCATCCTGCGTTAAGCATTACCATGTCATATATAATGAGGTTTGATAAATGCAAAGTCTTTTTGACCAAATCACTTCCGAAGATAATGTCCGCCTCGCGGTAAAACTTACATTGAATGACGTAAGTAAGGAGATGTTCTGCAATCCCATACAGATTGAACATTGCAGAGCTAACCAGGTTAAATATATCAAGATGGTTAGAAGAAGACTTTTAGATTATCAGAACTTCGAGACAAAAGTTGCTGTCCGAGCATTGAAGAGAAAAAATGCTTTTGCGCTGCGCAATTTTGTCGTTCCTGATATTGAGGATGACATCGCTAGAGTAGCGGTAGTTTTGCCCATTGCTAACGATCTGGAAGCCAAATTGATAGATAATTGTTTCAGCAGCAGAAGAGGCGAACAGCTAAAACTTAATAACAGCCTGACGGAGGATTATGCCAAACACGGATGGCCAAAATTCTGTGAATGGCAAGCAGCAGCTGTGAAGAAATACAATCTACTACTGAAAACAGATTTATCATCGTTTTTCGATAGCGTCTGCCACGAACATTTGATTAACGCTATTAGAAAAGAGTTTGGAATACCCAACAACGATCCACTGGTATTTCTCCTGAAGCAAATGTTCAAGGTTAAACATGTATACTCCGGTCATAGCGATCCGAAAGAAGTAATTCATGGTATAACCATTGGTCCCTTGGGAAACCATGTTTATGCAAACCTGTTACTTAATGAGATTGATCATATCATGCTTTCCATAGCCGGCATAGAATACGGTAGATATGTTGATGATATTCGCATTTTTGCCAGCTCAAAACAAAAGATTAAAACTGCGTTAAACACCCTGCAGATGAAGCTCTATGAGATTGGACTAAATCTAAATGGGGCAAAAACACAATATGCTGGCAACACAAAACTCCTTAATAAGCTGTTATCAGAGAAGTTCTTTACTTATTTAGACGAGGAAGACATTGGAAATTTCAAGGCTCCTTCTCCAAAACGAGAATCTGAGATAGTGTCGGATATGCAGAGATATCACGAGAGCAAAGTTAATGATGTGAACTTACCTTTCAATACTGATTACAAAGATCTCGCTTCTTGGAAAAGAGTTAAGGTGATGAGTCGTTCTGACTTAAGAAAAGAGTATCTTCAGTCAATCAATCAAGCTTTGAGAATCGACCCAGCTAAGATAAACCACATTGCAGTAAACAGACTTATCCGCTTTATTCGTGATGATCCTGATAATGAGAAATTCGCTTGTTGGTTGATCTCAGGGATCGTCACATCACCGGGAATATCGAAATTAAAGAGAAAAAAATGCCTTAGGAAAGCTCTAAATCTAATGCTATCCAAGGATGTAACATCTTACGCAATCTACAGAATTCTATATTTCCTGTCTTATCAAAGTAAATATCCCAATTTCGACTACTCAGTGGTCAATAGCTGTTTCAGTGCCGATATGAGGAGAGATTTCGAAAAGCTGATTAAATTCTGCATAAATAACGATCGTTTGATCCTCAATTTAATTGGCCTCTTCGCATTGAAATCATACAACGACAATCACTCAAAAGACATGCATATTAGAATCAGATTGAAGATGAACCAACAGGGGAACTCGATTTGGGAAGACAATCTCCACCTAGTTAAAAGAATACCTAAAGTGATTCAAAGAAAATCTGATTTGTCTGAGCTTCAAGGCATCATAGACACGAAAGAAGTTCTTGATGTAGATTTGAAAGAAATGGGTGTGATCAGCTGCGATGTTATCGAATTTGTAAATAGCTAACCTAGGTTTGAATACGAAAACAACTCGTTCAATTGCCATACTAATCTATACGAATATATCAGATGAGGCAACATGTGCAAACATCTGATAGAATCCCGGTGTAAAATTGCCTAACCTAGTCCCCATGCAATTTTCCTGTCACAATTTGCAATTATCGGTGATCGGATTTGCAGTTATCCTGTCAGTAACTACTTAAAAGGGTCTTGGAAAGGATGAGTAAGGATGAGCAACGATGCGACAGTTTGCAGTTTTCGCTGCACAGTTTGCAGAATTCGTTGTCACTTTGTAGCAGGTTCACAGACTTGTTATACTGCGCTTGGAGCAGGTCATAGGCGTCTTCCCTGTTGCGGGTTAGCCTTAGCGCGAAATTCAGCAATGGTCTTTCGTGCGTGTTTACAACAAAAGCCAGGACCCA
>Ga0208458_1002609_pt1 | contig 13065 bp, 8 predicted proteins | sample AD_UKC085_MetaG_FD_184432 | JGI IMG/M metagenome (GOLD analysis project Ga0208458, IMG submission 184432) | Active sludge microbial communities of municipal wastewater-treating anaerobic digesters from USA - AD_UKC085_MetaG (SPAdes) (version 2) | ecosystem: Engineered > Bioreactor > Anaerobic >... | reverse complement strand
GCCTTAGGGCCGCTTTCAAACGGAATCCACATTGCGGAGATTCCTGCCTTGTCCCACACCTTCATGGCCATCAGGTGGTCGTTGCCTCCGGTCGAGGGGCCCACCCAAATCTGCTTTCCGCCTTTGGCCTTTGCATCCTTAGCAATGTCGGCCCAGTCGTTAATGGGTAGCTTGCTGTTGGAGATGATGCACTCCGGGTCCTTCATGAGCATGGACACCCATTCAAAGCCCCACACATACTTGTCAACGCTGCTATTGGTGGACACCACCTGGATAACCACTGATGTTGTGGGAGCAAAGATGGTGTAGCCATCGGCCGGCTGCCCCAGCACGTATTCCATGCCAACCAGGCCGCCCGCTCCGGAGCGGTTCTCGACTACGAATACCGCCTTAGTGTATTTGGATGCCACGTCAGTGAACTTCCTCGTAGTGACGTCCATGAGCCCGCCGGGTGCAACGTAATTGATGATCCTAATGGGCTTCGCGGGGAAGGCGTCTTTGGCGGATGCGCCGAGCGCGAAGGACAGAACAAGCAGGGCAGCCACTGCCACCGACAGCATACGTACGCGGTTGTTGTTCATCTAGCTAACCTCCCAAGTCGTCTTGTCTGGCTCGCACAGGCTGCGAGCCAAGTGCTATCGCTGAAACAGCCGGAACATGAGGCCGTGCCGCAGGCCTCGATCGCTCATAGTAAACTCAGCCACGTCTAAACACTCCATGATGCCCCTGACTATGCAGGCGCCTCCGATTATTACTTCGGCGCGCTTGGGCTGGAGCCCTATGATCTTCTTTCGGTCACCCAGCGGCATCGAACAGAACAGCCTGATCAGCTCATCCACATCATCCCTGGTAAGGGCAGCGCCCTGTATCAGATCCGGGTCGTACTCAGCCATCTTGAGCTTGACTGAACCCATAGACGTTACAGTTCCGCCGATTCCGATGAGCCTATCAACTGGTCGCACAGCGTCGACACGGTTATCTCGGAGTATGTCAAGCACATACGACACTGCGGTCTCCACTTGCTCTGGGCCCGGCGGGTCTGAAGCAAGGTGCTCATCGGAGAGTTTGACCGCTCCAAGGTTGATGCTGAACCTGCGGTCGGCGCCGGTGTCCCCCCCGAAGATAAACTCAGTGCTCCCACCGCCGACATCGCACACGGCCAGTCGCCCCGCTGAAGCGCCGATGCCCGACAGAACTGCGAGATACGCAAGCTCAGCCTCTTCCTCGCCCGGAATCACCCGCACTGCAATCCCTGAGGAATTCTGCACCTCCCCGACAAAGTCGGCTGAGTTTCTCGCAGTCCTCAGCGCCATGGTGCCCACAGCGACGATCTCCTGCGCTCCACTGGCCCGCGCGAGTTCGGCAAATCCGGCCACCGCCTGCGCATTGCGGGCGATCGCCTCAGGCTGCAGAATGCCTGTGTCGCCCATGCCCTCACCCAATCGGGCAATGTTGTTCTTGTCGATGACACTGGCAAGACTGCCGTCGGACGCGCGTTCAGCAACATACAGCTTGATCGAGTTCGTCCCTATGTCGATTACTGCTTTTCTATCCATTTAGTCCATCCCCACAACGCGCTTCATCGCGGCAATGTAGTTTATGTTCGCATGGGACTCCAGCCCAAGTTGGCGTACAGTCTCGATCACAAGCGCCGGGTCCGCATGTTCTACGCAGATGGTCTGTAGAGGAGTAGAGTTGAACTCGGTGTGGGCAAACTCGACGGTGCATCCGTTGATAGTCAGCCCATATCGCCGCTTGCTCACGTTCACCGCGGCAAGGTCCGGGTGGGGTTTCACTATCTCTTCAATGAATTCGTCGTAAGTGTACGACTGCCCCAGGTCCGACGGAGCTGCGACTTGCAGAACGCCCAGCAGTCTCACAAGATCGTCCACACCCAATGGGAACTGCTCCTTCATGATCGGACGCCACTGCTCCAGGCCGTCGTCATTCACGGCCTGCAATGACTTGATGTCCATCAGGCCGTCGCGAATCTTGGTGTTCTCGTTGCTTCTGCGCGATAGTATGTAGACTTCCTTGCTCTCCTTCAGTTTGGCCTCGCCGTGGCTCAGCACTTTCGCGCCCTCGGCTTCCAAATTCTCTGCGAAAGTGCGCCATTCCCATCTGGGGACTATGACATTGTCCAAGCATCATCCCTCCGTCCACATGGCATATGGCGGGTTAGCACCTGCGGTTCACGGCCGTCGAACCATTGCTGCATACCACTACTATCTGCCTGCTGCAGTGTAAATGCACGAACCGTGCCAAATGCGTGACCCGGCGCGAAGCGGGCATTCAGTGACGGCGGGCTGAAGAAATGCGCCTCCAGCAGTTCATAATGACCGTTTCATAGGTTCAATATGATATCATGTATCAAGAAGCTGTGTGTCTTGGCAAGACGCACCACGTCCGGCTAACCGCAGGAGGGACCAGCCATGCCGTCATCGCGAGCGATCCTGTTTGTGGCCACCAATGACGAACTCGCCAGCATCGCCAGGGAAGTCGTGTCGAGCACGGAAGACTCAGTGAAGGTCGAAATCGTGATGGGCAACCCAATGAGCGCGCTACAGATCGCGCGTGACGCCGACAAGCAGGGTTTCGGCGCCATAGTGAGCAGGGGAACAACATCGCGAATCATGTCCGGCAGTGGTGTAGCCATTCCGGTCATACAGGTGAGGGTCACCGGCTACGATGCAGTGCGGGCGCTGCTTGCCGCCAAGCGCCATGCCGACCACGTGGGAATCGTGGGGTCTGATGACATGATTCGATGGTTGGATGGACTCGGCGGTCTGCTCGGAGTGAAGGTGTCTACGCGTTTCGCGGAATCGTGGGAACAGATCGGGGCTGCCATCAGGTCCCTGAGAGAAGAAGGCGTTGGCGCCATCGTAGGATGGAACCTGGTTCAGCGCAGATCGGCCGAGATGGGACTGCCTTTCGTGCCGCTGAGCTCAGGCAGAGAGGCGGTTCACGATGCGCTGGCTGAAGCTCGATCGGTAGCGAACGCCAGGTGGCGCGAGGCGGAGCGTGCGGAGCGGCTCAAAGCGATACTCTCTTCCGTGACAAATGCGGTTGTGGCGGTCGATTCTGAAGGCGCCATAACCCACTTCAACCAGGCAGCAGAGAGCATGGTGGGCATCAGTTCCGAGCAGGCCATAGGGCAGCATATTTCCACGATCTTGAAGTCAGAACAGACTGACAGATTGCGTGCAGACAGTGAATCCCGAGGAGAATGGGTAGAGAAGGTAGGATCCCTCACAGTGCTGGCCAGAAGCGAGCCCATAATAGTAGACAATCGCGTGGCGGGAGTGGTATTCAGCCTGGATGATGTGACTCGAATACGCGAGCTTGAGCGAATCGTGCGCGAAGAAGTGCGCGATACCGGCCATATGTCCAAGCACAAGCTGAGCGATATCGTGGGCACAAGCGCAGCCGTGACCGAAGCTGTTGAGCTGGCCGAGCGCTTCGCCAGGGTAGACTCTACCGTTCTGATTGAGGGCGAGACCGGCACCGGAAAAGAGCTCTTTGCCCACGGGATACACTCCGCGAGCGCGCGCAGGGATGGTCCGTTCGTCGCCGTCAACTGCGCCGCCATACCCGAAACCCTCCTTGAGAGCGAGCTCTTCGGATACGCCCCGGGCGCCTTTACCGGCGCACGTCAGTCCGGGAAGCCCGGCCTCTTCGAAATCGCGCACCGCGGCACCATGTTCCTCGATGAGATCGGCGAGATGTCCGGGCCCCTGCAGGCGCGACTCCTCCGTGTACTGCAGGAAAGGGAGACTATGCGCGTGGGCGGCGTCAGGGTGATCCCCATCGATGTGCGCGTGATAGCCGCTACAAACAAGGACCTGTTCGGCCTCGTACAGCAGGCAGCGTTCCGTGACGATCTGTTCTACCGGCTGAGCGTGCTGAACCTGCACATACCTCCCATGCGAGAGCGGCCCGAAGACCTTCCCGTGCTGGCAGAACACCTGATGCGTTCAGTCGCAGCGCGATTGCAGCGACGGCCCAGGCGCTTTACTTCCGGGGCCGTCGCCGCCCTGCAAAACTACTCCTGGCCCGGAAACGTACGTCAGCTCGAAAACACCATCGAACAGCTCGTGGCAGTCGGCGAAGAACGCCAGCCGGTGGAGCGGACTGAAGTGGACAGAGTCCTCGCGCGGTACGCCGCCCCAGGCAGACGCAATCGGCCTGATGCAGGTGCGCCCACTGCTGTTGGCGCGATCGAAGATTGCAGCCTGAGGAGAATCGAAACAGAAGTCATCCTCCGAACCCTGGATGAGGCCGGAGGCAACAAGGCTGAAACCGCGCGGCGGCTGGGCATAAGCAAGACTACCCTATGGCGCAGGTTGAAGCAGATCGACACGAGAGCGTAGTTCAGGCAGGACCATGCTCACGCATCGGATCCCAGCGTTCACGGCGGTGCAGAACACCTACTCTACATCGGGCGGCGGCCCTGTGCAGCCAGCTCGCGCTATTTGACTCGCGCTGCGCCGTTCTCACCAGCCTACGCCTTGCTAACCTGCCTGACCGGCCGCGCCTCGATGTACCCACGGTAGCCCATGGGAGCGAGCTGGAATCTGGGTGCGTCTTCGTCGGCCCACTCGAACCCGTAGACCTCAGGTCTGTGCCTCTTCATGACTTCCCACAGTTCCCCGATGGCCTCCTCGAAGCGGCAATCGTCGTACGGCTCGCCCTGAAAGACCATCATCTTGCACGGAGGCAGGTCCATCACCTCAAACCCATCCGGAACCTCACCGGAGTAGTCGGCGGGGACCTCCACTCCCTGGACATACGTCGACGTGCCGGGTTTGATCATGCCTCTCGGCAGCCACATTCCGATGGGCTCATACATCGCTTCCTTGACGCGCGATAGAACATCCCACACATCGCAGCCAACCTCTCCGCAGTACTCGAAGTAGTGTGTGGCCTTGATTCCCCGCTTCAGGATGACTTTTCTAGCCGGGCGCTCAACCACCTGGACAAAGAGTGTCTTCGCGGCTTCATCTGCGGCCATCTCGATCTCCCCTTTCTGAAGCTTGAGGTAGCGATCGCGTGCCCGGTCCGGCATGAACAGACGTATCGGCTTCGGGTTTCTGCGGTAGTCAACAGGGCAGAGCACATTATCTATTTCCGCGTGGCCGGGATTGCAGGAACACACCCAGCTCTGCGCGAATTCTCGCCGCAAATGGCGCGAAAGCAGAAAGGGCGGTGAAGACTATGCTAAGCGTCCGACGCACACGATTGACTCTGCTGCTGACAGCGGCATGTTTGATTGCGCTGTCGGCCAACGTTCTTGGCTCATCTGTTACACTCGTGAACGGAGCTACATACGATGCGCAGCTAGTAGGTTTCTTCACATTCAACGACGTAGATCACTTCGTGTTCCAGATGGCTGATGGGTCCTTGATGGCGTACTCACGGACGGAAATTGAGTCCATACAAATCAACCCCGGCAAACCACCTGCGGGAGGCATCCCCCTCGGGCAGGCCACGCAGCCTTCTGGAGGGACGCAACCTTCTGGAGGGACGCAACCTTCTGGAGGGACGCAACCGTCCAGCGCAACACAGCCGCCGGTAGCGGCAACTCCCCAGGCGACGGCGCCTACTCCCCTGCTCGATCTCTCCGGAACGTGGAGCATCAACGCCAACCAGTTCCGCGGCGAGCTCTCGATTACGCAGAGTGGAACCGCGTTCTCAGGCACCGTGCTCGGCAACACTCTCGGAGACGGAAAGATACAGCCTGACGGCACAGTCAGCTTCGACCGGATCATAGGAAACAGCCGACAGGTCTATACGGGCAGAGTAGTTCGGGATGCATCAGGCAGCCTGGCCATGCAAGGCACGTTTGACTGCCCCATCACCGGCGGAAAAGGCCTGCCCTGGAGTGCCGTTCTGACGAAACCATCGTCGGCATCGGCCACTGCGGCACAACTGCCGACCGCAACACAGCCGCCCTCCACAGCGACTCCGCCGGCATCAGGGCAACCTCAGTATCTGCGGGCAGAGCGCGAGCCCAACAACGATATCTCCGGCGCAAACCCGATAGCCCTGGGTACGGATGTCACAGGAGCGATCTCGACCAACGGCGACGTCGATATGTACAAGGTTACCGTTCCTACCCATGGCACCTTCCACGTAACGTGCACGCAGCCTGCCGACTTCTACATGGCGATACTGAACGGAGCAGGAACTCAAATAGCCGGAGGCGATCTGGGCAGCCCCGGGACGACGATGGTCCTCGATGCCGACGTGTTCGAACCGGGCAACTACTACATTCTTGTCCGTGGATACTCAAGCTCACACGTATCCGATACCCCCTACACTCTCAGGGCAGAGTTCCGAGAGGCCCGCGATGCCTTCGAACCCAATGACAGTATCCAACAGGCCTCAACTGTGGTGTCGGGCAAGCAATTCGACTCCTTCATCTACCGACCGGGAGACATCGACTACTACCGAATAGACGTATCATGGCCATCCAGCATCAAGGTAACATCCACCCAGCCGGCAGATTACCATCTTTCTGTCGTGGACAGCTCCGGCACGAAACAACTGTACGGGGGCGACTTAGGCACTCCCGGGAAAGACATGCTCCTTGAAGTCGATGTGTACGAACCAGGCACATACTACGTAGTGATGCGCGGGTACAGCAGCAGCCACTACAACATGCACACCCCGTACACCATGACAATAACTGTCACGCCCGGAGGACCCGACCGGTTCGAACCAAACGACGCGCCGGAGCAGGCCTCCGTGCCGGCCCTCGGGCAGCCGTTCGCGGCCTTTATATCCCGCCCGGGCGACAAAGACTACTACAAGGTGAACATCACGGGTCCGTCGCAGATAGTCGTGGAATCTGACCAGCCCGCCGACTACTGGATGGGCATACTCCACCCGGACGGCTCAAGGGTTCTGACGGGAGACGACTTTGGAAACGTTGGGAAACCCATGGCAGCAGCACACTACGTGTTCGAGCCAGGCGTTTACTACGTGCTGATGCGCGGCTACAGCGATAGCTACTACAACATGCACACTCCATACAACATGAAGATCGACGTCAAGCCGGCACTGAAGGATCCCGCGGAACCCAATGACTCGGCAAGCCAGGCCAAAAGCCTTCAGCTTGGGCAGCCGGCAAGCGGCGTCATACCTACCGAAACTGATCAGGACTGGTGGTATTTCGATGCGCCGATTCTCGGTAAGGTGCGTATCACGTGCACACAGCCAGCTGACTTCAGGCTGAGAGTCGTGGATTCCGCCGGGAAGGAGATAACCAACCAGGACCTGGGCACCAAGGGAGCGCTCATGGACATGACGCTGCAGCTTCTGCCGATGGCCAGATACTACGTAGTCGTGCAATCCTGGTCGAAAGGTCATTTCAGCATGCACGAGGCATATCAGCTGACCGTGAGCGCTGCCAAGTAGATCAGGCACACAGGGCGGAATAGAGAAGGTGCAGACTGCGCGACACAACTCAGCGGCGTGCTTCCCGGAGAGGCACGCCGCTTGTTCAACACCAACCATGTATCGACCATACGTCGCGCGCGTGTGTCGCACTCTCTCGTCGACCATGACCGCGAAGTAATGATCCATGAAGCGAGTGTCCTAAGGCGTCCTATTCGTTTTCGACTAGGTTTTCCGCTCAACCTATTCGGATTCTCAGTGGTTTGGTGGGTACGAGTTATCTGAATTCGCGCCGGCAACGGCGCCACCTTTTTCTGGAGTCACGCCTGAGGCAAATCCGCAGGCAGAGGCGGGTTACATAATATGGCTGTCCTTGCGGGTTTCCCGACCCCCTCAGGAAAAGCCCTCAGACGACTCGCGATCTGCCAGGAAACCCCAAATTCCTGTGGCCTAGCGGCTCTGCGCGTCAAAACCTCTAACATTCCGAGTAGGTACATCAAAAAACCTATCACAATTCTCATAGGTTCGTCGATCGCCTGCTAAACGGCAGTTTCGCCAAAGGGATGCATGAAGCCTTCTTCGGCCTAGGCAGCTGAGCTGTACAGAACTGGCCCTAACTGGGTCATAGGGAATCCTACGGCCCTGACCGCGAAGCCATTGGCACAGTACACGGCATCGTAAGCGAACCCAGTCTACGGCACAAGTTCCACTACCGACCCTATTATGGCATCGGGCTGCATTGATGCAGGATAGCCCGGAGCGTTACCCTCCTCTACCCCCTCTGAGTTGCCGCTGAGCACCAGCACGGTTCGCATGCCTAGAGCATTGCCCGCGGCGATGTCGGCTTCAGGGGTATCGCCGATGATAACACACTCTGACGGCGTGAGCTCGCCACTTGACAAGGCCATCTCCAGCAGAAGGGTTCCGGGCTTGCCTACCACTACGTCGGGTTCGCGCCCTGTCATAAAGGAAATGGCTGCAGCGATCGCGCCTGCGCCGGGCTCCAACCCGTCCGCTACCGGCACTGTTGGGTCGCAGTTTACCGCGACGAATCGGGCCCCCATCTTGAGCACGCGAAGCGCGCACGTGAGCCTGATGAAGTTGAGGTCATTGTCTTTGCCGACGATCAGATAGTCGGCACGCTCTGGATGCCTATCTGATGGCTCACGGGCGTCCAGCCCTGCCAACCGCGCCTCGTCAAGCAGGCCGGCCGACCCAAGCACGTAAGTCAGAGCTCCGGGTGACTCGGCCGCAACGTAGCGGGCAGCACACTCGCTGGCGATGAAGACCTCGCTGGGATCCACGTCCACACCCATTTGCTCGAACACCCAGAGGCACTTGGCCTTTGACCGAGAACTGGTGTTTGATACGAACATGACCTTCTTGCCCTCATCGCGCAGGCGCTGCAACACCGCCGCCACGCCAGGAATCGGGTGATTGCCCAGCCACAGCACTCCATCGAGGTCAAAGAGGATCCCTTTTGAAGTGCGCACTATGTCCATAGCTTCATGGACGAACTGCATTGTCCAGCCTCCGTCCTGTGGCTGCGTCATACATGTTCACTTGCGACCAGTCCAGTTGCAGCCAAACCCTCTGATTTGCTTCCACATGAGCGCCACGGCCGGCTCGGATCACGGTCTCAGAGGCGCCAGCGCCAGCGCCGGACCCGCCGATGCGCGCGTATACAAGCACGGACGACCCCACCGGCAATGTGGCGTATACAGCTCCGGGGATTCTCCCCGGGCCATCCCGGTCGCACAGTATCAAGGCCTCGGGCCGAGCTGCCAGCACAACCGTGTCAGGGAAGCCCGAGCCCATGGCGTGCCCAATGACCCTGCCCGCTACCTCGAGGTCAGTGCCTGCTTCAGAGCTCGCAGCGCCCTGGGTCGCCCGGGCATTGATCAGGTTAGTCTGAGGATTGCCTGTGAACTCGGCCACGAACTGAGTGGACGGGCGATCATATACGTCTTCGGGAGACTCATATTGCTCAAGCTCACCCTTGTTCATGACAGCGATTCTAGTCGAGAGAGTGAGAGCTTCCTCCTGATCATGCGTAACGTAGATGACCGTTGTTCCGCTCTCTTGGTGCATGCGCTTAAGCGATGCCCTCATCTGCATTCTCAGACGCGTATCCAGATTGGACAGCGGTTCGTCCATTAGTAGTAGTCCGGGGCTCACCACTACCATCCTGGCCACGGCCACCCGCTGCTGCTGCCCGCCCGACAGTTCCGACGGAAAACGCTGTGCCAACGGCGCCAGTTCCACCTGCTCCAGAACGCCCATCACCCTGTCCCCTATTTGGTTCCTGGGTACCTTCTGCTGAACCAGTCCGAATGCCACGTTGTCGAATACGGTCATGTGAGGCCACAACGCATACGACTGAAAGATCATGCCCAATCCTCTCTGAGCAGGCGGTACGTTTATGCCCTTGCTGGCCGAGAACACAAGCCTGTCATCGATGCAGATGTCGCCATCGTCAGGATCCTCCAGGCCGGCGATCATCCTCAGCGTAGTGGTCTTCCCGCAGCCTGACGGGCCCAGCAAGGTGATGAACTCGCCCTTCTCCATGCTGAGGCTGAGATTGTCGACAGCCTTTACGCCCGCCCAGCCCTTGGTGATGCCAACCAGTCTTACAGCTTCCATCTTTACCTACCTCCCAGGCCAGCGGCTAGATCCGTCTTCTGCCAGGCATTAATTGCATAGGTAAGCACTACCACAAGCACCGTGAGCAGGACAGTCATGGCATTGCTGAATTGCGTGTACCCTACCTCGACGTATCTATAGGTAAGCGTTGTTAGCACGCGATTTGCCGGAGTAACAAGCAGAATATACAGGCTGAGCTCGCGCATGCTGGTGATTAGCACTATTAGTGATCCCGCCACGAATCCACTTCTGGTCAGCGGCAGCATTATCTTCCGCAACCGCTGCATCCACGGAGCGCCCAGGATTACCGCCGCTTCCTCAAGCTCGGCAGACACCTGCAGCATTGACGACACTCCCGACCGTACTGTATACGGAAGCTGCTTGACTACCGTAACCAGTACAAGCAGAGCAAACGTACCGTACAAGGCGGGCACGGGCCCGCGTCGCACGGCAAAAAGGGTGAGATACAGTGCTCCGAACACGATGCTGGGCACGAGCATCGGCACGAAGGATATCTGCTCCAAGAGCCGGCTCGCCAGCGACTTGCGTGCCCTGGCCACTACATAGCCTATGAGCATGCCCAGGAAGCCACATAACAGGCCCCCTATGATCGACAACCTCACACTATTCCATACAGCGCCTAGCACGGCTTCGTTGCGAAGAATGCCAGGCTCGCCAGCTGCAAAGCGTGGGTTGCTCCTGCCGATCCAGTAATGCAGACCCAGGTTGCCGATACTGTAGTCACCTGCGTTCAGCGTGAGGCTACTCCAGGTGAGGAATCCCAGGGGGAACAGAGCGACCGTGAACAAGAACAGAAGCGTAATCACCGCAATTGGCGTGTTCCACTTGCCCAACCTCACCTTGCGGGATTTCACTCCCTTGCCCCCGATCGTAGCATAACTGCAGCGAGCACTGATCATCCGCTGATTAGCCCAAAGGCCCAGGCCTGAGATGAGGAGCAACACTATGGCCAGAATGTAGCCCTGTCCTTCACGCTGTGTACGGATGAGTGAGTAGATCTGAGTGGACAGGGTGTAGTATCGAGCGGGCAGGCCCAGGATCGCCGGGGTACCGAAGGTGCCCATAGAACGAGCGATTCCCAACAAAGCGGTTGAGAACAGGGCTGGCTTGATGATGGGCATAGTAATACGGCGCATGATGGCGCTCTTGCCGGCCCCAAGGATCTCCGCCGATTCCTCTAGCTGTGAGTCAATGCTGGTGAGGGCGCCCGATACCAGGAGGTAGCCGAATGGGTAATAGTGGAGTCCCATCGTGATCGCTATGGGGAGAGGGCCGTACACCAGCCACTCCGGCGCATTCACACCTGTGTAGTACGAGAGAAGGCCCTCCGGCATAGCCACCGTGCTGTTCTGAAAGACTTGCAGCCATGCAAGCGACAGAACCCATGACGGTAGGATGTACGGTACGATAGCGAGACTTCCTATGAGTTTGGCCCATCGGACATCTGTACGTACCACGAGGTAAGCAAGCAGACTACCCACAGCCAGGATCAGCGCTACTGTGCCTGCAGTGACTGTCAGGGTGTTGACGAGAGGTTTGTAGGACACCGCCTTGGCGAAGTCGCCGCTGATCATCCTTCGCCAGTGATAGAGAGTGAACTTGCCCACCTCGACATTCTCGCCTCTTATGCGAAGGTCGCCCGTTCCCCAGACCAGGGTCGTACGAGTTAAGGAGATCAACGGCACTACCACAAGGTATGCAAGGACTATCAGAAACAGCCAGGCCAGAACGGCATCAGGTCGACGTAGCCTGTTGCCCAGCTTGCGAAAGCGCACAGCGAAACCGTCCATAGCTACAACCTCCGTAAGCCTGCGCATTCCGAGCGAATCGACTGAATCGAGCAGATCGGACGGGCAGAGGAGATCGGCGGACTGGGTAGGTGACTCCCCCAGTCCACCTGATCCGTCCTCTTCACCATTGGTCAATCTCAGCACGCCGCGCAGCACCCTAGTTGGCGTTGATCATCCACCAATCCTGAACTTCAGCCGAGGTATTCCATATGCCCACAGGGTCCATCAGCCAGAACTTCAGGTCCTTCAAAGGCAGCGTGAGGTTGGGGATGAACGGATGCTCGGGCTCGCCGACCATGTCGCTTCGTGCAGCCCAGTTGCCCATCACAAAGAACGGCTTCATGCCGAGTTCGCCATTTGGAGTACCGAATAGATATTTGATAAGCAGCTTGGCCGCGTTAGGATGGGGGGCCTTGTAAGTGATGTTCATCAAGCTGGGATAGAGCATACCTATTGCCGGGGTGATCTTCGTGGCTGCGAACAGCTTCAGACCGCCTCTAGCCGGATCATCGGAGTAGCTCAGGCTCGAAAAGGGTATCGAAATGCCCAGCGGCGGATTGGTGTTGTTGGGGTCGCCAACTACCTTGATCAAATCGGTGTGGCGAGCATAGATCTTGGGCTTGTTTGCCAGGATTCCCTTGAGCAACTCGTATCCCGCGTTGGGCGTAGTCAGCCGAATCGGCTTGCCGAACACCTTTTGATAGTCGGCAGCCAGGCCATCGGCGTTGAGCACAATGGTGGTAATCAGGTCCAGGCTTGATGCATCGTTGACCGGGTCCACGATGGCAAGCTTGCCTTTCCATTCGGGCTTGGTCAGATCCCACCAGCTGTTGATGGGGCATCTCGGGTATACCTTGGAGTTGTAGAATATTGCCCGTGATTCGTAGCGCTGCGCCACAAGAGGTTCTCTGAACTCTCTGGGAATCACGGGGGCGAGTTCGGGAGGATAAAACGGGAATATCATGTTCTTGTCGGCCAAAAGGTGCAGTTGGGCTGCGTACCCCGAAGCGTGCAGGACGTCGGCATTGTATATTCCAGCCTGCTGTTCACGTTCGACCTTCTCGATGGACCCGGTGGAGCCGAGTTCATACACTTCCAGAATCACACCGGGATAGAGCGACTCGAATTCCTGCTTGAGACTGATAGTGCGTGACGAACTAGTGTAGATAACGACCTTGCCTTCGCGCTTTGCAGCCTCATACACCTGATTCCA
>Ga0208458_1002599_pt1 | contig 13112 bp, 6 predicted proteins | sample AD_UKC085_MetaG_FD_184432 | JGI IMG/M metagenome (GOLD analysis project Ga0208458, IMG submission 184432) | Active sludge microbial communities of municipal wastewater-treating anaerobic digesters from USA - AD_UKC085_MetaG (SPAdes) (version 2) | ecosystem: Engineered > Bioreactor > Anaerobic >... | reverse complement strand
ATTCTTCAAAATGGTGTCACCACCCTGCATATCAGAAATCACAAAAACACGGTCATATTTACCATCAAGAGCACTAAAGATAGAACTAAAAATGGTTGCACCACCAGTGGTTCTTTGAATAACTGAATTCTTGATAGTATTAATTGTATCAAGTGGGTTGTAACTCATTTTCCTACAATCGTAGTCGAAGCTGTAGAGGTCAGCACCAATACCTTTCACCAATGTAGCTCCGATTAGAGATGCTTTATCAATAACCTTGGAGTTAATATTGGTTCTTTTAGAATTATTGATGTTCATATTAACAGAACACATTCTCATGGATCCAGATGTGTCAACGACAACAGCAGTTCTACCATGAGTAAACAATTCTGAAAGGTTTGGAATTGCCAATTCATAAGCTTTGTTAATTGCAGTCAAAAGAGGATTCCTTCGATTCTGAGGAACTTCATAAAAATTCATCAAAATTTCAAAAGCAATGTCAATCTGGTGTGGAAAAACCAAGCTCTTACGAACTCTTTTTTCATCAACCAACATATTCAATGCCTTTGTGAAGACATCATCTGAAGCAACAGTAGTGATGTTACGAAGGTTTCTCAAAAGAGCCAAATAACCCAAAGTACCATCTTCAATCAACTGTTTCCAGTTTTCTGCTTTAGCTTCTGTGAGCTCGATTTCAGCCTGTTCCTTGGTGATTTCACCGGACTTGACTTTTTCTGCAATAAGCTGACCACTTTTGGTGTTTTTGTCTTCTGCTGTGTTGAATTGCTTCAATTCACCATTCATCAACTTCTTGAATGTGTCCTGCATCTTTTCGGATGGTTTTGGACGAACAAGGTTAACGATATCAACGAGTGACACGGCTCTACCCTTACCTTGGTATTTTGCCAATTCATAAGTATCAGCAGCTTCAAGAGCGTTTTTGAAACCTCTCTTCATTGCGTTTGGAAGTGGCATACCAGGGTTTCTCAAGAAGTAGTACGCTACGATTTCAAGAATATCATCAAGACGATAGACAATACCACCTTGGTTTTTCTTATGATCACGCTTTCCGTAGAAACGAGTTGCCAAAGGGTTACCAGCCAATACTGATTGAGCTGCAACAGCGCCAACATGAGTGACTGAACGCTGTCCCATTACAGAACGGGCGTAAACCAAAGCTTTTGCAACCAATTCAGGATCTTTTTTTCCGACAGTCTTGATTACTTCGACCAAACGAGATTCACGGTCAGATTCTTTTTCATAGAAACGGCCATCAAGACCAGAAGCCAAAAGGCTAACCATTTCCATTTCAGGTGAAAGTTTAATTCCTTCACCTCCTTGTGCGTTAACTACTACCTGAGTAGTACCTGTGGTTTTTGCGTTGTACTTTGCCATAATAAATCACTTTTTAAATTAAACAGTATCAAATTCCATAGAAAATCATAGAATTAGTTTGTAATTGTAATAATTACTGGGATCACTGCGAACCCCTCTATCCCGTCAATAATATTCGGGAATGCTTTTCGTAATATATTATATGAACCGTTTACATCAGCATTTATCACAACATCACAGCCTTTTATCTTATATAACCCACGATTTTGCCTATATCCTGAAAATATATGATTATCCCCACACTATTATTATTTAGGTAAAAACATTTAAAAGAAAAAAAAAGGGAAAGTTGAGAACGGTATATCTTTAAAACATTAACGAAATTTCGAAGTAACCGTTCTCGTCACCACTTTAGTTGCGGGTAGGCGATTCGAACGCCTGACTTCCTTTTGGGAAGTACCAGATTATGAGACTGGCGAGCATGACCACTACTCTAACCCGCGATATTGTAAAAAGGGGAAAATTGAAAACAGTTTTTACATCAATTGTTGATTATCAGTCAAGTCGAAGTAGCTGTTTTCATCACCACTTTTTAAAATTGTTTTGATAGAGAAAATTGTAAGAGTAACATGACGGATTTGAACCGTAACGATTGTTTCTATAACAATTGTGAAGCCATTTCACACGAAGTAACTCTTTACGTCACTACTATCAAAATATCTTATGGACAAAATATCAAAGAACCATTTACGGGACAAATATAAATAAGATTTTTGATATTTCCAAATTTTTTTGAAAAATATTTTTAAAAAATTTGTAAGAGAAATATTGAAAAGAGTGGATTGTTTGCAGCGCTCCCACGCGAAGTAACTCTTTTCGTCACTACTTACGATTGTGGGGGAAACCGGATTCGAACCGGAAACGATTGTTCCATAACAATTTGCTAACCATTTAGCGACGAAGTAACTAAATTTTTCACTACTGTTTCCAGAGAAAAGTAAACTTAGTGTTTTTTCTTTTCCCCCAATTATTTTGCGGGAGAGGAAGGATTCGAACCTACTTTATTTCAATTTTTCATTCATAGATTAACAGTCTACAGCTAAAGCCACATCAGCTACACTCCCATTTTTTTTGAGTTAGGCACTGGAATCGAACCAGTCGACGAGGTTTTGCAGACCCCTACCTTAGCCGCTTGGTTAGCCTAACAATTATTAAACTTTTAGTTAATCGTATAGATTATGCAATGACCACCACGAGCAGGTAGTTTAATTTGGTCATCGAGCCAACATGTCAAAGATCGCGTTCTAATTACTATGAAATTTGGACTTTCATATCCTTAGATTTTGAGTCTAGTACAGGAATCGAACCTGTGTCGCTTCTATACCAAAGAAGTGTTTTACCACTAAAACTAACAAGACATATTTGAAAGAACGTTATAAAACAAAAAACCCGAAACTTTTTTGGGGTTTCGGGTTCATCTTTTTTTGGAACTTAAGTTATCATGTTATGATATCTTTTGGTTCTTTTGAACCCGTTTCCCATGAGATATTATTTCTGCCTGTAAAATCAGAACAGAACGTACTCCTCCCAATGTGACTTGGTATATCGGTCACCAGTAAGGTTGTTTGTATCTCTGTATAATGTTTCATTTTCTGTTTTATTATAGTCTTTTATAATTAAATATGGTACAAATATAAAAAATCTTTTTTAAATAACAAAATATTTTTTCAACTTTTTTTAAAAATATTTTTCATTTTCTATTATTATATTGAATATCACGTGGTTATATTTATTGGTGAAATAATAAATGTATTTATTTTAAATGTTTTTAATAATAGATGGTATTTATAAAAAAACAGTTTAAAGTTATGGCAGGAGAAATATTGCGTCCGTATGCGATAAATACTGGTTCCACAATAAGTGGCACAACACAAGTTGGCGATATAGCCATTGGGGAAAATGGGACATATGATTTTAGTACTAATCCAGGCGGCGTTACATGGTATATGGGTCCAGACGAAAACTTGGGATATTTAATTGTTCATCCTGATTATGAAAATAATCGTCCCAGATTTAAAAGAACTAGTGGTTTTAATGATGACTTATTTTTGATTAAAGCAAATGAGGTTGCTAGTATAATGGGTCACGAATCTTTTACTGGATTAACTGATGCCACAAATTGGTTAATTCTTAGTGGATATCCCATAATGCCATCGTTAGATATTACATTCGATAGTATAGCTAATGTACCAGTTGCTAGTGCGACAAATGTATCTGACTGGAATACATTTTTTGACTTACCAACCAATGGCACGCCATTTACTTTTGTATCTGTTGATGACAATACAGTTAAACTATATGGGGGCAAGAACATAAAAATAGAAGATTACTTGTTTCTACAAGATGCTCATCTTGTTGAAATAGATGATTATGGATGCATTGAAACCCTTGGAATAGACTGCTTCTACAAGACTGCTAAATTAGTGTCGGTGACTATGCGTGGTGTCATTACAAGCCTTGCGACGAGTAATGATTACGGTCCATTCGGAGAGTCACAAGCGTTAACAACGCTCAGACTGCCACGACTTATAAATGCAGGTGGGTCTTTAGCATATATGTGCACAAAGCTCACCGAGGTCGATCTGTCGTCGGTGGAGGACGTTGGCGATTACGGCCTTTATTATTGTGTCAGCCTAAAGGAAGGAATATTTCCAAATCTCAAGAAGTTCGGGTATTGTAGTTTTTATGGAGTGAGGTTTGAGGTATTGGATATTCCTAGAGTTACTGCCGAAACGGTCTCTGAGTTTTATCTCACCTCATTCTCGTCAATAGAGGGAGTGCCGAGAATAGATGTCACCTGTGATCCGTCTATTCTAACTTATAACAATGGGAAGCCACATCCTGACCTTTTGGCCTTGGCGTTATTGAACGATGTGTATTTTAACGGTGTTCTTTATGATCCTGTTCCTGAGAAATCAAGTGGTGATCTTATTATTTCATTTGACACCCTAACAGGCATTGAGACAGCGTTTGAGGGAAGGATGACCGATAAAGATGATGTCAATGTTTGGAATTCGATAATTGCAGACAGGGCATGGTCAACGCCGTTTACGAGTCTTGAGTGGGAGGGAACCACAATTACGCTGAAGGGTGGACAGAATATCTGTTGGCGAAAGCATGACTCTTGGGATCAAACTGGGTGGGAGCTTACACACATGACTAAGTTTGAAGATCATGGGTGTGTAATCTCTGTTGGAACATATGCGTTATATTACCTTCTTCAGAATTTTGTTTTACCTGCGGTTAGGGTGACTGGTGAATGGATTTTTCAGGACTTTACGAGAACGACTCCAGTCATTCTGCCTGAGTTACAAATTGCAGGTTTGGCTACTTTCTATGGGGCGGCATTCTCTGAGTTGTATCTCCCAAAGATGGAGTATGCAGGTCAGTCTGCATTTGGCACGATGCCTGGGGTAAACGTTATTTTCATGCCGTTTGTCATCACCTTCGGAACGAGGAATACAAGTTCTGCCATGTTCTATCAGGTAGCAGGTGCCACGATAACTATTACCATACCTGTTGCATTAATGACCTGCAATGATGGTAATCCTCATGCAAGTATTGCTGCTCTTCAAGCAGCGAACACGGTAACGGTCGTGGCCTATCCGTCTCCACTTGAAATGACTTTGACGGCAGGGGGTACTGGGGCTGGTGTTGCAATACTCAATCTTGAGGCTTCTGAAGATACTACTATTGCATTGGATGGTGAGGGGCGGTTCTACGATGACGCTGCTGGTACTCAGAACCCGACAACTCAGCGTACAATCGTTGCTGGAGCAATGCGAGCATTCTACGTCAAGGTTGCGTCAGGTGAAAGTAAACTCACAATTAACGACCCCGACCTGATAATCAAGTGGGGGAATCCTGATTATGAAAATAAATGGGCAGGTTGGGTTGACGGCTACTATAATGATGCTAATGGCCCAGTGCTTAGTGGAGCATTTGATAAACTCCTGAATATTACACGTATTAGTGTTGGCTTGTATAGTGCGGTGCAGCCTGTCATAAGTTATCACATGGCAAGGATGTCTCCCACGTTGGAGGAATTTGAGTTTTCAAGTCTTGGTACTAGCGTTGGCGATCCTGAGTTTATGCCGCGAACCCTGAAATACATATATACGTTCTGTGATTTTACTGCTGGCGGCGACTTTGCAAACCTGCCCCCTATCATGGAGTATTTCTATCAGATGACATACATGGGGTACGTGAATCCAACTACGGTTGGGGTGTTGGGCAAATTCGGTCTTAATCTCATTAATTTCGCACCAAATGGGGAACAGAATGTGTCGGGTGACTTTGCTAATGTTCCTGAAGGGTGGTTCGGTTTTAATCTTGGCAGTATGCTCGATACATGTGGTGGTGATTTTGCCGATCTACCTAATTCGATTTCTCAAGTAACATACTATGGTATTGGCACTATATCATATACTGGCGGACGAACATGGAGTAATGATCTTAATTGGGTAAAAATTAAACCATCTGGCGCAGATGGCCTTTCGGTACAGGAACAATCTGACCTTATAATAGATATGTCGAAGTCAGCATGGAATCGGGGAAGAGATAACAGTTATTTTTACATTAGAGGTACAAATACTGTATCAATGGCTGATACTACTCAGGGCGGTATATGGGGAGATTTCAGCGGAGTTCCAGCGCCCACAGCGCTGGCAACTGCTCTCAAAAATCTAAATACAAAAATTAACTCAGCAAGTATTCTATTAAAAGATGCTGTTGTTCCTGGAATAACTGGAGATGGTACAGGATTTCCTGCTGGGTTTGGCAACTGGTGGAGATCATAATAATTAATTAAATATACAAATAAAAATATGATAATTCAAAAAGACAAATTATGGCATTTTTTTGGGGCAATTCTTATTTCGTGGATTGTTCTTTTAGCTTCTCACCTATGGTTTCCATTACATTATAATTGGGACTTTGGGTTGGCTTTTGCAGTTTCTTTCTTTTGTATAATATTGAAAGAAGTTGTATGGGATAAATGGTTGAAGATGGGTACGCCTGAATTGATGGACTTCTTCTGGGGGTTTGTTGGAGCAATTGTTGGTCCGGCAATTTGGATGGTTGTTGAATTGATTTTAGGTAAAGCTGATCAATTACCTTGGTGAAATCCTTTATTTTATTCTTAAAAAAGATTATATTTAATTTCACACTATTTATAATAATGGAATTAAAAACATAATAAACAATTAAATTAATAAAAATTTCAAACTATGGAAGAAAAAGGTATTTTAACACAGGAACAGGAAAAGAGATTAGCCGAATTACTAGATGATGTAATTAAGCTAAAAGGTTTCCTAGAATTACTTGACGGGTATGTATTTAAGGCTCTTATTACATTCCTTGATGATAAATTTGCTGATCAGATTAAGGTTGAAATCAAAATCAAATTAGCAGAACTTGTTGACGCTGTTTTGGCTGAAGATATTGAAACCGCACAGGATCTTGCCGCAGAAGTTATCAATATGTTAATTGATGTACCGGGATTGGATGAAGAATCAGAAGGTCTTTTATTCAAGGGTATTATACAGCTTCTTGTCGGCGTTGTTGTTGATTGGATTAATAAAAAGAAAGGCGAGCCAGTTAAGCTTCAGCTTAATAGATAAGAAATAATAAACCTGATGTGTGATTTGGCAGGCCGAATATTCGGCTCTGCCACAATCCCCATATTGATTAACTAATACATTATGAAAAAACTAATATTATTTGCGTGTTTTTTAATTTTTGCCCTTTTAGGATACGGGCAAAATAGTTTTAAATATCCTCTAATTATAGGAACTAATAATGGTACTGGTGGATATGTTAGATTAAATGGTGCCACATCAGGTTCATCAACAATTCGTGTAAACCCCAATGCCGGCACTGGAACCATTTTTGAATTACCATTTAATAATGGAACAAATAACTATGTTTTGATAACAAATGGTTCTGGCGTTACCTCATGGTATGACCCTAATAACTATGGATTTAGAACGGCAATACAAGTAGGACAACAGTTTAAAGATTCCATAGCCAATGGCGTTGATCTTGCAAGTGTTGCTGTACTTAAAACAGAATTTAATAGAGTGACTGATAGTTTGAATAATGTAATTGATGGACTTAGTAGTGAAATTGAAAATATCTGGAACGCGATAGATAGTATTGGTAATTATGACCGTAGGGCACCTGCATTTGCATCAGCAGAAATTGGTTCGTTTGCAGATGATACTTTAATTGTTTTATTAAATGCAACCGATGTTCATCAAGATAGTGTACCACCAGTATCCGCGTTTTCTTTAAATGCTGGTTCAAATGAACATGGTATTGCTTCAGTTGATATTGGACGCGATACTATATATTTAGCACTTGACAGTGCTGGGGTTTATGGTGTAGTATATACACTTGATTATACAAGAGTAATACCAGCATTACAAGATAGCACTGGAAATATAACATCTAATTGGATCGCAAAAGCTGTAACTAATAATATATCAGAACCACAATCACCACCCACTACGTTACCAACATTTGTTACAACTGATGGTTATACATATGGTAGGTACGAAGCCAAAGCCGCTAATATAACTATGGACACAGAAGAACCAACAAGAGTTCTTACTTTGGCTGATTTAAGTGGTAGTAATCATCATATGACTGGAATGTATGGTTCTATTCAATGGTCTGTAGGTCCGGAATGGGATGCTGTAAATGAGGAATTGGAGTTTGGTGCTTCTACCAGTTCTTATATATTATCCACACCATCATTTACATCGACATCTCAAATAACAATATATACAGTTGTGAGAATAAATAATTGGGAATCAGATAAAGCAATACATCATGATATAGATCCAAGAGGTTTTTATGCTGGTCTTACAACCACAGTAAATGATATAGTATCATATAATGGAACATGGGCTTTTGGGTGTGATAACGCATCTGTTGGTCAATATGGTGTTCTTACTGCAAGATTTACTGGGGGGGATAATTCTGTTTTACAATGGAATAAAAGAACGAGGGGTATTGGAAATAATGGTAATTTAGCACATACTTTATTTTCATACGGAGGATTGAATGGTTCTTCAGCGAATATGTCAATAAAAGAGATAATCATACGAATGACGAGTGATAGTGATAGTAATATGGATGCCATCCAGTCTTATTTAATGAGTAAATACAACATATCCAATTAATATGAAGCGTTTTGCGTTATCCATATTAGCAACTTTTATTGCTATATCTTCATACGCAACAACTTTTTATGTTGCCACGAATGGCAATGATAACAATAACGGTACTTCTTTAAACACACCCTTTGCTACTTGGCAAAAAGGTATAAATGAAGCATATCCTGGAGATACAATATTTGTTCGCGGGGGTGTTTATTATTTATATGGTAATGATCCTTGGGTTGAAGTTAATCCCACAAGATGGCCTGTTGGTCGAGGACGTAGTGGAACAAGAGAAAACCCAATTTGCTTCTGGGCTTATCCACCGGATTATGAAGCTGGCAATCATCCCATTTTAGATTGTCATAATGCATATGAAACTGCTGGGACTAATTTTTCATGTTTCAGTCTTTATGGTGTTGAGTATTGGCATATAAAAGGAATAACAGTTAGAAATGCATATCAACGAGGCCTGGCAAATAGAAGACCACAAGGAATTGGTGGTGTTTTATCTGCTAATTTAAAATTTGAGAATTGTACCGCATATAATATATCAGCAAGGGGTTTTTATTATGAATCTGGTGCTTGGAATACATGGGACGCAGAATATGCGAATCCTGAAAATCCTCAATATGCGATGTGGGATTCAGATACCACATATTTCATTAATTGTGACGCTTATGATATTCGTGATTCAATAAATTGCTCTTCTGGTGATGGTTGGAAATGTGGTAATTATTTTGGTGGAGTAATGATATTTGATGGATGTCGGGCATGGAATTATTCTGATGATGGTTTTGATCCCAGTGGTGCGGGAAAAAGAATATTTCGTAATTGCTGGGCAATGTCAACTGATAAATATGCGGCTCTTTGTGAAGGCAATGTTGAGGCAAATGGATTTAAAACAAGTGCGATAGGGGAAGATCAGGCTGGTCATTTCCCAGCCGGGTATTGTTTTGTAGAATATACTAATTGTCTTGCTGCAAATTGTCTTGGTTATGGGTTTTATAATAATCTAGTCGATCCAATTCAAAATAATGCGATAATATACAACAACACAGCATACAATTGTTCTTCCAATTTTGTTGATTATGTACAGAATGGTCAAACAAGAACTACGAAGTTTTATAATAATATAGCATATAAGTACAATTATCCAACCTATTCTTATTTAGTCCAAATATACAATCCGGCGGTTTATGAAAATGGGACTAATACATGGATACCAACAGGTCCTTCTGAGAATTGGCCCGGGTGGGCATATAACCCAGCATTTACTGTAACTGATGCTGATTTTATTAGCCTTGATGCTACTCAAATTTATCGGCCACGTAAACCAGATGGTTCTCTTCCAAACATCACATTCTTAAAACTTGCTCCTGGTAGTGATCTTATAAACAGAGGAACAGATGTGGGTTTACCTTATAATGGAACAGCCCCCGATCTTGGTTATGCTGAATCAGGAAATGTGATTATTGCAGATCACACTGTAGTTGATAAATATGATGAAATACCTCAACGATGGATTGATTCAGTTAAAACTAAATGGGTTTCAATGGCGGGTGAATCTCATTCGGGGGCATATAGAGTTGGTGCACAATTGTTGGAAAATCTTGATTCAAAATATTCAGTTTCAATCAGAGAATCAGGAGTACCAGAATCTTATACTACAAATAATCTTAGATTAAGCAGAGCAACTTGGGGAAGTTACGATCAGTCAACTGGATGGGTGTATGATTATGGTGAAGAGGATTTTTTCACAAACGCTACCGCATTGTCAAGAACAAAAGCAGGACTACTTTATTGTAAAAATAATAATTTTGATCTTTTTGCTTTAGGTTTTGGTTGGTGCTGGGATGCAACATGGCAAAATGCTCCGGGTGGTAGTTACGATCCTGTGTTTCATACTCGTTGGGCGGGGGCGTCATTTAACGGTCCTGATGGTAACCGTATATGGGGATTAGACGATGGAGACTATTCACTTACGAATAATAGGGTAAGCATGCGTACTTATATCAGGGCTATGCACGATTATATTGATTATTGTGATGATAATAATATTGCCACGAAGATGATTTGGACGACAGGCCCGGTTGATAATGATGGAAATATGGCTGTTGGTGAAAGTGGTTATCAACAGTATCTCAAATATCAGTATTTAAGAAATCATATTGATAGTCTTGATCAAGCTTACTTTTTTGATTTTGCGGACATATTAAGTTACAACGATAATAACGTTCAACGTACAACTAGTTGGACGGATAATAGCGGTACTCCAAGAACATTTCCGATGATCCATGAGGACAACATGACAACGTGGGACAATAGTTACCACTTTGGGAGTAATGGTGCGCTGAGGATAGGTAAGGCTTTATGGTGGTTGTTAGCAAGAATGGCTGGCTGGGATGGGAATCCAGAAGGAGTACAACCAGATCCTGATACAGATATTTTATCATTTTCATTAACACAACAAACGGGTCCGGCTGTGATTAATACCACCAATCATACTGTCACAATTCAGGTAAGTTATGGTACGGATTTAACATCTTTAATACCATTAATAACAGTTTCACCTGGGGCTACTATAAATCCGGCGAGTGGCGTTGCGAGAAATTTTAGTAGTCCTGTTGTTTATACTGTAACATCGGGTAGTTCATCACAAGATTGGATAATAACAGTAACAGTTGCACCACCAATACGTTATAGTGGACCTGGAACTCTTTTTGGCCGTCCAGTACATTATGATGAAAAAATTATAGTAATAAAATAAAATCATTAATTAAGTAAGTATGAATTTAAGAAAAATACTGATTATTTTATTATCATTTGTATTTACTGATGCTATTGGTCAAATAAATTTAACTATAGAAGGTATTGATTCAATAACAACCACACACAATGGTTATGATATACCACGCACATCACAAACAAATTTAATATTCCGATATAACAGAATAAGAACAGCATTAGATGATGGTTTTATGTTAACTGCTGGTGATAATGACTATAGTACAATTACCTCGACAAAACTTAATGGTGCTCAAATTTATGGTAATAGATTTAATAGTACAAATACATCACCAAGTGGTAGTCTTCATGGTATAATGGCCGGATACAATAAAAATTATGATTTTCACCACAATTATATATCCACATATAGTTATGGGTTTACTCATGAGGGAGGTTATCCTGATCATACATCAATGGAAAGTACTTCTGGTGGTGTTTATTACAATATTTTTAAAAATAATTCATTGAGTATTAACGAAAAAGGTTATGATGGGACAAGAATTGTAAATAATACTTTTTTTGTCGATAATTCAACATGGGCTGCGATTATTACTTTGTGTAATAGCAATACTGGTGGCTTAACTGAACCATACCCACCAACGAAAAATGTTATTATTAAAAATAATATATTTTATGTTCGTGGTACTGGTGTGGTTCACGCATTATATATTGTAAATGAAGAAGATACTCTTGGGTTGGATTGTGATTATAATATATATTTCTACGAAAACAGAACTAATAATGAACCATTATTTAATTATATGGGAGCTAATGTGACTTGGTCACAATGGAGAGCTTTGGGTTACGATCAACATTCAATAATTCTTAATCCAGATTTTATTGATATTAATGAATTTGTGCCTAGAACTAGGATAAATTTTGGCTGTGTGATATTTGGGCTTGACGTTGGTTTATCAGCAGAAAATTCCGTTTGGGCTGTTGGACAAATGCCAGCAACCAACACACAAGGTAGTTCATGGCAACCTGGTGCGAGAATTTATCAAACACCGACTGGTGGTGACTTTTTTGTGTCTCCAGATGGTAATGATAATAATCCCGGAACATATACACAGCCTTGGGCAACTTGGGGTAAAGCATTTAACTCAACAGCAGTTCAACCAGGAGATACAGTATATTTTAGAGGTGGTGTTTATCAAATGACTTCAAATAATTTGGCATATCCCGGCACACTTGGAGAAGGATATGATGTTAGTAGGGATGGTACTAGTGGTAATTACATTCATTATTTTAATTATCCAGGTGAAAAACCCATTCTAGATTGTTCTAATGTTACACCTGTTGGAAGTCATAATATTGGGATATATGGTCACGATGTTAATTATGTTCATTTTAAAGGATTAACTGTTAGAAATGCATATCAAATAGACGGCAATACCTCTGTTACTGGGTGGGGAATAGTAGGAAACAATAATATAATAGAAAATTGTGTTGTATATAATTGTGGGGGTAAAGGATTTTTTGGGGCGGGGCATAATATCTATTATATAAATTGTGACGCTTATAACAATTCAGACTCATTAACATATGAAATGCCCGGCAATGATGGTGTTGGTTTTACTAATGTGGATGTGTCTCAAGACGATGGAAGCGTTTATTATATAAATTGTAGAGCGTGGGAAAACGGAGATCAGGGGTTTTCAGCCATATCCAACGGTTATTTAGAGTTTAATGGATGTTGGTCATTTAATAACGGTGATCTTCAAGGAGAAGGTCATGGATTTAAGATGGGTTGTGTTGGAATATATCCAAACCAACCAGATTTCG
>Ga0208458_1002589_pt1 | contig 13136 bp, 14 predicted proteins | sample AD_UKC085_MetaG_FD_184432 | JGI IMG/M metagenome (GOLD analysis project Ga0208458, IMG submission 184432) | Active sludge microbial communities of municipal wastewater-treating anaerobic digesters from USA - AD_UKC085_MetaG (SPAdes) (version 2) | ecosystem: Engineered > Bioreactor > Anaerobic >... | reverse complement strand
GCCAAGAAGGCTAAAATATACTAAAAAAGAAAAAGGAGCTGATCCTTCAGAATGGTTGCCCCGGAAAAAGTTAGGGAAGGACTATATTGAATGAAGGATCAAATAGGTCCAGCATCCCAACAAATCCCTCAAACACCGAGGCATCTCCTTCAATGGTCACATTTGCCGGTGGAACGGATGGATCGAGCGCCAGCTGTTCAAGAGTCTTGCGCGGCATATGGACAGTGAGGGCAGCTTCATCTGAGTGCTCATCGATCCAGTAGACCAGCACGCTGTTATTGACCTGAATCAGTGCGCTCTCACCGGTATCATTGATTATCATGTTCATCCTGAAATCCTCTCCATCCGCCTTCTGGCTATTCAGCCTCACCGCTATGTAGTCTAAGAGCTGGTTTATTGACATGGCAGATATCACATCTGCAGATATCATGTTCATTCCCTGCACTGGCTCTTTGCTGCGAAGCTCCATAGCTCCCACCAGATAGGCATTCCGGGCCGGTCCAGATTCAGCCTGATATCCGAGCTGCTCCAGGGCAGCAGCCTCCATCTCCCGGGCCTCTATATTGTCGGGATCAGCAAAGACCAGGTAATTGGCGATCGTGGCCACCAGTTGGTAGTTACCAGCGTCATAATCTCTGGCCAGCCTCTCCAGGACAGCATCTGCCCCTCCCATGTACTCGGTTATATTTCGGGCAAACTCCTCAGGAGGAAGCCGTTTCAGGTTGATGGGATTGGCATCGTAGAATCCCAGGTATTTCTGATATGTGGCCTTTACGCCCATGTATATCTGGCCGTAGAATCCATGAGTATACCAGTACTTCTGCAGGGATTGGGGAAGAACGATCATATTTGCGATCTCATCCATGGTATAGCCCTTGTTGATGAGGTTCAGGGTCTGATCATTGATGTACTTGTACATATCCCGCTGGTTTTCTAAAAGCTCAATGACCTTATCGTTACCGTACCTGGGCCAGTTGTGGGCGGTAAACACCACCTCTGCCTGGTCTCCGTAAAGCCTTCGTGCCTCATCCAGGCATTCTGCCCAGGAGAGAGGATCCCTGATCTGTGCTCCCCGCAGAGTCAGAATGTTATGTAGCGTTGCCACGCAATTCTCAGCCATGAAAAGCGCTTTATGATCTGGGAACCAGATGTCTATCTCCACGGGAGCTTCCGTATTGGTGCAGTAATGGAACTGCATATCGACTCCGTCGATGGTAATGTTCTGGCCGGTCTCGGTGATATCGATCGTCGGAGCGATGAGGGATGCCGATCCAAATGGGGTTCGTTTTCCCAGACCGTTATCCACAAGGCCCTTCTCATCATGAGGAAGGAGGCCTCCGTACATGTACATGCCCCGCCTTTGCATAGCCGTCCCAGCATAGACATTCTCGCTGATAGCATGGTCCATGAATCCAGCAGGGGCTATGACCTCAACCTCGCCCGATGCAACCTGCTTCTCAGTGATCACTCCCTTCACTCCCTGGTAATGATCCACATGAGGGTGAGAATAGATGACTGCCTTGACCGGATAGTATCCCAGTGTTCTGTTAACCAGGTCCATGGCCGCCCTGGCGGTCTCCACAGTCATCATGGGATCTATGATTATCCAGCCGGTATCGCTTTTGATGAGGCTCATTGATGTGAGATCGTATCCTCTGACCTGGTAGATGCCAGCTACGACCTCGAATAGACCGTTGATCTTGTTCAGCTTTGCATGCCTGTAGAGAAGGGGGTTTATTGTATCCGGACAGGTCGCATTGTCCAGGAAGGAGAACTCTTCCATATTCCAGGAGGTGAAACCCGGATAGAGAGAGGGGATGATCAGAGGACTATCGGTAGCGATGAACCCTCTATTGGCAAAATCGAAGTCTTCCTGGTTGTTGCTCCAGGCGGGAGAATTGTTGGCCAGCAGGCTGGCAGCAATGGTGTATTCGGTCGCATCATTCCTCATATCGGCAGATTCTGCATAGATAACTGAAATCTCGCTAAACGCAATCAACAAAATGGCAGCCGCAAAAACGGCCTTTGAGCATAACTTCATTCTCTCACTTCCGCTAATTTTGATCCAGATTTTAAAAATCTCTGACTAATATATTAAAATTTTTTAATAATGTTCTGTATGTCAGAATAATTGGAGCTTAATACTTCCCATTTTTGCTAAAACCTCCAGCATCCAGATATGCTATTCGACTATTTAAGTTTGATCCAGACTATTATTATACTTATATAATTTATTAATATTATTCTCAATGAGGATTCGTAACCGGGCCACAGTCTCCTGTCGTCTCATGGAATGGGTATTGTGGGATAACAGGGCCAGCCAATTTAGAGAAGAATCGGCATACTACCGAGCATTGGTCAAATCCGTTAATTTTGACTAATAAATGGATGCAATCGTCTATATGACTTATCGAGTTTTTAGATGCAGCTATGCCCTGGAGGAATATATGTGCAATGAGTCTCATCTTGTTCACATTTGCGGCGAGCATGTCATTGGTGAGTGCATCGAATGATTCATTATCTAGTCTGAATTCGTTGATATCCGGTTTCGACGATCCGAGCATGAGTGTTAGGGATCTGGCTTTCTATCTTGTTACGCATAATTTCGACGCAACCCCGCATGAAAATCATGTGACGGTTAATTTAGGTGGTAAGATCTACAAACTTGTTCCCAACGGCATGGCGTCGGGACTTTGCGATATTGTGGCTTAATGAAAAAGGAAAAATGAAAAATATAAACTGGATAAAAAAGATCACTTCGTTTTCTTCTTGCTGAAGAACTCGATCGCCTCGGCGAGTTCTCTGTGATCTTTCGCATAGTCCGCGATGTCGATCTTATTCTTGTAGGCTTCGCATGCCTGCACGAGGGCCATCGCACCGGCGCGTGTTCCTCTCGGGTGAGCGTGGCAACCTGCCCCCATGGTCGTGATGAAATCGATTCCGCCCATGACATCGATGAAAGGCCCGAGGAGCGTCGGATTAAGTCCTCCAGAGATGATCGGGCAGCATTTCTTGAGGCCGCGCCAGGAGTCGTCCTCCAGGACAACTTGGTGAGCATCGTCCATCTCGACCATCTTGATGGCATCGTCGTCCTGCGGCGGGATCTTTCCCCAGTTCTGGGTGAAGAAGTGACCCTTTCCCTCGACTTTCAGGATGTTCCTCGCCGCAGTTACGTCCTCCTCGGGACTGCCTGCCATCTTGCCGACGCCTGCCGTCCCGGTGTGGATACCTGATGCGCCTGCCAATCTGGCAAACTTGGAGAGTACCAGCACTGAGAAGCCGATGGGGTTCTCCGGCCTGGTAAAGCTACCGTGGCCCGCCCTGTGGAAGTGCAAAAAGACATCCGGATACCTCCGCCTGAGCGTCTGGACCGCCATCCACCCGGCTGTGATGCCGTCTATGAGGAAAGCGTACGAACCCGGCTCGAAGCCCGCCTCCCTGATCATATCGCACCTTTCTATCATGGTGTCGAAATCGGCCGAGGATACATTGAACGAGTGGACCTTCTTCTTCCCCGTCTCCTTGACCGCCTTGTCCATGGCCATCTTGACATACTTGACCATTTTGTCGTAGGGGCAGAAGTCCTGGTCGGCTTGGGGCTCGTCGTTCTTGACGAAATCGCCTCCGCCCACCCAGAAGTCATAGCAGACCTCGGCGTACTCCGACGAGGTGAGTCCCATCTTGGGTTTAATTATGGTCCCGAGTATCGGCCTGTCGTGCACATTGAGGTAGTTCCTCATGTCGTCGAGTGTGTAGCTTGGGCCGTCGTACTGCTCCAGCATGGACGGGGGGAACCAGATGTCCAGTAGCTTGAGAGCCTTGATCTCCTTCATGCCGAGGGCGTTCCCGGCGATGTAGGTCATGATGTTCTGGACGTTGCCGTTCCTATCGAACAGGCGCCAGGGATAGGCGATCCAGACCAGGTTCTTCTCGATGTCAACCTTGTAGACGAGGGCGTTCATCACCCTTGAGAAGGGAGTCTCGGTCCTCACGGCAAAATTGGTGCCTGTTGAGCTCTCAGCTGCGACCTCGGCTGCGGCTTGCATAATGTTGAGCTCGCCGCTGGGGATCAGGTGAAACACGGCCAGAAGATACTCGCCATTCCTCGGATCAGGAAGATCCATCCTCATGTACTGGACCTGCTTCGGGTTGAGCGTTTTTGAGAGTTCTTCTTGAATCATTGAAAAAACCTTCCGATTCTGCATTTAGGCCATTGCATGTATTTGATGTTTCCCTTGCTCATCCGATGACCAGGGGGGAGGGCAGACTGAACTTCCAAAAACTACTTATCCGCATCATCAGATTAAACTGTGTGAATGGGCACTATGAGTTCCTAAGACCACTGGCTCGACTGACGAGGGAATATCGCCGTTTTGAGCGAACAGTATGGGCTCTTAACGCCATCATAATCGCCATCGCGATCTATGCCCTCATGCAGTATCTGGGATTGACCACTCTTATGAAGTTCTACTATCAGGACAGCTTTATCCTATCGGCACTGCCTGCCATTGTCTCCATAATTTCAGGAGTTGCTCTAGCCACCTTTTTCAAGAGACGCAAGAAGGCTGACGTCTTTCCGCTTTTGGGCTCCGAATTATCTGAGAAAGCTAAAACCGCCTTTGACAACAAAGATCTTGATTCTCTTCCCATGCAGAGCCTGGCCGAGGAGCTCAAACTGAGTTTGGCAGGAATCAAACCCTCCCAGATTCTGGATAGAAGACAGCTGAGCGGAAGAGTGGTGACTGCCATCCTCCTTTCAGCAGTGGTGGCGCTCTTAGCGCAGGGGAATCTGGTCGAGACTGCAGATCTCCAGTCGATCATCGAGCTGAAGGACAGAGCCGCCGGCATCTTCCAGGAGGATAAACCCCAGCCGGATATAAGCCAAAACATGAATCTGAGCGAAAACCTATTTGGCAATCCATCTCTCGCCGTCCTGAACGAGAATAAGCTTCCTTTAGTCCTATCTCCTGGAACGGGCGCGGGCTCCATCCCCACAAATACCAAACCCGTGGAGAGGGTCTTTCAGCAGTCTCAAGCAGGAGAGGCAGCAGCAGTGCCGTCAGAACTCTATATTGAGAGCCTTCCTCCTGAGAATAGAGAGATTATAAAGAATTACTTCACCCTTCTCTCCCAGAGCGACTGATGATAATCCGGGCCAGCAGCTCCTCCCCTTTTCGAGAAGAGAAGAGAGGCAGCTCCCAATCCTGCAAGATTCTTCCTTCATCGCGATAGATCATTATTCCCCTTCTCTCCCAGGAAGGAGTCTTGGCCAGGTTTATTCCTCTCTGGAAGACCAGCTCATGAATCTCATGCTCTTTCATTCCCCGCAGCCTCTCCATGGCTCCGGCCGGATCGATTCCTTCATCCTGCAGCATATAAAATCCATAAGAGAAGACATGGTTTCTCCAGGTCTCATTCTGCCGCTCAATTAGGTATTCTCTGATCTCGGCCTTGCACAGGGGAATGGTCCGGCAGTCCATTGAGACGGGCTTTGCTAGCTGGAGAGAGAGAGCAGCAGATAATGAGCCCGCGACGAGGGAATCTATCTTCTCTATCCGTCCCCCAAAGGGAGCAGCCAGGAAGATGAGATTGATCTCATCGGAGAACATGAATGCCAGGAGAGGACTGAGCCCCGAATCCTGGAACAAGCCGCTGGCTGAGGAGGCCATTGCGCTCGCGAAGCCTGCATCGTAAGGCTTCTTGAAACCAGCCAGGATATTCTTGAATCCCCGGCCATCTGCCCTTGCTACCAGAGGGGGACGAGCCCGAAGACCGGAATAGATCTCCCAGTTAGCTGACTTTTGGCTCAGCCTTTGCATTTCTACTCAGGTGCCTGATTATTATGATGTCGCCGACAGCAGTAACCCAGCGGTAAGGGATGACGATCCCTTTGCCCTTGCTATCGAAAAGATCCCGGTTGACGTCTCCTAAAGCCAGGCCGCTTACCACCCCGTTGTCAGGATCTAAGACGGCATCGTCCACCCTGCCCACATAGATGCCTTTCTGAGTATAGACATCCTGTTCCAGAAGCGATGTGATCTCAGCATTCATTTTAATCCCATAATAAAATTAGGGTATTAGATATTAACTTTGCCATCGGCAGATCGAACCGCAAAAGCATATATTCGTCTCCTGCAATCTACTGCAGTGTGAATGGAATAATGAGAATAGTTGGAATATCCGGCAGTCCGAGGAAGGCCGGCAACACCGAGTTCCTGCTGAATGAGGCACTGGCGGTAGCTGCTGAATATGGCTTTCAGACGGAAAGGCTGCTCTGCTCAGAGCTGAATTTTGATTTTTGCAGCGACTGCGGAGACTGCAGCAAAGGCAAACCCTGTCCCAGTAAAGATGATATGCCCGAGGTCCTGAGGGCAATGCAAGAGGCAGAAGGCATAATTGTGGCCTCACCCGTCTACTTCGGAAACGTCACTGCCCAGCTCAAGGCGGTCTTCGACCGGACCATTCCCCTCCGCAGGCAGGGCTTCAGGCTCAGGAATAAGATTGGCTGCGCGATCGCCGTGGGCGGCTCCAGAAACGGCGGCCAAGAGAAGACCCTGGAGAGCATTCATGCTTGGATGCACATCCAGGGAATGATAGTTGTGGGCGATGATGCTCATTTTGGAGGCATTGCCGTTCGGCCAGCAGCAGAAGACCGCATCGGCAGAAAGACGGTGGTGGCCAGTGCCAATAAGCTGTGCGATCTATTGCTCTTGAAAAAGGAGTATGATGGGACCATCAAGGGAGACTGAAGCCTCATGCAAATAAATGTATTAATTCCGGCCGCTTGGAGATTGCCCAAGAGATGACGGATTCCCAATCAGCCTTTGTCTCCGGGGGCAAGAGACAGAAATATCTGGGCAACAGGGGCCTTATCGCCCTTATCGCATTTCTGAGCGCATTCGTTCCTCTATCTACTGATCTCTATCTTCCGGCCCTGCCCGGCATGTCCAAATATTTCCAGGTATCAGCCGAGCAGGTCAATCTCACGCTGATATTCTTCTTCATCGTTTTTGCCGCGGGAATGCTCTTCTGGGGGCCTCTGAGCGATAAATACGGCCGCCGCCCCATTCTGATAGCTGGCCTTGCCATCTATTCTCTGGCAGGATTCCTCTGCGCCATCTCCCAGGATATCAATCAGCTCATCGCCTTTCGCATCCTCCAGGCTATTGGAGGAAGCTCAGCCTCGGCGGTGGCCATGGCCATGATCAAGGATGTGTACGACAGCCGCAACCGGGAGATGATCCTGGCCTGGGTCTCCTCCATGGTCCTCATATCACCCATGGCGGCACCAGTCTTGGGGGCGCTCCTTTTAGGGTTCACATCCTGGAGAGGGGTGTTTGTGGTCCTGGGAGTCATAGGATTTGTCGCTCTATCTGGTAGCCTGGCCCTGGTGGAGACGCTAAATACAAGATATACCGGTACATTGAGCCAGTCTATTGGGAGGCTGGCAGTGGTGCTGAAGAACCCTGGATTTTTATCTCTGCTAATCGTATTCTCCCTGCTCAGCTTCTCCTCTATGGCCTTCATCGCTTCATCCTCATACATTTACATAGACGGCTTCGGCTTGAGCGAGAAGCTCTTTTCCCTCTATTTCGCCTTCAATGCCCTGGGGATGATTGGGGGGCCCATGCTTTATCTGCGTCTATCTAAGAGGTTTCGCCGCTATTCGATTATCATCGCCGGCTTCATCTCTACATTTCTCGGAGGGCTGCTGGTGTACCATCTTGGCAGCCTTCAGCCCTGGATATTCGCATTATGCCTTTTTCCGGCGACGACGATGGGAAGCTGCATCCGGACCCCGGGCGCAAATCTGATGCTGGAGCAACAAGAGGAAGATACCGGCTCTGCCTCTGCTCTCATGAGCTGTTTTGGGATTCTAATGGGCAGCATGGGCATGACCGTCATCTCTCAGGAGTGGAGCAATACCATTCGGATCTTGGGATTGATGAATATCCTGGTGGGGGTATTGTGTCTTTGCCTTTGGCTTCTCCTGTCAAATAGGCCTTTTGTAAAGCAGATTCCCTGATAAATCGATTTCATCGCCCCCTGGCAACTCGCATTGGATATTCCCGGCAAAGGTTTAACTTGTTCGCAATCTACGCATAAGATGGAAATTGCCCTGTCAAAAAAGGATTTATTATGATTGAGATAGACGGTTCCTTTGGGGAAGGGGGCGGCCAGATTGTCAGGACAGCTGTGACACTCTGTGCGGTCACTGGGAAATCGGTCCACATAAGCAAGATAAGGCAAGGCCGTCCAAAGCCTGGACTGGCAGCTCAGCATGCCCATGCCATTGCTGCTCTGGCCAGCATATGCCGGGCCAAGACCTCAGGCATCAGCTCAGGATCATCAGAGATCAGCTTCTCTCCCGGCGAGATTCAAGGTGGCAGCTATGAGATCTCCATAGGGACTGCCGGAAGCACGACTCTTCTCCTTCAATGCCTCCTCCCTGCTCTGCTTCGGGCCAATACACCCACAACTTTGTCGGTTCAGGGTGGAACTGATGTGCAGTGGTCTCCAACTGTCGATTACTTCCGGAACGTCTTCCTGCCCGCTCTGCAGCGTTTCGGTGCTAAAGCGAGCCTGAAGCTGGAGAAGAGAGGATACTACCCACATGGCCAGGGAAATGTGGTCTGCAATATCAAGCCCTCAGAACTCCAGGCCGCTCATCTGGAGAAATCAGGCGGCAGGAACGCTGCTCGCGATCGATCTGAAATGGAAATCTCCGGAATATCCCATTGCTCAAACCTGCCCGAGAATGTGGCCAAAAGACAGGCGGATGCAGCGGCCGGAGCTCTTCTGGAGGCAGGCTTTGAGGCCAATATAGCCCTGGAGGTCCTCAGGCTGCCGTCAACTGGTAGCGGCATTACCCTTTGGTCGGATTCTCCCAGAGTCCATATTGGTGCCAGCAGCCTGGGCAAGAGAGGTCTTCCTGCAGAAAGGGTAGGAAAGAGCGCCGCAGAGGAGCTGGCTTTGGAGCTTGCATCTGGCACATCAGTGGATGTCCATCTGGCCGATCAACTGATTCCCTATCTAGCCCTGGCAGGAGGGAGCTATAGCACCCGGGAGGTATCCCTGCACACCAGTACTAATATCTGGACTGCAGAGCAATTTCTTGAGAGGAAGATATCGATCTCGCAAAAGCATATCTCAGGAAAGGAAGCTATGGTGCTCGAGGCTTGAGCCTGATGGCGGGCTAATGATTAAGCTAGAATAGTAAGAATAAAAAAGAGAAACTCAGCTCGAGCTATATCTTCTCAAATAGCCCTCAATATATTCTCTGATCTCCTCGCCTCTGTAGATCCCAGCATGCCCCTCGCAGAGAAAATCGGCCTCAAGGTCAAGGAGCTTTCTCATCGATCTCCTCCACTCCACCATATCAGAGCCCCAGGAGGGGGAGAACGGGCCGTGTATGTCCTGGCCGAAGAGAACCCTGCCTTCGGGCGTATCGATATAGACCGAGATGCTTCCGGGAGTATGGCCAGGGGTATGAATGAACTGGAAATCGATCTCCCCCAGACGGATTTGATTATGCTCGCCGGTGAGAAGGGTATCCAGCTTGACCGGCTTGTAGTCAACTCCGTACATGCTGGCGGCAGTCAGCTCTCTATTCTCGCCCTCTATGCCCGCCCGGTCCAGCTCATGGGCGATGATCTTGCTGCCGTACCTATCCCGCCAGAGGTGAAGACCGCCGATATGATCGATATGGCAGTGGGTAGCAATGACGTGCCAGACCTGTGCTGGCTCGGAGCCCAGAGATCTGATGTTCTTCTCTATCTTATCATTTCCATATCCTACACCGGCGTCTATCAAGACCAGACAGCTCTTTGCATCGACGAGATAGACATATGCATCCTCGGAACGGGAGAGATTCGGTCCCCCTACCGCATAGATCCCATCGCAAACAGTCATTGTTTTACTCATTGCACTTCCCCTTGATTGTATCCGAATTTCTATTGGGACGGGTTAATTCTTCTTCATAGACTCTTCTTCCTTCTCCATCCTCAATGATCTCAGCTTTCTAATGCTGAAATAATACTCAACGAGCAGGGCGATCGCCGCCAGGGCGAGGATGGATATGATGATCATCAACGCTTCAAGGGCATTATCCCGATAGTAGTTCACCTCGATATAGGATACCTTAGTGGTATTATACCAGGTGAGAGCACTCTTTTTTTCTGCGCTCGCGATCATGTCAGGTGGGGGCCAGGCTATTCCCAGCAGGCGGTCTCCAGTGGTATAGCCTTCTGGCAGGATTACTCTTACCGGTCCTTTATCTCGGATTGATATCACAAACTGTTGGCCCTGTGAAGTCAAGTTGTAGACCAGCCTTCCCTCGACATGCCTTTCAAAGTTCAGGCTGTAGATGAAGTTGCCCTGCCAGAAACTATGGCTGCTATTTATCTTGACCATTCTTCCGGCTTCATCATAAAGAGTGATATTATCCACCTTCTCTGGCAGGGTGAGATTAAGCCGGCTGGCATTGACCGGTACTGTAACCTCGGTCACCAACTCGCCCAGACGATATACCGTGCCGTTGAACTCCCCATCTGCGCCGCCGTTCATAGATCCTGTGCCATTATGAATTGTGGAACCATTATTCTCTGCAAGGGCGATGCTGTTCGCAGTGCTGTTTATGGATTCAGAGAGATCAAAGTCGGCAGTGCCCTCGTGTATCCCGTCTGTCGGCCCTTTGATCTCAGCAGAGGAGGTAGGGGCAGAGAGAATGGCCGCTATCAGGGCAATCAGAAGCAGTATGCTATTTTCAGTGGTAGTCTCGTTCATCTTTCATACTCTGAAAAGCGCCCCCGCTTTATCAAATGCTCGCTTGTTTTTGCCTTGGGAGAAGGCCATCAGAACCCATTTGCCTGGCTGGAACTGCACTTCATAGATGATCTTATGATAATAGATGCAAAATTTTCACACTTGATATACGAATCCGATATCTTCTTATAACCAAAGGACATTTGACCCAAGGGTGTTTCTATGCACATTCCTGATGGCTATTTAGGCCCCTATACTTACGGTGCATTATGGATAATAATGATCCCTATATGGATCTACGCCGGAAGGCGGTTGGGAAACGAACTCCGATCAAGACAGGTTCCCCTGCTTGCCCTCTCCGCTGCTTTTTCCTTCGTGATCATGATGTTCAATGTTCCAATACCTGGTGGTAGCACCGGCCACGCGGTAGGAGCAGCGATAATAGGAATAGTTCTGGGACCCTGGGCAGCGGTAATATCAGTGACAGTGGCCCTGGTATTGCAGGCCCTGATTTTCGGAGATGGGGGTATCACGGCCATTGCCGCCAACTGTTTCAACATGGCCGTAGTGATGCCCTTTTCCGCTTATTATATCTACAGGATAGTGAGCGGAAACAGTGATATCGCATCTTCGCGGAGGATCATTGCAGCAGCAATAGCAGGATATGTATCTCTTACCCTGGCTGCTGCCCTGACCGGCTTCATGTTTGGAATCCAACCCCTCCTCCATCAAACGGCAGAAGGTATTCCTGTCTTTATGCCTTATCCCTTGAATATCACCATGCCTGCAATGATACTGGAGCACGTGCTCGGATTTTCCATTCTCGAGGCCTTGATCACTGCTTTGATCTTTGCCTATATTCAAAAGACCGATGCCACCTTGCTTTATGGTGAGGTATCAGCTAGACAGAGGATAAAAATGGGAAGGGCAGGAACATTGTGAGGAAAGAGCATGGACAAGACTACAAGGAACCTGATAATAGGCCTGGCTGCGCTCATCATCCTTGCGCCGCTCGGCCTCCTGGCAGTGGGGGAGACCTTTGGAGAATGGGGAAATGAGGAGCTGGAAGAGAAGATAGGCTATGTGCCATCTGGCCTGGATGAGCTCTCCTCAATCTGGAGTGCGCCATTGCCAGACTATGCCCTGCCTGGGATGGAAGACTCAATGACCGCAGCGTCTGCGGCGTATATTCTCTCAGCGGTGATCGGAGTTATCATTGGAGGCGGCCTGCTATACATTCTGGGAAAGAGGATCGCAAAAGATTAGTACTCCCTGAGGAGTATAAAAGAAATCCATTATAAAAGGAGCATATGATTCCGGATTGGATGAGGGAGGTAGATACTGGCCCACATCAGTTTCCAGAGACAACCCACGGCAAGAAAGGGTTTGTGGGAAAGACGATAGACGGGATATTCGGCTTTATGGAGGAGGCATTCGTCTCTGAGGCCAGTTCCCGCCTGCCCGGCGTCCTGCAGAGCCTGGACCCAAGGGCAAAGCTGATCTCCATTCTGGCCATCGTATTTGCAGCCAGCCTGATTGGAGATCTGAATGTCCTGGTATTCATCTATCTCCTCACGCTGCTCTTCGCATATCTGAGCAAAATAGATGTGCTCTTTTTCATCAAGAGGGTATGGCTTTTCATACCGGTTTTCGCTGGGATCATTGCCCTGCCCATGATCTTCAATATCTTCATTCCGGGCGACCCCATCATTCACCTGGCAAACCTCGGACCGGGAGCTCACCTGGGGCCGTTCTCCCTTCCAGAATCCATCTACATAACCCGCCAGGGAACGGTTGCCGCCGTGATCTTCACCATGAGGGTAGCAGCATGCGTCTCGGCAGTAGTATTGCTTTTTATCACCACCTCCAAGCAGGTCCTCTTCAAATCCCTGAGATCTGTCGGCGTTCCAAAGCTGTATGTCCTCACCCTGGAGATGGCCTATCGCTATATCTTCCTCCTGATGGAGCTGGTTCGAGAGATGTACATCGCCAAGAAAGCAAGGACCATCCGCGCAGGAGGGCTGTTCGACGAGCAGAAGTGGGTGGGAGGGAGAATGGGCTATACCCTGATCAGATCCCTGGACATGAGCGAGAAGGTCCATATGGCCATGACCTCCCGAGGCTTTAACGGCGAGGTGCATATTATGCAGGAGTTCAAATTCAGGAGTCGTGACTATCTCGCCGGGGCAACAGCTATATCTCTGGGCATTCTGCTCCTTCTAATCTCTCAGAATATCCCTCGGATATAGGAGCATGGAAAAGAAGATGGATGCCATATTTGACCTCAGGAATATATCCTATTCCTACCTGGGAAAGATCGAGGCCCTAAAGGATATCACTCTTAAGATCAATCGAGGGGAAGAGGTCACAAT
>Ga0208458_1002579_pt1 | contig 13150 bp, 11 predicted proteins | sample AD_UKC085_MetaG_FD_184432 | JGI IMG/M metagenome (GOLD analysis project Ga0208458, IMG submission 184432) | Active sludge microbial communities of municipal wastewater-treating anaerobic digesters from USA - AD_UKC085_MetaG (SPAdes) (version 2) | ecosystem: Engineered > Bioreactor > Anaerobic >... | reverse complement strand
TTTTTTCCTGTTGTTTTCTGTCTTTATATGCTCCAGCTTTGTAACTGACACCTCATAAGCTGTCTTTGTATCATAGGATTCGTTTTCGTTTTTCTTTTGATACCTCCTGCTTTGTATTCTTCCCCAGATTTTTATATGGTCCCCGACCTCCAGTTTTTCACAGTACCTTGCATTCCTCCCCCATGCAATGCAAGGTATGTAATCGGACTTGTTGTAAGAACGGTTTACTGCAATAAGCATATCAGTTATTTCTCTGCCGAATGGAGTTGTTCGAAATTTTGTTTCTTTGCAGAGATATCCGTTTAAAAAAACTTCATTTGGATGTCTTTTCATTTCTTCAAGTTCGGTATAATCCGGTACATAAATATCTCTTACAAATACTCTTAACAAGAGCTTGTTTTGGGCATCCTCATATCTGTTATAGGATCTGAACTGTCCTTCAATAACTATGTAATTTCCAATATCCATATTTATATCATTAATCAACCTTTCGGAAATTATAACAGGCAGTGTGTCCTTGGTTTCGCTCAATCTTGGTACTTCTATAAAGAATTCAAAAAATTTTTCTCCAAAAACCTCGTGACTGAATTCCAATTCGCTGAATATTATTCCGACTATTTTAATATAATTGGACTGCATCTGTTTATCATTCATATATTTTCTTCCCCCTATAATTTGTCTTATATATTTTATTAATATTCAAGGCAATGGAATATATGTCTTTCAAATCCTAAAAAGATGTATTTTTTCAGTTTTCTCCTGCTATAATTATTGAAGTTTAAAATCATATATTATATAATAAACATAATTCAACAAGTCAGTGCGTGATTCTTTACTAAGTAAAAGATAAGGATGGTTAAAATATGAAATTAGGTATAGTAGGACTTCCTAACGTGGGCAAGAGCACATTATTCAATGCAATTACTTCAGCCGGTGCGGATTCTGCCAATTACCCCTTTTGCACCATAGAGCCTAATATAGGGGTTGTGGAGGTTCCGGATAATAGATTGGATTTCTTAACAAAAATGAGCAATTCTGCAAGGACAGTCCCGGCAGTTATAGAATTTTTTGATATTGCAGGTCTTGTCAGAGGTGCAAGCAAGGGAGAAGGATTAGGAAACAAGTTTCTTTCACATATAAGAGAGGTTGAAGCTGTTGTCCATGTGGTCAGATGTTTTGAAGACGAAAATGTAATCCATGTTGAAACTACTGTAGACCCTGAAAGAGATATTGAAATAATAGAACTGGAATTGATTTTAGCTGACCTGGAAGTTATGTCAAAACGGCTTGACAAGCTTTCCAAGACGGTAAAAAATGATAAATCCCTACAGCCTGAATTTGAACTGGTTAAAAAGATTACTGAAGGACTGGAAAAGGAAAAACAGGCACGTTACTTGACATATACGGACGAAGAGCTTAAAATCTTAAAAACATTTAACCTGATAACTTCAAAACCGGTTTTGTATGTGGCAAATGTTGATGAAAGCTATCTTTCCAACCCCTCGGACAATAGATTTGTAGATATTGTAAAAAAATACGCTTCGAAAGACAACTCTGAAGTAATCGTTATCTGCGGCAAAATCGAAGAAGAAATATCCGTGTTGGAAGATGATGAAAAAAAGGAATTTCTAATGGAAATGGGACTTGCAGAATCAGGCCTTGACCAGCTTATTAGAATAAGCTATCGGCTTTTGGGACTCATTAGTTTCTTCACAACAGGCCCCATGGAATCAAAGGCATGGACAATCGTCAAAGGCACAAAAGCCCCCCAGGCTGCCGGCAAAATTCACTCGGATATTGAAAGAGGCTTCATAAGGGCAGAAGTTACAAAGTACGATGATGTTTTTAACCTGGGCACAATGCAGGCTGCAAAGGAAAAAGGATTAATGCGCCTTGAAGGCAAGGAATATGTAATGGAAGACGGAGATATAGTATTGTTCAGATTTAACGTGTAGCAGGAAAAAACCTGCCTTTATCTGTTGGCAGGTTTTTATGCATGCTTTATTACTGATTATTTTTTATACTTGCCGGTTATGTATGATTTGTACATTCTAAAAAAGTTTTCATCCCTTCTTGTCATAGTTTCTACATCCTTACCGTCAGAGTAATCATACCAGCCCTTTCCTGTTTTCACGCCAAGATGGCCATTGTCCATTTTTTCCTGCTGAAGCTTAGTCGGCTTTTTCACATCACTTAAATCATTAAATAAGTAAGATGAAATATAGTAGAATGTATCCAGTCCACCCAAATCAGATGTCTCAAAAGGTCCGAGCACAGGATACCTAAATCCCGGTCCGAATTTCATAGCTTTGTCAACATCCTCAATAGTCGCAACCCCATCTTCGATAATTTTTAGAACTTCTCTATAAACAGCGAATTGAATTCTGTTTCCTATGAATCCATTTACGTCTTTTAATACTACAACGGATTCTTTACCTATTTTATCAACTAATTCTTTTAAAATCCTGACGGTCTCATCAGATGTTTCATCGTTTTTAATAAGTTCAATCAAAGGAATAATATGGGGAGGATTCCACCAGTGCATTCCTATAAATCTTTTTTTATTATTCAATTTTGAACATATTCCATTAATACTTAATCCTGAAGTGTTAGTAGCAAAAATACAACTATTAGGTGCTATCCCTTCAACTTCTTTCCAGTAGTCTTGTTTAATATCCATTTTTTCAATTATTGCTTCAACTATTAAATCCGCATCAACAAAGACACCATTGTCTGTTGAATATGTAATTAATTTCAATGATTCTTCAGCTTGTTCCTGAGTTAATAACCCCTCTTTAATTAAAGTTTTCTGATTCAGCAGGATAATTCTTTTGGTATTTTCCAGGAACTTTTCTGCAATATCAGTTACTGCAACTTCATAACCGTTCTGAGCAAATATTTGTGCAATACCTGAACCCATGGTGCCGCCGCCGGCAACTCCGATTTTCTTAATGTCTTGTAATTTCATTTATACCTCCTTTTGATACGCTTTTCTTACACAAAAATATTTTATTTGGGTACACTTCTTTGGACTTCAAAGACTATACTAAGTACGTGTACATTCCTCTGTCCACATAGGTTATCCCTATATAAGAGGTTGTCTCCTTCCCTTTAAAGAAGTGTGTCCCAATACCAGTAATAAAGATGTAGCAGTGCTACATCTTTATTAGATGATAATTCTCTAAAGAATTTTAGTAAATACCTAGACTGCCTAATATAATAGCCGGTATAGATGCTATAATAGGAAGAACAAGTGAAGTCATCATAACGTCAATATACGAATCCTTGTGTGTCAATCCTGTTACCGCTAATAACGTTAAAACTGCTCCGTTGTGAGGAAGAGTGTCTAATCCGCCTGAAGCTAAAGATGCAACTCTGTGGAATGCTTCCGGGCTGATTCCTGTTTCTAGGGCTATCTGCATATATTTTTCACCTAATGCTTCTAAAGCTATACTCATACCTCCTGAAGCAGAACCTGTAGCTCCTGCAAGTAAGTTAACTGCAATTGCTTCTGATATAAGCGGAGTTCCAGGTACATTCAGCAGCACTGCTGTCAATGAAGCAAATCCAGGCACTGCTTTTACAACTGTACCAAATCCAACAGCTGCAGCTGTATTCAAAATGGCTGTCATAGAACCTAATGCACCGTTGCTTATTGTCTTGGTAAATCCTTTGTATTTACCAAAGTTAATTGCCATTGAAAGAATGATGCCGCTTAATAAAGCATAAATTATATCCCAATCAACGACGTTCATTGTTACTATAACAGTAATCAGTGGTAAAAATGATATGAATGGGTTTGGAAGAGCGCTGTAATCCACTTCAATACCTTCTCTATTCTTTGGTTCAGTATACACATCACCTGCCGCTGTGAATTTCTTCTCTCTGTACTGCAGCCAAAATACACCTAACCCAAACATAAGAACAGCCGCAACAATACCCATTATAGGTGCTGCAGTAGGTGTAGTCCCGTAGTAATTCATTGGAATAAGATTTTGAATTTGCGGTGTTCCCGGTATAGCAGTCATAGTAAATGTAAATGAACCAAGTGCAATTGCACCAGGAATAAGTTTTCTTGTAATATTAGCTTCCTTAAACAACTCCAAAGCCAGAGGATACATAGCAAATACAACAACGAATAAACTAATTCCTCCATACGTCAACACTCCACAACCAACAACTACGCCCAGTATTGCTCTTTTTGGTCCTAATTTTTTAGTAAGCCAACGAGCAATTGATTTTGCTGAACCTGTATAGTCCATCAAATGACCGAATATTGCACCTAACATAAATACTGGGAACCAAGATTTTACATAACCTGAAAGACCAGTCATATAAGTATCTTTATACATTGTAAGTAAATCAAGACCACCTGTTAAACCAACAACCAATGCACATACCGGAGCAACCCAAAGGATTGAATATCCCCTATATGCTAAAAACATTAATAATACTAAACCTAAAATAATTCCAAACATAAAATATCCTCCATTTTATTTTTTTATTTGAGGAGTGCAAATGCACTCCTTAATAACTTTAAGATGCAGTCCACCCGCAGTCAATAGTAAGCATTGCACCTGTTATATAATCTCCTGTAGGTGAGCATAAGAATTTAGCGAACTCGCCAACATCCTTAGGTTCCAACAATTTCTTAACAAATGCTTTTGTAAGCATAATATCAGATATAACTTTGTCTTCTGGTATTCCATGTGTTTTAGCTTGGTCAGCAATTTGTTTGTCAACCAATGGTGTTCTAACATATGAAGGACAAATCATATTACAAGTAATACCATACTTTCCGCCTTCAACAGCTGCAGTTTTAGTTAATCCGCCAAGACCATGTTTAGCTGATATATAAGCAGATTTATATTCTGAAGCAATAAGTCCATGAATTGAACCCATATTGATAATTCTTCCCCAGCCTTGTTCTTTCATATAAGGCCAGCAATATTTTGTTAACAAGAACGGAGCAGTTAACATTAAATCCATCATAAAGTACCATTTGTCTTCAGGGAAATCTTCAATTGGACTAACAGTTTGAATACCGGCAACATTAGCCAATATGTCAACCTTTGAATATTTCTCTACGGCAAATTCAACTAAACCTTTGCAATCATCACGTTTGCTTAAATCTCCTTTAAAATATACAGCACCGATTCTTGCAGATTCTTCTTGCAATTTTGCTTCGTTAACATCCGCCATAACAACTTTTGCACCTTCATTTGCAAAAGTTTCAGCTATTGCCAAGCCTATACCGCTTGCTGCTCCTGTTACAATACATACTCTGTCTTTTAACATTTTAAATCCTCCATTTTTTTTTACTGTGGTTCCATTTGTTTTAATTTATCAGAAATTATTAAAGTAGCTCCTGTAGCATTTTGAACATCTTCAACTGTATAAGCCGGATTTATTTCAGTTAATAATAAACCTTTGTTTGTTACTTCCATAACTCCCATTTCAGTAATTATTAAGTCAACAGCATTTACAGCTGTTAAAGGAAGTGTACATTCCTTTAATATTTTATGATTTCCTTTAGCTGTATGGTTCATGGCTACAATAACCTTTTTTGCACCTGTTACAAGGTCCATTGCTCCACCCATTCCGGGAACCATTTTGCCCGGTACCATCCAGTTTGCAAGATTTCCTTTTTCATCAACTTCCAAGGCACCTAAAACTGTAGCATCTACGTGCCCTCCTCTTATGATTAAGAAGGATGTAGCGCTATCAAAGAAAGCACCTCCAGGATTAATTGTTACATGAATTCCTCCTGCATTTACTAAATAAGGATCTTCTTTTCCTTTTTCTGCAGCAGGTCCCATTCCCAAAAATCCATTTTCAGACTGCAATGTAATTTCGATACCTTCAGGTATGTAGTTAGCAACCAATGTAGGTAATCCTATTCCTAAATTTACAACATCGCCGTCTTTTAATTCTTTGGCAACTCTTTTAGCTATATAACATTTATCATCCATCATTATTCATTACCTCCTACTATATAATCTACAAATATACCCGGAGTCATGACATTATCTGGATCAATTTCACCCACTTCAACAATTTCATCTGCCTCAACAATAACTATATCAGCAGCGGTTGCCATTATGGGATTAAAATTTCTTGTAGCCTTAGAATATACTACATTGCCTTTTTTATCAACCTTAGCTCCTACTATAAGAGCGATGTCAGCTTTTAAAGGTTTTTCCAACAGATATTCTTTTCCGTCTACTTCTACAACTGTTTTTCCTTCGGCAACTATTGTACCTAAACCTGTAGGAGTTAAAATTCCGCCAAGTCCTGCACCTGCTGCTCTTATTCTTTCAGCCAAAGTACCTTGTGGAACTAATTCAACTTGCATTTCACCGGAATTCATTTGATTTCCTGTTTCTTTGTTTGTTCCAACATGAGAAGCAATTAATTTTTTTACTTGTTTGTTAACAATAAGCTTTCCAATACCAACTTCCGGGAAAGAACTATCATTAGCAATTAAAGTAATATCCTTAACTCCCTTTTCAACGATAGCATCAACTATTTTAAAAGGGTTTTTGCATCCTAAAAATCCGCCAACCATGATAGTCATACCATCGTTAATCATATCAACAGCTTGATTCAGAGAAATTACCTTATTCAATTTGTATCCTCCTTTTATCTTTTGATGATCAGTGTTGTACCTTGTCCTCCGCCTATACATAACGTTGCCAAGCCTGTATGGGCATCTCTTTTTACCAACTCATGGATTAATGTAACAAGTATCCTCGTTCCAGAACATCCAATTGGGTGTCCTAAAGCTATAGCTCCTCCGTTAACATTAGTTTTTTCCGGGTCTAATCCCAAATCTTTAACTACAGATAAGGACTGAGCTGCAAAAGCTTCATTAGCTTCTACTAAGTCAATGTCTTCTATAGTCATGTTAGCTTTAGCTAATGCTTTCTTAGATGAAGGAACAGGTCCGTATCCCATTATTGTTGGATCAACTCCTGCAGATGCAAATGATACAATTGTAGCCAAAGGTTTAATTCCAAGCTCATCTGCCTTTTCCTTTGACATAACAAGTACTGCTGCTGCGCCGTCATTTATACCTGATGAAGTGCCAGCTGTTACAGTTCCATCCTTTTTAAAAGCAGGTTTTAATTTTGCCATACCTTCTATGGTAGCGCCAAATTTAGGAAATTCATCAGTATCTACTACTATTGGGTCGCCTTTTCTTTGAGGTATTAAAACAGGAACAATTTCATCCTTAAATCTTCCGCTCTTAATTGCTGCTTCTGCTCTGTTTTGGCTTCTTACTGCAAATTCATCTTGTTCTTGTCTGGTTATGTTCCACTGCTCGGCAATGTTTTCTGCTGTAATTCCCATATGATAATTATTGAAAATATCAGTCAATCCGTCTGCAACCATAGTATCAACTATAGCGCCATCACCCATTCTTAATCCCCATCTTGCTTTAGGAACAATATATGGCGCCTGGCTCATATTTTCTGCACCACCCGCAAGAACAACGTCTGCCTCACCGCACATTATTGCCTGAGCAGCAAGTTGAACGGTTTTTAATCCTGAACCGCAAACTTTATTGATTGTCATAGAAGGAACTTCGATCGGTACGCCTATAGCTATAGACACTTGTCTTGCTAAATTTTGTCCAATTCCTGCTTGAAGAACATTCCCGAAAATAACTTCGTCAACCATTTCAGGCTTAACATTTGCTCTATTAAGTGCTTCTTTAGCTGCAACAGCACCAAGCTTAACAGCTGATACATCTTTGAGACTTCCTCCAAAGCTTCCTATAGGCGTTCTTACAGCACTAACAATAACAACTTCTCTCATCACTGACCTCCTTTATGTATTATGGAATAATTTACCATAATTATTCATATATTTATAAGCAATAAGCATGCCAACTGCTTGTCTTCGTTTAAATTATTTTATTTGTTGAAATATCAATGTTTTTTCAATATAAAATCTTTCTTTTTAAAAATTTTTTTAGTAAAAAATATAATATGTAGAAAAATTTCTACATATTTTGAATTGAACAAAATATTAATCTAAAATTATGCTTAATTTCCATAAAAATTATACTTGTAGATTATTTTCTACATTATTTTACAATGTAGAAAATAATCTACATTTAAATAGTTTTTATATCAATGCCATATCCTTCAAGTTTCTTATATAATGCTGTTCTATGAATACCTAACAGATTTGCTGCCACGGTTCTGTTTCCATTACTATATTTTAATGCTTCAACAATAGCATTTATTTCTGCCTCAGCCAATTTGTATTTTAATGTTTGCACATCGTGTTTTTTAACATCATCATTTAATTTTTCATTTATAAAATCCGGTAAATGCTGAATACCTATATAATTGCCAATTGAAACATTAGCAGCCCTTTCAAGAATATTTCTAAGTTCTCTTACGTTGCCAGGCCAATTATATAATTTCATTGCAAAAATTGCTCTGTCAGTTACGGTTTTAGAAGTTAAGCCAACGCTTTGAATTTGTTTATTTAAAATATTATCACATAAGCAAGGAATGTCATCTAACCTTTCCCTCAATGGAGGTATCTTTATTTTAACAACGTTAAGTCTATAATATAAGTCCTGTCTAAATTTATTTTTACTTACAATGTGTTCAATATCCTCATTAGTACAAGCAATAAGCCTAATGTCAATTTTTATTGAAGTATTGCCGCCTATTCTTTCAAATTCTCTTTCTTCCAATACCCTTAACAATTTTGCCTGCATGCTCATAGGCATAGAGCTTATTTCATCCAAAAGCACCGTTCCGCCGTTTGCAAGTTCTAACTTTCCTATTTTACCTTCTTTTTTAGCTCCTGTAAAGGCTCCTGCTTCATATCCGAACAGTTCTGACTCCAATAACTCATGAGGTATTGCAGCACAATTTATTCTAATGAAGGGGGCTAACCTTCTATTGCTTTCTTCATGAATTGCATGGGCAAAATATTCCTTGCCTGTCCCGCTTTCACCTTCAATTAATATAGTTGAGCCTGAATTGGCTGCTTTTTTCGCAATATCAATAAGTTCAAGCATATGGACATTTTGTGTAATTATATCATCAAAACAATAATTGGCATGATACATTTTGCTGATTTCACTTTTATACTTATCAACGGTGCTTTCAAGAATTTTAAGTCTTTTTGCCAAGTCAGTAACTTCTTTAATATCTTTAAACAAAACCGTTCCAACAGCACCAATAACTTTATCATCTTTAAAAATTGGAGTCCTGCTGGCAATCATATCATGCCCTTGAATTCTTTGAACATCATACAATTCCTTTTTACCTGTTTTAACAACAACATGAAGGCGTGTATTTTCTATTACATCTTCCACATGCTTTCCTAATGCATCTTCTTCTTTAATACCAAAAAGCTTTTCATAATTCCATTTAATTATTATACCTTCTTCATTAACTAAAACAAACCCTTGATAAGCATTGTCCAACACGTCTTTTAATGAATTTAACGCTAATTTCAATTCTTCTATTTCATTTCTTGCTTCTTGAATTTCAGTTGCTTCCTTAAACAAAATAATGTCAAATTGAAAAATATTCAGATTACGGTAACAAAATGATTCTACTGTAATACTTTTATTACCAATCATAATTTCACTTTCAGCATAACTATCATGATTTGTAAAATTTAACAATTTGTATTTTGTAAGAACTTTTGCTAATGACTTATTGTCCTCGCCCACTATATCAAAAATTCTTTTAAACTGTCTGTTAACTATTCTATTGTTTTTATTATCAATGAATAATACTCCTTCATACATTGAATCAATTAAATTTTGAAAATCTTCATATTTTATCATAAATATATCCTTAGTTTAATTATAAAAGTAAAATAATATACTAATATATTAATAAATTTAAATGTTTATGTCAACTGTTTGTGTCGATTTGAGTTAAAGACCGACTTAAAAAACTGCCGTTTGGCAGTTTTTTTGGAAGTCTTTATAAACCTAATTCTTCTTTTAATTTATTCAATTCTTCATCTACTGATGCATTGCCCATTGCTGCATATTTTTCTTCTAAAGCTTTTGCTTCATCTATAGGCTCCATATTTAGGTCAGCCATAGCATTTGCTTCATCCAGCATCTTGCTTGCCTTATCTTCCATTCTTTCAAAAGCGCTTTTTGCACCGGATATTTTCTTTGTTGCCTGAGCTGCTTCATTTAATGTTTCCTGGGTTTTAGCAACTTTAACCTTTGATTTAATAACCTGGCGCCTTGCTTTTAATGCTTCTATGTCAGCGGTTAATTTGTCATGCATCTGGCGCATTTTAATTGCATTTTCATGAGCAGCGGCATAAGCTGTCATAAGTCCTGCACCTACATTTTCCAACTCTTGTTTTTTGTTGATAAATGTTCTTGCGTCTCCCTCATTTCCTGCTACTAAGGCTTTCTTTGCAAATTCATTGTATTTTGCAACTTCTGCTTCATTTTGATCGACTAATCTCTTTGTGCGCGTTTCTTCTGCAATAACTTCTGCTGTGCTTTGTTTGACTTCGGCAAGATCCTCCATCATGTCTTCCAAATATTGGTCAATCATTTTTTCCGGATCTTCCATTTTTTCAAGCAATACGTTTATGTTTGCCTTGATAATATCACCAAATCTTTCTAATATAGCCATCTTTTCCTCCTTATTATTATCTGCCGGTGGCAGATTATTGCTCATTATCATCCTGATACTTTTTAGTAAGTTCTTCAGTCTCTGCATCTCCAAATCTGTCAAGGGGAGTATTTAATATTTCTTCTCTTCTTTTAGCTTCCAGATTTTTTTGTTCCATATGTTTTTTCCACCATAGGAAGAGTACAAAAGCTAAAACAACAAGCCCTATTACAATAAACACTGTAATCCATGGAGACCTGGTAACCTTCATAATCCTGTCAGCTGCATCTTTGAAGGACTTGCTGAAAAATTCATCATCGCTTAAATTGTCATCATAATAGTATCTGTCTATGTAATCAAGCAGGATATTGCCGGCCTCATCATCAATTACACTTTTCGCCTGGGTTCCGGCAATATACCAATCCCTGTACATGCCTTCATATTCGAAGAATACAAATAATAAATGTGCTTCATCCGTAAACAGCTCATCATATAAGCTTTCTGCAAAGGATTCTATTTCAAATTGGGTCGGATAATAGGAACCGTTAACATTATCTGTCAAATATAAGTATGGCTGGACTCCTGTTTCCTTATAAAAATGTTTCATCCCGTCAATCAGCTTTGTTTCATTTATTATCCAGCCCAACTCATCTGTGTAGTAGCCTGTTTCATTAACAGATCCGGACGGAAGCGGAATTCTTTCAACAGATGAGGGGGTAATTATACTGTCGCTGCTTTTTGTATTAGGAGAATTAAGCATTGAAAAACCAATAATTAAAATAATAGCAAGCACTATTACAACAATAATTAATAGAGCGCATCCACAGCCACCGCCTCCGGAAGACCTCCTTGGGCTGTATCCGCCTCCGAATCCTCCTCCCATGGGCACCCTGGGAGCAAATATGGGTCCAATATGGGGGCCTGTGCTTCTGCTGCCTCCAAAAATCCCGCCGCCTGTGCCGCTTGAACCTCCGCTGCTTCCAAATGAGCCGCCGCTGCGTCCGAATGAACCGCCGCTTCTGCCGCTTGAACCTCCGCGGCCTCCAATTGAAAATCCGCCTCCAAAACCACCGCTTCGTCCGCCGCCTCCTCTGCTTCCGCCAAAGGAACCGCCGCCGCTTCTGCCTCCTGAACCTCCGCCTCTTGCCAATTAAATCCCTCCAATTAAATGTATGGAAATTTATATTTTGTCAATTATATTTTATACCCTTATTTAAATATTTCAAACAATAATTATCCTTTCACTTAATTATATCATAATCTTCAAGAAAATTGTAGCATATATTTCCTTTTCTATAGCCGATTATTGTGTCTAAATTTACATTGTGTATGCTTTTAAATATATTAGTATCAATATTTGGATTAATTTCTCTTAATTTTTTAATTAAGAGCTTTGTTTCCTGCCTTTTTGAGACAGTGTTCTCATTTTGAATTTTTTTAGTAATAGAACAGGCGCATTGAATGAACTGGAGATTGTTGTACCTTTTCCATGCAATTATGTCTTCTTCCCTTACCTTGTACATAGGACGGATAAGCTCCATGCCCTCATGATTTGTACTCCGAAGTTTGGGCATCATGGTTTTAATTTCTGCCGCATAGAACATGCTCATAAGCACAGTTTCTATAGCATCATTAAAATGATGTCCCAGTGCAATTTTATTGCATCCTGATTCCCTTGCACTTCTGTACAAATAGCCTCTTCGCATCCTTGCACAAAGATAACAAGGTGTTTCTTCCACTCTGTCTACTATGTCAAATATGGGAGTGGTAAAAATCTTTATTGGAATATTTAATATTTCTGCATTTTCTATTATACGTTTTTTGTTGTCATCACTGTATCCCGGGTCCATTAGCAAATATTCGGTTTCAAATTTAATTTCACTGTACTTTTGCAGGTGCTGCATGCATTTGGCCATAAGCATTGAATCCTTGCCTCCTGATATGCATACTGCTATTTTGTCATTGTTTTGTATTAATTTATATTCCTTTACAGCCGAAATAAATCTTGCCCATATTTGTTTTCTGTACTTTTTAATTATGCTTCTTTCTATTTCTTCATAGCGTTCCATTTTATCCTGCTTTATCAAATAAGTTTTGTCACTCAATAATATCCGTTTCTATTATAATGATATAAACATTATATAACAAGATGTTTTTATTGCAACCTATGAAAATGTTTGCTATCCTATAATTGGATTTATAGGTTAAATAATCTTAAGGAGTATTTATGGGAGGAGAAGCAAGCCTCCTTGGAAATATTGGAATAGGGAACTTATTCGGCAATGACTGAAAATTATTGGATGCAAGGCAATGCTTTGTCATTCTGAAGGGTAATCAAAATACCATGTTTTTGTAACAGGGTGACATGAACAGGGTTTGTCAACTGTAAAAGGTGCTTAGCTAGCACCTTTTTTACTGGCCTTATATATGTTGCAGACTGCCTTAGTGGCTGATATGTCTTCATCTATTACGTCATAAAGGTCTAGGCCTTCTTGTAATACATTCATATATTCTGAAAGCATGAA
>Ga0208458_1002578_pt1 | contig 13154 bp, 12 predicted proteins | sample AD_UKC085_MetaG_FD_184432 | JGI IMG/M metagenome (GOLD analysis project Ga0208458, IMG submission 184432) | Active sludge microbial communities of municipal wastewater-treating anaerobic digesters from USA - AD_UKC085_MetaG (SPAdes) (version 2) | ecosystem: Engineered > Bioreactor > Anaerobic >... | reverse complement strand
TCATTATATTATCTGTTTGTTGGCTTAGCAGGTACAGAGTAAAATTTCCTTCGGGTGAATTTTTAACCAGCCTTTTATTTGTTGGATAATCAATTGAATAGTTCTTAAATACTAAAGTGTTCCATTTAACATTCTCTTGAGCAAGCATTATTACTGGCTGTAAGGATATGAATGACAAAGCAAGAATCAACGTCTTTTTCATAATGCTGCTATTGAGAAGTATTAATTCAAATTATTACAATTTAATGCAACAAGTTGGGAAATTTGTCAAATACATTTTGAAATTCTCCACCACATTCGCAGCCTTTTTCTTTACAGGTACTACAGAGTTTCTTCTTGTTTCTGCATTTATTGCATTCAACATCTGTTGATTGAACTGTATCGAATTGACCAAAATCACGACCACATTCCTCACACTTTCCGCCTTGTTTTATTATCATGATACATATCTTATAGGATTTCTACTTCCTTTTTTAATGTAATTTTCAAGAGACTGATTTAAATATTTATCACGCACAGACGGTTCTGCAACTTCGCCAATGAATTCCCATCGGTTACTGACCAAATTCCATCGGTCAATCCGAAATACTTCCCTAACTAAACCACGATAAGCAGCAATTGCATATTTAACTTTGTCACGCCTCTTACCAACAATCCAAGATGAACGAGTTACATCGTAGAGTTCCTGTAGAGTCATAAAACGCTTGTAACGTTTGTTAATATTGATGATTAGAGCAGGGTCTTCAATTGTTATAACCTTTGCATCATATAATTGTGAAACTTCATCAATGGTTTTAATCCCACGTTCAAAGCAATAATTACCTTTCTTTTCATTTTTAAGATTCTCCAGTCCAAGTATATCAATACAAGCACTTTCAACTTCAAATGCTTGTTCTTCTGTTAGTCCATGCCGTAAAATGAAGTGTTGTACGTTATGTATTCCTATTTCCCTAATAAGTTCAAGTTTATCGGAAGGTAAAGGAGAGACTATTGCACCATGAATGTGTTGAAATACCCTGTTGTTTTTCCCTTTCCCAACATAAAAAATATTATTGCTTCGTGGGTCTTTCAGGAAATAAACATAATAGCCAATATTTTCACAAACTGCCTGTGAGAAATTATTCATAGTAATTATTTCTATGGTACCAAAGGTATGAATTAAAACTAAATAAAAAGCAATAGTCGAATTGCTATTCCAAATAAAAATAAACACTTCCTCTGCTTATTTTTAAAGTTTTAGATATTTCTGTAATATTTTTCCCATTGGATTTCATTTGTTTAATTTTTTCAACCTTTTTATCTTCAAGAACAGGACGACCGCCAACACGACCCTGCTGACGTGCTCTGGCTAATCCTGCGTGCACCCGCTCTGAAATACGAACCCGTTCCTGCTTTGCAAGGGTTGACAACAATGCGATAATCACATCCTTAAAAATGCCGCTTGAGTCGATGTACTGCTCGGTATAACTTTTATACATGACATTATAATCATCAAGCATTTGTAGATAACGGATAGTATCACGAGTCCCTGAACGGCTAAACCTGTCCAGCGAATAAAAGAGTAAAAGTGAAAATTTGTGCTTGGATGCATCCGATAACATCCTGTTAAATTCAGGACGTTTGGTTGATGCACCAGAAATTATATCAGCGTAAATGTCAACTATTTCATAATTCATTTTATCACAATAATCCTGAAGCACCAAACGCTGGTTGTCAAGTTCGGATGATTCTTTTGAGATTCGTAAGTACAATGCGACTTTCATATGGTTGTGTTTTTGGTGTTCATTAAACGGATGTTATTTGCACAGTAAAATTCGGTTGGTAAAATCCCCATTTTTCGGGCATTTCAGACCTGAATTTTTCAGAGGGTTTTATGAACAGTGTTTTTTCATGGGTTTTACTGGCTAATTTGATGAAAATGCATAGTAAACATTTGGATTGCTATTAGTATCACCAAATGAAATGAAGTTGCGTTTCAACTCCACTGATGCTACCTGAGCAATTTTACCGTTCTCAATAAACATAATTACCATGTAGCAAGTATCGTAATCCTCAACAACAGGATGAACAATTTTATGGATTATGTATTTATTTCTATTTATCAATTGCCTAATATAATGGGCAAAGATATAATATTATTTTGTTACCCAATATAATGGGCAGTATTTTTTACCTTTGAGAAAAATAATTATTATGAAATCTGTTGAAATTGACCAAGAATTCAAAGATTTAACACTGGCAATAGGAGAAAAAATTAAAGAATTGCGCAAGCAGAAAAATATTGGATATATTCAAATTTCCAAAGAAATTGGAATAAGCAGGAATTGTTACAATTCACTTGAACTCGGTAAACAACCAAATTTCCAGTTTCTGACATTGCTCCGCATTCTCAAGTACCATAATGTTTCATTTTTTCAATTTATTGAATCGCTAAAACGTTAAGAATTCTGCATGCGGGGAGTACATTTGTGTAATTTTCTTCATAACATACTTGGAATTTGTGGTGTTTTAGCGTTTATACCAACATTTCGCCAATAATTTTTCGTAAAAATCGGAACAATAAAGTCATATAATCTGCGGTCAGGGAACATCGATTAACAATTATGGTACATCAGAAATCATATCTGAGTGTGGCAGTATTTATATTAAATGATGTTCCAGAATGTCCGAAAAAGAGATACCAGACTACCAACGAAAACAAATCGAAGAAATCAGTTCGTTCATAAAGAACTGGCGATTAAATGAAGGACTGTCCCAGCGAAAGTTTAGTCAACTGGCGGGCATCCATCCTAATAGTCTATATCATCTTGAAAAGATGGGATTATACAATATTCTGACTCTGCTTAAATGTATTGATGCAACCTGCCTTACAGTATCGCAATTCTTTGAAGGCATAGAGTGATACACTTAATCACTAAACATTTCAATCAACTTGCTTATTATCTTATTAGTTTTTTCCTGAAACTGCGGTATTGGATAGTTTGACTGAAGATTTGCTATATCCTCTTCCAGTGCCAGTTGCATCTCCATTGTAATACCGTACAATTCATAAATTTGCCAGAGGGTGTCAAGGCTGACAAGATTAAAATAGTCTCGCTCAACGTGCTCTGGTAGTGTTATTTCCTGTAACTTTTCCCAGAATAATTCGTTGTCTTTTAATTTATTGCCATCATCAGTATGCAACATTGAATAAAAGAAAACCTCATCGAAATCATCAACATTATCCAAATAGTCCGTTTCATTAATCAGTCTTTTCATTATTTCTTCGGTATTGAACTCTTCGTATTCCACCCGATAAATGAAATCAAATGATTTGAAAACATCGGTGATAATTTGCTCCACCTCTTTTCTTTTGTTTATCGGGAATACCAGTGAATCATGCCGTGTAAAACAATTGATACTAACCTTTTTTGCATGTTTCCAAATATTGTCTATGAATATCTCCGCTTCAACCCGTTGCAATCCGATAGCAAACTGGTTGTAACCATTTCTTTCTTTGAAATCGTTAATGATGCTTATAACAGTCGGATATAAATGTCTGAACTGACGAACCAGTTCATTCTCAGGTTTGGGTTTTGAAAATACCGTGCGAAAAGCAATACCTTTACCATGTGCTCGCTGTGGCAGGTTTAATTCGCTTTTTATAATGGAATAAAAGTCATGCAACAAGGCATCACATAAAAACTGGTAAACATCATTTGTGATATAATCATTTATGATTGGATTGGTTGTGTTCAGACCCTCTTCATGTAGTTCATCTTTATGCCCGTCCAACACCCTTACAAGACCCGTAACAAAAGATTTTGCCTGTTTCTTTTTAAATTTTGCAATTAATTCAACACCAGAATGGTTTAAGTAGTAGTTTATCAAGTTGGCAAACAGAGCGAACTGGCTGCACTTTAAATCGGCTTGTTGAATATAATGTCCGTTGATGCGGATAAATGGAAGCAATGCAGTTGGCAGTGACGACAATTTGCTATAAACCCTGAGAGTGTTACGATTCCTGCTGAAATTAAAACTGTCAGGATGAAAACTCTTTACCTGCCATTTATAATGTGTTGATAGATTTTGAACGGCAATGCGGTTGAACTGCTCTTCATCGGCAATCACAAACTTGTCTTTGTAGTAAAGCAACTTCTTCCCCTGCTCTTCCGCAATATTCTGTGCTGCTTCAACACTCATGTAACCTGTTGCAAACCCATCGTTATCACGGTAAATTCTTACCCGAACTGGTAGAGTAGGCGGAATACCATGAATATAATCCGTGTTCAGATAGCCATTGACTACAATTGAAATGTTGTTTTCAATCCATTCCAGTGCCATACCCTTTTGCATTCGTATAAGTTCTGGTCTTATTCCGAGTTTGGTGATTACATCCCTGCCAGTTGCAGATGAATTCACCAAATCTGCCGATTGGCTTCTGGTTATAGTTCCAGCGTATTTTATTATCGTACATTCATCATGGAGATATTCAGGATTGATTCTATAACCCATGACACGAGAGGTATTGCCAAAATCGTCAACGTAAACAACCTCATCTTTCTGTATCACTTGCTCCATAATCAGGCTGTCTATGTATTGTGGGTAATGTGACCCAATAACGGTTTTCCAATATTCACAGGATAAAGGGGAGAAGTGTAGATATGAAGCATCATCAGACATTTGATGCATATAAATCAAACCTACAACCAGCAAATAATTATCATGCGTTCTGTAATCTCTCTCTGTAGCAGTAACCTTTCTGATAACATTCACAACCCTCTTAGGCAGATATTCAGAATAGAATTTTATTTTACCCATAAGTCAACAACAATAAGAAGAAGATGTCCATGTTTGTAGCCAAGACTTGTAATTATCATGACCAAGACTTCCTGTTTGTATTTATTATACAGCACATTACAGGAATTATATATGGTTGGATGCAAAGATAGTAATTTTGAGTCTTGGTCACATAGATGATTAAGAATTGGTCAAAGAACAAGAAAAATTATCTAATTAATGAATATTTTATATATAATTAATATTAAAGGTATTAGCATTTATTATCTAATGTAATACTTTATATGATGTATGAATCAGCCAGATATTCCGTTAATAAACGTCTCGACAAAAACAATTATCCGTCTCAGTATTCTTTCACCTGTTGTTTTGCGTTGAAGTAGTGTTGGCTTTTCACCAATCATCAGTTCCAGTATTTCATCCCGCATTGGCTCCTGCTCGGAATACAGATAATTTTCAATCAATGTTTGTGTTTTTTCTTTCGATAATTTTTCTTCCTCAACCATCTTCAGGAATGCTTTTTCCTGCTCCACCGTCCAGAATTTTTCAAATTCCTGTGGTATATCATCGGTATCCAAAATGACAGGCATGTTTTCTTTGATGAACTTTTCAATCAGTTCCTTCTTGCTCCGCAGTTGCATTTCGGTGTTCAACAGGTTGAATATTTCCTTTTCAATCTGCTCTGCATCTTTCTTCTGGTTGGCTTTAAGTTTGATAAGAAGACGAAGAATGTATGCAACATTGATTTCGTCACGGTGAATAAGTTCCAATTCAAAATCAACGTCTTCGAGTATGCTGACTTTTTCTTTTGCATGTTCGCTTTTTACTTTATCATGCAGGTCGAGATACTTACTCTTATAATCTTCGAACTGCTGCTCGGTCATCGACAAATCGCTCCACTTGAAGTCGGAGAATGATGCCAGTACGTTTTTTATGCGCATTAAATCCCTGAATGCTATGATGAATTTCAGTTCATCATCTTCGGTGACCAGATTGTTTACACTATCAACAGTGGGTGTAATTTTAAGCAGGTTGATAAAACCATCATTAAATGCTTTTACATACTCATCATACGGCTTCATGATGATTTCTTCAATGGCATCCTTGTTGCTGAACAGGGTTATGGCTTCATCGGTGGCATTTTTCAGATTACGGAAAACCACAATGTTGCCCTGTGATTTTAGTTCATTCAGGATGCGATTGGTTCTGGAATATGCCTGTATTAATCCGTGATATCTCAGATTTTTATCTACGTACAGGGTGTTGAGTGAAGGACTGTCAAATCCTGTCAGGTACATGTTTACCACCAGCAATATATCTATTTTACGCTCCTTTACTTTCTTGCTGATGTCGTTATAGTAGTTATAGAAACTCTGACTGTCCCGTGTTGAAAACGCTGACCCGAACATTTGGTTGTAATGCCCAATAAATTCATCCAGTTTCTCACGGGTATGTGGATTGGTTGCATACGCAATCTCTGGTTCGGCTGCAACAGAAATTTCCTCTGGGATGAATCCATTGGCATCAACATCATCTTCGTTGGCAATATAACTGAAGATAGTGGCAATCTTTAAATCGTGATTTCGGAGCATTTTCTTGCGATACAGCAACTCGTAATAGCGAATCAATGCTGGAATACTACTGACGCAGAACATCGCTGTAAACTCTCTGTTATGCGTTTTCCTGTTGTGATGAGCAATGATATAGTCAACAATCTTCTCCAAGCGTGCTGAAGATTCCATCAGTTCATCTACATCAATGTCTTCAACCTGTATGTCAATTTCATTGGCACTATCCCTGTTCCTGTACCTGCCAACATACTCCACTGAGAATTTCAAAACGTTTTCATCCCTGATAGCATCGGTAATCACATATTTGTGAAGGCACTCCCCGAATAATTCCTTTGTTGTTTTTTTGCCCAATTCATTTTTTACAGCATTTTCTGCAAAAATTGGTGTGCCAGTGAAGCCGAACATCTGGATGTTCCTGAAAAATGAAATAATACGCTGGTGTGTTTCACCAAACTGGCTGCGGTGGCATTCATCGAAGATGAAAACGATACGTTCATCCTGAAGTGGCTTCATCCGCTCCAGAAAGTGTTTTTTACTGATGGCAGCATTCAGTTTCTGGATGGTTGTTACAATCAATTTTGTATCATCGGTAAATTGCCTGACCAGTTGTCTGGTGTTGTCAGTTCCGTCAACACTGCCTTTGCTGAAACTGTTAAATTCTTTGGTGGTCTGGTAATCCAAATCCTTCCTGTCAACCACAAATACAACCTTCTTTATCTTAGGTAATCGTGTCAGTATCTGGCTTGCTTTAAATGATGTCAGTGTTTTACCCGAACCAGTGGTATGCCAGATATATCCGTTCTTACGGCTATGCATTACCCTGTCAACCAATGCCTCAACTGCATAATACTGATATGGACGGAGAACCATCAGTATCTTGGATGTTTCGTTCAACACTATGTATTTGCATATCATCTTAGATATGTGGCACTTCTCCAAGAAATTAGATGCAAAGCCGTTTAAGATGTTGGTGAGCCGTTTATTTTCAATGTCCGTCCAGTAAAATGTCTGTTTAAATGACTGGAAGCGGTTGTTGGCATAGTATTTCGTGTTGACACCATTACTGATTACAAATATCTGGATGTACTGGAACAACCCGTAACTGCTGCTGAATGAATGTCGCTGATACCTGTTTACCTGATTGAATGCTTCTTTAAGTTCCAGTCCCCTGCGCTTTAATTCAATCTGTACCAGTGGTAGTCCGTTGATAAGCAGTGTAACATCATAACGGTTTTTGTATTTACCTTCCATCGAGACCTGATGGGTAACCTGATACTGATTCTGACACCACTGTTCGGTATTGATAAACTCAAAATACAGGTTATCCCCGTTGTCCCTAACTATATGCTGTTTTTCACGAAGCGTTTTTGCTTTTTCGAATACTGAACCCTTGCTTAATATGTTTAAAACCTTTTCAAATTCTTTGTCGGAGAATAAAATATTGTTGTGTTTTTCCAACTGTTGCTTCAGGTTGGCAATTAATTCCGCTTCATTCTGGATGTGCACCAGAGTATAACCCAATTCCTGAAGTTTGGCAATTAATTGGTTTTCGAGTATCAGTTCGGGTTGCATAATAATTTCTTACTTGTTATCTGTATATTCTCTATATCTCAAAGGTCTTGGCTGTCCCCATCCCATCGATTCTTCCTGTCGAACGATTGTTTTAGCAAGACCTTCTAAGTCTGGGAATAACGTATGATATGCAATTCCTAAGTAACGTAGTTTTGTTTCGAAACTTTTCTTCAATCCTTTTGGAATGATATATCTTATTAAGAATGTTTCATCGGTAATAACTTCAGGAATAGAATTTCCTGTTGTTGGCTTTGGATGTATTGTAAAACAACTTTGCTGTGCAGCGTACCTTGGATGTTTTAATGGAGGTTGCAGAGCCAATGGGATTTTTGGTAATTCACTAAGTTTATATTTTTCAGCAAGTTTATCAGGATTATTATGAAAAATTTCATGCGATAAAAACTTCACAATTTTACTCTTACCTAACAGTGGCAATCCGTAAAAACCATGACTTTCATTTAATTTCCAAGGAAGCATTGACCATATTTCTCCATCCTGATTTTTATTGGTATTAACTGCAAAGAATGTTGCAGCGAGAATGTTTTCTGTCCAATCAAGCAATCTGGTTGGAACGCCATGATGTTGCATTAAAAACAACCATTCAAGATGGTTATTTTGCTTAGGCAATCTTTTTTCAATGGATGGTGCTTTCCTTATAAAATCTGTTGCAATCCTGAATTCGGGATTGGGACTCAATGCAAGATATATTTCACTTGTATAATGTTTACGGAATATGCAGGGTGTCAATTCTCCAACTACTGTAGAGTGCCCCCTGTACCAGTTGTAACCAAATGTTGTACCGATTTCAATGATTTGTTCAAATTTATCTATGTAGTATGTTTTCGTCATTTTTTTAAGTTGGATATGATTATACAAACATCTGTTGCATCAGTCCCTTTTTCCACACCTCGGCTTTTTCCATCTGCTTCTCTGTATGGTTTATTTTATCATCAATGGCTGACAGGAAATTGGCGATTTTGGTTTGTTCTTCTTGATTTGGAATATTTAATTGCACACCTGAGAGTTTTTTTGCCGAAATACTGGAAACCTTTGACCCTTGTGCTTCTTTCATTATTTGTTTTCTTACAGCAATCGATTTCGCCAAGTACCCACCGAATCCAATTGCCATTTTTGATAAATCTGGTCTTGCTAAAATTGTGTGAAGTCCTGATAGAACCTTCTCGTTATTCAGGTTTACCAATTCAATCGATTTGCCAACATCGGTGAGGTCTTCTGAAGCATCTGCAAAAACTAAGTCGCCTTCTTTGCAATAATTATCTAAACTTATTCTTTCAATTGGTAAGTTTTCATTGATATATGGAATTTCTTCCTTTGTTATATCAAACCATGTGTTGAGTTTGGTATGTATGTCTCCATAATGAATATTCTTCACACTACCTTTTTCATAGTTCAGGCTTTCTCTTGGATATGAATTGTTGTTTTTGAATGAGTAGACATCACCAAATTTCTTCTTCTCCCACTTCGGAAACTCCTGCCCGTTATCGTCTTTGAACCTGAATTGCTGTGAGAATATTTTCTGCATTACCCCTTTTTTGTATTGTTCCAGCAGGGTTTTCTTGCGTTTGAGTTGGGATATTTTCTGGTCAATGGCGGTGAAAAAGGATGCGATTTTTTGCTGTTCGGGGAGGGTAGGGAAAGATATTTTGTAGGTAGAAATTTGCGGTGCTGTCAATTGTGGTACGCCAGTACTTTCAACATAAAAATTCAATTTATTAATAGCGTATTCCCAAAAAACAACGGAACTTTCTATCGTGGGTTCTAATACCAGTAATCTTACTATTGGATAAAACTTATCTTTTCTTGCATGTGCAATGCCCATATTTACTCCACGACCAGCAATCGTAACAACATCTTTGTCAAATTTGAAAATGTTTGAGTAAGCATAAAATCCTTTATCCTTTTCGGCATTAGCATATATGGGGTACTTAAATATATCAGTTTTAGTGGAACTCACATTTTCTTTTGAGATATCACCACCAGCAGATATACTGAATATTTTGCCGATTTTATTGGTCTCCCAATCCCCCTCAAACTCAGGAAAACGCAACTGCGGTATGTTTTTCTGCTTGACCATATTTAAAACGGAGTTGTGATGTTTAATTCTCGGCAATACCCAGCAATGGTTTCATCGGTGGTTTGCATTTCCGTTTCCATTTCTTTAAGTTCAGTGGCAACAGCAGCAATATCCACAGGTTCTTCCTCTTCAAAAGTGTCAACATACCTCGGAATGTTCAGGTTGTAATCGTTCTCCCTGACCTCTTTCAGACTGGCAACATAACTGTATTTGTCGATTGTGATACGTTTTTCATATGTATCAACGATTCTGTCAACGTCCTCATCCCGAAGGTAATTCTGAGTCTTAACCTTCTCATAATGCTGGCTGGCATCAATAAAAAGGATGTCATCAGGATGTTCCTTACACTTCTTAAACACCAGAATGCACGTTGGAATGGATGTCCCGTAGAAAATGTTGGCAGGTAATCCAATAACCGCATCCAGATAGTTTTTTTCCTCAATAAGGTATTTTCTGATATGACCCTCGGCAGCACCTCTGAACAACACCCCATGTGGCATTACAACTGCCATAACACCATTCTCAGCCAGATGGTATATCATATGCTGAATGAAGGCAAAGTCTGCCTTTGATGATGGTGCAAGTTTCCCGTATTCGCTGAACCTGTCATCGGTCATAAACAAGGGACTGGCACTCCATTTTGCCGAAAACGGTGGATTTGCTACCACTGCCTCTGCATCCAGTTTGTCATGCTGTGGGTGTTCCAGTGTATCTTCCAGTTTAATGTCAAATCTTGTGTGATGAACGTCATGCAGAATCATGTTCATTCGGCACAAGTTATATGTAGTACGGTTACGTTCCTGACCGTAAAACTTCAATACATCGCAAATCCTGCCCAACCGAAGAATGAGTGACCCTGACCCACATGTCGGGTCATAGGCAGATTTAATACGTGTTTTACCCAGTATAACAATCCGTGCAAGTATTTTTGATGCCTGTTGCGGAGTGTAAAATTCACCCGCTTTTTTACCTGCACCACTGGCAAACTGACCAATCAGGTATTCATAAGCATCACCCAGCACATCAATTTTTGATTGGTCCAGTTGGAAATCAATCTTATCAAGGTGTGACAGGACTTTTGCAATTACTTCATTTCGCTGTTCGGCAGTCCTGCCCAGTTTGGTGCTGTTCAAATCCATATCCTCGAACAAGTGGTCGAAATCCTCTTCGCTGGCAGTACCCATAGTACTGTTCTGTATGTTGATAAGGATTTTCTGGATGTCTTCAATGATGAAGGCATTTCCATGTTTTCCATTACTGTTTCCACGTAACGCAACCTGCCCGAACAGTTCTGACGGTTTCAGGAAGTATCCCAGTTTTTCCAATGATTCTTCCTTTATGGCTTCCAGATATTCCTGACCTTTGGCTGTTTCTTCTGATATGTCCAGATATTTTATTTTGTCTTCCTTCAGGATGTCATTGGCATACAATTCCATCTTTTCCGACAGATATTTGTAAAAAATGAAGCCGAGAATGTAATCACGGAATTCATCGGCATCCATTTTACCACGCAGAGTGTTGGCTATATTCCAGAGTTGCTGGTTAAGTTGTCGTTTTTGCTCTTCGCTCATTATGTCAAATAAAAAATATTGATTTAATGTATATTACCGTATTGTTCTGATTTTTAAAATAAAACATTAAAAATAGCAATTGTTATTCGTTTAATTCATGTGTTTAATGGATTGTTGCTGCATTTTTTAAATAATCACGGTTTAGTTAATTGTTTTATTTTGATTTTATCGGTTACATCGGGATTCAATTTCTTGTCGGTATAGGTATTCAGGGTGCTGACCAATTTATGTCCTGTCATAGGCATTATTTCACTAAGTGGTGTGTTTTGATTTATAAGTAGGGTTATAAACGTGCTTCTGGATTTGTGCACAGTGATGAAATCACGTTTTTTACCCTCTTTAGTCAACTCCCGTTTATTCTTTACATAGGTCTTTTTGTAATCACTTTTTAGCAAATCGTACTTCCTGAAAATGGCTTTTATTTCTCGGTTCAGGTAAGCATTTGCAAATTGTGGCAATTCATGATTATACCTCTCCAATATTTCGAGTGCTGTCTGATTTAACGGAACGGTTATTTCCGTTTTTGTTTTTTTGTTCACCTTAATCAGGATATTATTCTCAATTCGTGCATTGTGTATCTCTTCATAATCACAATACCTCATGGCTGTCATAATGAGGAAGACAAAGACATCAATCACGGGTCTTTCAAATTTGTCGTACTTATCACAATAATAGATTTCTTTAATTTCATCAGGATTTAATGTTACGACCTGTGACCTGTGTTTAGGTATGCTGAATTTGAACAGTTTGCTTTTGAATATTGTAACTTCATTGTCTTGAAGGTAACGAAGAAATGCTTTTAATATGCTTATGTTTTTGCTTACCGTATTGTCAATATGCCCCAATTTCTTATATGAGAAATCCCTGAATTCATAGAAAAAATTAATGTTATTTAGTTTTTCGAATGTCAGTTTGTAGGTCTTGTCGAACTCCTTCAGATTTGTATGCAGACTGTTATATACACGCTGGCTGTTGTAATGACTTCCTAACTCCTTTTCTTTCTCATTAATGAAGTCTTGGAAGTAATTCATGACCGTCTTTTCAGGTTTTCCGCTCTCAGGCAACCATACTTGTAAATCGGAATTATGCTGTATATATTCCAAACATTCTTTCTGATTTGGTTCTTTACCTCGTAAACGACACGTAGTCAAATAATCAGAAACAGTATTCAGCCACCTACGGTACGTTGGATTTCCGTATTGCTCTTCAAAGGTTAATCCTTTGTCCATTGTATTCGGGTCATACTCTATATTGGTATTAACCAGAATCCTGTTGTTTCTGTGTTTGTAGTACACACATACATATGTGTATTTGCCAGATTTATTGAGTTTTATGACAGGAACTTTCATAAGAATGTGTTTTGTACAAACTTAGGAAATGATTTTGAACTTTTTTGAACTTATTTTGAACATTTTTGCACAAAAAATATTTTTTAATAAATTGATTAACAATAGTTTCATTAAACTATTTTTAATTAAAAAAAGATACTTTTTAATTAAGAGTTTAACAACCTGTAATACAATTCATTACGGCATTATGTCGTATTTCTGGTGGGGCTACCAGTAA
>Ga0208458_1002571_pt1 | contig 13189 bp, 15 predicted proteins | sample AD_UKC085_MetaG_FD_184432 | JGI IMG/M metagenome (GOLD analysis project Ga0208458, IMG submission 184432) | Active sludge microbial communities of municipal wastewater-treating anaerobic digesters from USA - AD_UKC085_MetaG (SPAdes) (version 2) | ecosystem: Engineered > Bioreactor > Anaerobic >... | reverse complement strand
AGGCGAGTCGAATTTGAGCTGTGATGATACGTACACATACGGCGGAAAACAGCCGCACGCTGTAACGAAAGCAGGCGCGATGGTATTTACGTACGACGACAACGGCAACATGATAAAGAGAGAGAATGCCGAAACGAAGAACACGATGACATTAGTCTGGGATGACGAGAATCGTCTAATAAAGACGACGGACAGCTTCCACACAACTGATTATAGATATGATGCAAACGGAGAACGAATAATAAAGAAGAGCGAACTCGGTGAGACTCAGTACGTAAGTGCAAACTATATCGTCAGAAACAAAACGGTTATAAGTAAACACGTATTCGCAGGAAATCAGAGAATCGCGAGCACAGTCAGCATGAAAAATAACTGCGGAACGATGACTGAACAGAATACGATGTATTTCCATCCGGATCACCTGGGATCAAGCAGTTATGTGACTGATAAGAAAGGGAACTTCTTTGAGATGATTGAATATCTACCGTATGGTGAGACATTGTACGATGAGGCAGCAACGGTGGACAAGACGGAATTTAGATTTACCGGGCATTTGAAAGATGATGAAACAGGATTCTATTACTGCCATGCAAGATATTACGATCCGAAGATAGGAAAATTCTTAACGCCAGATGATAGAATAGACGGACTGTTCAGTTCCGCCGGACAGAATATGTATATGTACTGTCATGGTAACACAATTATGTTTAATGATCCGGATGGGCATGATTATGAAGATGCTAAAGGAAACACGAGGCGTGGAGAAACTGGACAGGATACTCCGGTAAAAGGCGGTGAGTTTGGATGGAAAAAAGCAGAACCTTCTTATAAAGGATACTCCCAAACTCAAAATGAAAAGCGTGCAGCTGAATTTAATGAAAAAGTTAAAGTGATCAGTGAGCAAAATAAAGATAATATATGTTGGACATCACCGAAGAGAGAATCACGTCCTGGATATCCAGAATGGGCATATACGCCCAAACTTGAAAATCTATATAACAATCTAATTGATACTGGAGCATATGAAATTGCTGAGCAAATAGGTGATGCTTATATTACTGCAATATATAATAATCCAATGCCATATTTTACTAGATTGAATTATCAATTGCCTAATGGAGTTGGTCCAAAAAGTGATAAACCATCGGCAAGATGGAAAAATAATAAATACATCATGAAGAATAAATCTCGAGGTTTTTGGTATATAGATAATGTGCACTTTCTTGATAATGGAAAAATTCATTGGGATCCCAATAATCCCCAGGAAGGATTTCTTTATAATAGCGAACATGTTATTTATGATTATGGAAGAGTTCAAACACCTGAACCCAAATTTATATTTTCATTCTAATAATGGAGTAAATTATATGAAGTTGATACAATTTATATTTCTATTAAGCATATTCACCTTAACCTCATGTATGCATAGGACAGTTAATTATGTTGATCAAGATGGTGAGACTTTTTATATTAAATCAAATAGCGATATTGATCATGAATATAATTATGGGGTATCATGTGATTATTTACAAAACGATTATGTGTCATGGAAGGCGGAAGATAATGATGAATATAATGATTTTCTAATGAATAAAATGGTTTTTCTAATAGGTATTACATCCAAAAATGGATATTTGTTGAAGAATTTAAAATGTTCAATTGAGAACATTGAAACGAAAGAGAAGTATATTGAAGATGGTTTGTTGTATGACGGTAAATACCCTTTTGTAAGATATGATAATATTGATAAATTTATACAAGATGGAATAAATTCAGATCATTTTCGGATATCAATATATTATGACGAAGAAAAAATGAAAGATTTAAAGAATGCTCGAATAAGTGTATACGCATTATTTGAAAAAGAAGGTGACCAGAAGATTATTTCATTTTCAAGAGATGTAGAAAGAAAAATAGGAGTAATATCTTTTTTAAGTAAGGGATGGTTATGATTTTTGGGGCTTCCGGAATCAAAGCGAAATCAAACTGAGGTGTCCAAATATCTGGACACCAAGATGAGACAATTTCCACTATCTTGCGTTAGCGATCGAAGCGGTATCCTTTTGCGGAGCAAAAGATACAAGCGGAGAGCGCGGCGCAAGTATGAGATCTTTGAATGAATGGAGAATTTAATCAATCCGTGTTGATATTCCTTTCTAAACAAAAGACGAGCGCAACGCCCGAAATAAAAGCAAACGGAGAACGAATAATCAAAAAGAGCGAACTTGGAGAGACTCAATACATCAGCGCGAACTATATCGTCAGGAATAAAACCGTAATCTCGAAACACGTATTCGCAGGCAATCAGAGAATCGCGAGCACAGTCAGCATGAAGAATAACTGCGGAACGATGACTGAACAGAATACGATGTATTTCCATCCGGATCATTTGGGATCAAGCAGTTATGTGACTGATAAGAAAGGTAATTTTTTCGAGATGATAGAGTACTTGCCTTATGGCGAAACACTGTATGATGAAGCGGCGACTGTGGATAAGACAGAGTTCAGGTTTACCTCAAAGGAACAGGATGCGGAAACTGGGTTGTACTACCACGGAGCCAGATACCGAGATGCTAAAACTGGTATGTGGTTGAGTGTAGATCCAGCGTTAAGTCTCTATTTAGCTGGTAAAGGTAGTGAGGGAGGAGTTTATAATCCGAGTAATTTAAACTTATACTCATATTGTGGTAATGATCCAATAAATTACATTGATCCGGATGGTAGACTTAAAGTGTTTATATGGCGATTTACTGGTTCTCTGTCTGGTCAGAATTGGGGACATGCTTCAATGATGTTGGATAATGGTGAATATATAAGTTGGTGGCCAAATACAGATACTAAGGATACAATAATAGAATACAACTTATTGATTAAAAGTATATATACTGCAAAGGCTTATGAGAAGAGGACATACAAACAAGATGAAGAGGAAGAGAAGCATTCACCTGATTTTGTAATAGATATACAAGGTTTAGATGAAGATGCAATACTTAAATGGTGGAACGATTTTAAAACAAATAATTATTGGAAAACATTTTCGCAAAATTGTTCTACAACAATTGCAGATGGACTAGCTGCCGGTGGCGGTGATAAATATTCATCATTTATGGCTTCTTGGAATATTATATGGAAACCCAATGATGTTGAAGATTATGCTAAATCCATTAAAGCTGGATTAGATTTAAAAAAAGCAGAATCTTTAAAACCAAAAGAACACAAACCTTCTGAGATTTCTGCAGGGCATGAAGAGCGAAAAACTATTGATAAAACAGAAGATATTTATAGGGACGATCCATTATAAAGGGGGGGATTTGTGCAAAAAAAAATAATGGTTTTAGGAATATTATTTTTGCTAGGAGGACAAGTTGTGTATGGAAACGATAAGGATGAGAATAATAAACACTTGAAAGAAAAGAATGCTAGTAATCAGCAATACTTTTTTGAAAAATCGAATGTTGAAATAGAAAAATTTATTATAAAAGTTAATAATTTAAAAAACGGTATGGATATTCAAGAAGTAATAGAACATTTAGGCGAACCATATTCTAATAATGCCAGAAAAAGTAAAAAATGGAATGAATCATCTAAAGGAAGATGTTTGACTTATTATTTGAAAATGTGGAGGAAAAATTCTGTCAATGAATTAAAAGATAGTTATGTTTTAATTTATTTTGATGAAAATAATAAAATGGAAGATGTTATTATAAAATTGAAATAAAATATATTATTTATAATAAAGTTTATACAGCTAAAGTACCAGTGCCAGAATCAATTCAAAATCAAACTGAGGTTTCCAAATATCTGGACACTCAGATGAGATTCATGGTATGCTTTGCTCGTTAGCGATCGAAGCGGTATCCTTTTGCGGAGCAAAAGATACAAGCGGAGAGCCCGACCCGACATTATTAGAAAGAATTTGTTGAAACATTTAGATAAATAGCTCTTTGAAATTATTACACGCAAGGGAAAGGGGAACGCCCAGAACCGTCGATAACAAACACACGACGGATTACAGATATGATGCAAACGGAGAACGAATAATCAAAAAGAGCGAACTTGGAGAGACGCAATACGTAAGTGCAAACTATATCGTCAGGAATAAAACGGTCATAAGCAAACACGTATTCGCAGGAAATCAGAGAATCGCGAGCACAGTCAGCATGAAAAATAACTGCGGAACGATGACTGAACAGAATACGATGTATTTTCATCCGGATCACCTGGGATCAAGCAGTTATGTGACGGATAAGAAAGGTAACTTCTTCGAGATGATAGAGTACTTGCCGTATGGGGAGACATTGTACGATGAGGCAGCTACGGTAGATAAGACCGAGTTCAGGTTTACCTCAAAGGAGCAGGATGCGGAGACGGGATTCTATTATTATGGGGCGAGATACTATGATGCGAAGCTCTGTAAGTGGATAAGTGCTGATCCGATACTTGAAATGTATTTACAAGGAAAACCAGCAGGTGGTATATATAATTCCGTAAATATGAATTTATATGCTTATTGTGCAAACAATTCTGTTAGATTTGTAGATACTGATGGCAATCATTTTGAATTTTATGCAAATATTGATGATTGCTTTCAAGGGGGAGATAGGAATAATTTAGATCGTAGAGTATTAGTGAGTACTTATATCGATGGTAATGGTAAAGTTTTTGTAAAACAAGATTCGTCAGGTTCTAATTTGTTGGGGTGGAGTAATACGGCAGGCACATCTTATCGAAATGAGGATGGAACTCCTTTAGCTTCAGTATTGGTGAGGCAAGAAGATAAACTGTTTTTGATGGAAATAATGTCAACTGATACTATTGCACCCGATGGAAGGGAGCCAAATCGTATAATGCACTATAATTTAAAACCTGTAAACGAAGATACTGGAGAAGTTGACACTAATAGCAAAAACTGGAAAATCAACCAAACTGCAGAATTTACTGATAGCAGAAAAGGTAATGCTTCAGTTTCAAGGAGTGCTAAATTGAAAATTATTACTGGGTATAAAGCATCTGGTAATAAAGAGGGTCGAAGTGATGCTGATACTGCAGGTTTTGTGAAAGATTGGAAATATGAGCCAAATGGTAATTTTACTGGAAACGAATTTCCAAACAAAAATTATCGAATACAGCAAGATACTAATGATAAAGGAAAATATTATGATAAGAAAAAAGAAGTTCCCAAATAAAACAAAATACTAATAATAAAGAGAAACATTATGATAAGAAAATTAAATAAAAAGTATATATTATTATTTGCAATACTTTTGCCATTATGGTTGTTCCCAGATAGCTATTTGAATTATTCTTGGAAGATATTGGATGAATATTTTGTTTTTACTTTAAATAAAGAAGTAGAATTGAAAGAAAATAAGGATAATTTATCAACTACTGTTTTGAAAATACAACCGAGGACACAAGTTAAAATAATACAATATGATGACACTAAAAAATGGTGTAAAGCTTTTGTTTTTGATGAAAATATACAAAAAAACATTGAAGGATGGATTGAATATCGTTATATAATTGATAAGACAAAATTTAAGAATGGGAATTGCGGGATAAATAAAATCATAAAAAAATATGAAGACAGTGTTTTTATAAATATTATTAAGATGAATGGGCATTTTTGTACAATTTTTGTAGGTATGCAAAATGGAGAAATGAAGTATGTAATTCATAGCGGAAAGGTTATGTTAAAAGATAATGTTATATGGCTAAAATATGATGGTTTTAGTTTGAATGAGCCTATGATATTTTATGTCGATAATTCAGAAGTATATGATTATAGAACTGGAGAAAAGGTTTATTCTGATTAAATCAATAATATTATAATTGATCTTGCAAAAACCAGGACTGCCAGAACCGAAGCATTCCCAAATAACCAGGAGCTCTCTATGCTTATAAAGAAAGAAAAGATAGAAGACTTTGAGTTTATGGATGTAGAGCCCGAAGATGAAGAGCTGAGAGCAATAGTGATGGAAGACTAAGATAATGCAAAGAAAAAAGCCGAAGAAGAATATATTGAAAATGTTAAGAGGGTTGGGAAATTGAAGTTTATTGAGGCGATGAAGGGGGGAGATTGAAACTGTCTTTTCTGTTTACTTGATTTCAAGTGTTACTTTTAACACTTGAATTACTTCGGCTTCAGAAGGAGTGAGACCTTTGAGGGAAACATGAGTCCTGGTATCATCTTGTTTTTTTAAATTTTATGGTGTAGTGAAGAGCTTTCAAAATAGGAAATAGAGTTTTAAGAGATGCATTTTTATTTTTCCCTGAGCGTAAATTTTGGATCATAGTTGCGGATATGCCTGTTTCTTTTGAAAGGGTTCTGACTGATTTATTTTCTGCTTCCATGGCCTCTATTAAAAGCTCTGAAATAAGAAAATCCTGATAGCCTTGATCGAATTTGGCTTTTCTTTTTTTGTCTGACATTATTCTATCGAAAGTTGAAATAGTTTTGGTTTTCATAATAGTTTTCCGCTTTTTCTTGATAAATTCCTTCTGTGTTTTAATTCAAATACTTAAAGTGAGAAATTTCTGATAAATTACTTTTTCTTTCTAAGTCTTTTGCCTATGATTTTATAGATTTCTTCTTTGTCTCTTTTTCCGATTCCCCATATTTCTATGATTTCTATTTCTTCATCAATCAAACGGTATACAATACGATAACTTTTGTTATCAATATAGGTTTTGTAAAATCCTGTGAGATTAACGTTAAACTTATTGCCTAGATGCTCTCCAAGAAAGGGTTGTTTTGATAATTCATGAAGTTTTTTATCTACTTTTTTCTTAATGCTTCCATCAAGTTCTTTATAGTCTTTGGCAGCTTCTGGAATGAATTCTATAGGATGAATCATGATCTATTTTATATCATTCCACTTGATATTGTTTTTTCGATTATATTTTAAGAGACGAGACTTAATGATATCATCTATTTCGTAATGATCAACCATCTCATTCAAGTTTGTGAGATATTCATATTCACTCGGAGAGAGAATAACAGCTTCCATTTCATTATTTTTTAAAACATATAATGGGGATTTTCCGGAAGAAACAGATCGTATTTGCTGTGTTAGTTCTCGTTGTAATTTTGTAATCGGAATCATCTTTTCTGTGTCAACAAGCATAATAACCTCGTCTATGTGCAAATATGATAATAATTGTATGTATTGTCAATGTTTTTCTCAGTTGTGTAATTATAAAAAGAAAATAAGGAACTTCTAAAAACAGGCCATAAAAATCATTCTTGACGAACAAAAATGTGGCATATACTAAATTGATCAATGAAAGCTTTGCACAAGGAAAATATTTTTTTTCATGAATATAGTCATATAATTACATTCTTTTTTGAAAATAGAGACAATTACAGATATGACGCAAACGGAGAACGAATAATCAACAAGAGCGAACTTGGCGAGACACAATACGTCAGCGCGAACTATATCGTCAGGAATAAGACAGTAATCTCGAAACACGTATTCGCAGGTAATCAGAGAATCGCGAGCACAGTGAGCATGAAGAATAACTGCGGAACGATGACTGAACAGAATACGATGTATTTTCATCCGGATCACCTGGGATCAAGCAGTTATGTGACTGATAAGAAAGGGAATTTTTTTGAGATGATTGAGTACTTGCCGTATGGGGAGACTCTTTACGATGAAGCAGCGACTGTGGACAAGACTGAGTTCAGGTTTACCTCAAAGGAACAGGATGCGGAGACGGGATTGTATTATTATGGGGCTAGGTATTATGACGCGAAGCTCTGTAAGTGGATAAGTACTGATCCGATATTGGAAAAGTATCTAAACAATATTCAAAAGAAGAAAATTATAACAAAAGATTTTGATTTATATCAATATGGTCACAATAATCCAATTAACATGATTGATCCTGATGGCAGAAAAGTTAAATCTACAGATGTAACTCAGAATGAAAAAATATTAACGGATATAAATAGAGCTGCAGGTGGAGGTTTTTACTTTGATAAAAATAATGAGTTACAATTAAAAGAAGGTAGTGAGCCTACAGGGAAATATTCAAAATCATTTAGAAAGATATTAATGGAAGAAATTAAAAATGAAAATAAAGATATATATATTCATTATGGAAAAAGTTACAAAGAAAAAACTATTCAAGGTGAAGATAGATATTCACCATTATATCTTAAACATGATAATCTTCCCGTTGGTCGATGTGGTTATGCTGATAAAGAAGGAAAAGATATTTTTGTTGCAGTTTCTGATTTTTCTGAAATGGAAAAAGGTGGTGTAGATAAAAAGATTATTATTGATGCTAGAACTTCAATATTAATGCATGAACTTGGAGGACATGGAATACCTACCATAAGAGGATTAAAAGGTAAAAATGCTGCTTACATAGGAATTGAAATGATAAAAGAAGCTGGTATTAATAATTATTTCTGGACCAATAAAGGGGCTAATGATAGTCATGATGGGGAACTTCCTCAACAAGGAAAATATGAAGATAGTGGTACAAAATGGCTAACTCCATAAAAAAGAAAATTATATTGGTTTTTATAATATTATTTTTTGCAAATATATTTGCACTAACGGATAAAGAATCTTTATCCGTTAGAGTATTTGAAAAAAATAATATATTAAATCTAAAATTTACGTATACTGGAACTAGTTCAATATTTGTAAAAGAAAAAACAGCTATAGTTGATCCATATTATACGGTAATTATAAAAGATTGTGAATTAAAAGAAGTTCAGATATCCTTATTGTACTATCCCAAATACAATTCAATTGATGTTATTTCTAATTCTAAATCTAAATATATAAAAATAAATAATGGATTTAGGTATAATTACCTGATAGACAAAAATGATATAATTTCATTTTTAAAAAAAGAGTATAAAGAAGTGAAATTTGGAAATAACATTAAAATTTGTTTTATAGAACATTGTTTATCATTACAACAAGGTAATGAATGTATTAAAAATGGTCTGATAACATACAAGTATTGTAAATATATTAATGATCAAAAAATTATAAGGTCCAATTATGTAGTATTGCAATTTTAGTGTAAAGTATTTATATTCGCATGAATTTTACAATGATGGTATTCACCGTGCCAGAATCAAAGCAAAATCAAACTGAGGTGTCCAAATATCTGGACACAGTAATAGAATGGAATTAAAGGGAGAAGGAAAAACTGAAACTTAAAGAACCATTGAAGGGGAGAAGTTCATGGTAGCTTTGCGCGTTAGCGATCGAAGCGGTATCCTTTTGCGGAGCAAAAGATACAAGCGGAGAGCGCGACCCGACATTGACAGAAAGAATTTGTTGAAAGATTAAGATAAGTAGTTCTTTGAAATTATTACAAGCTAGAGAAAGGGGAACGCCCGTAACAAAAGAAAACGGAGAAAGGATAATCAAGAAGAGCGAACTTGGTGAAACGCAGTACGTCAGCGCGAACTATATCGTCAGGAATAAGACGGTCATAAGTAAACACGTATTCGCAGGCAATCAGAGAATCGCTAGCACAGTCAGTATGAAGAATAACTGCGGAACGATGACTGAACAGAATACGATGTATTTTCATCCGGATCACCTGGGATCAAGCAGTTATGTGACTGATAAGAAGGGGAACTTCTTCGAGATGATAGAGTACTTGCCTTATGGAGAAACTCTTTACGATGAAGCTGCTACGGTGGACAAGACAGAGTTCAGGTTTACCTCAAAAGAACAGGATGCGGAGACTGGATTGTACTACCACGGAGCCAGATACCGGGATGCTAAGACTGGTGTGTGGTTGAGTGTAGATCCATATCTTGCAAATGGTAATTATTTCCCTGTGCCTCCAGTAAATGATAAAGCTAGAGAAAGAAATAAGAAGCTCCCTGGCATGGGCGGCGTGTTCAATTCAGTTAATATGAATGCGTATCACTATGCTGGAAATAATCCGGTTAGATATGTCGATCCTGATGGGAAGAAATATGTTTTACCTGCTAAAAAGGGGTATTCCTTAGAGGATAGGACTGTTCCAACTAAAATTGAAGATGTCGTTGCTAAATTGAAAAGCAATGAAAAATTTAAAAATTATATGAAGGAATTCGCATGTGCCCAAACAGCAGCAATTATTAAAGCATCATCAAGTGGGGATGGGGATATGAGTAAGATGTATCCATTAAACAAATTGCATACTGGGGCAAGTGAAACAATAAAAGCTACAGTTGAAATTAAACAATCAGAGATAAAGGTTGGCGATTTAATAACATATAATGTCAGACCTGAAAGAGAAAAAGAGACTAGTATAACAGGACATATCGCAACTGTATATGATATAATAACTTTAAATGGTAAAGCAGTAGGTTATAAAGTTGTTGAAGGACATACGAAAGATGCTCCGCAAACAACACAAATAATTTGGGCAAATCAATTGGATCATGGAATTGATTCAAGAGGTCATACTCCTTTTCCTTTTATTGATGGACATGATTCAGATTTGGAGTTTCATTCAGTACGTCGTTGGATAACACCATTAAAATAGGAGAAACAAAATGAAAAAAATACGTTATATTGTTGTGATAAGTTTGATTATTTGTTTATTATTTTTTATAAATAATTATGTTAGAATGAAAAACAATTTCAACATGATACTAGGTTTGTCTGATGTAATAATTTCTTTGGAAAAATATTATAAGAATAATAAAAAGTACCCGGAAGAAATTGAATTTTTATTTCCAAAGTATTTAAGTAAGAAACCACATCTTCCTTTGAATTATGTTTATTATTATGAAAATAGCAAAGACTATACGATCTATTATGAATACGAAAGAACAATTTTAAGAGAAAATTTATTTTATGTTACATACAAAGCTTCTAGAAAAAGTTGGAAAATTGAAGAATTACCTTAATAAATAAGGGAGTAGTGATAGAGTAAATAAAAATGGTTCATTGTCCATCCGCTATTGCGGAGATGAAATAAATTCCACTATCCTGCGTTAGCGATCGAAGCGGTATCCTTTTGCGAAGCAAAAGATACAAGCGGAGAGCGCGGCGCAAGTATGGAATCAAAAAATCATTGGAGTGTTTAATCAATCCGTGTTGAAATTCCTTTCTAAAATAAAGACGAGCGCAACGCCCGAAATAAAAGCAAACGGAGAACGAATAATTAAGAAGAGCGAACTTGGCGAGACACAATACGTCAGCGCGAACTATATCGTGAGAAATAAGACAGTCATAAGTAAACACGTATTCGCCGGCAATCAGAGAATCGCGAGCACAGTCAGCATGAAGAACAACTGCGGAACGATGACTGAACAGAATACGATGTATTTTCATCCGGATCATCTGGGATCAAGCAGTTATGTGACTGATAAGAAGGGGAACTTCTTCGAGATGATAGAGTACTTGCCGTATGGTGAGACGCTGTACGATGAAGCGGCTACTGTGGATAAGACAGAGTTTAGGTTTACCGGCCATTTGAAAGATGATGAGACAGGATTCTATTATTGCCATGCAAGATATTATGATCCGAAGATAGGGAAATTTATTTCTGCGGATGACAGGTTTGATGATTTGTACAGTTCGGCAGGATTGAATATATTCTCGTATTGTCATAACAATCCGATCAACATGGTCGATCCTGATGGGCATATCGCGAGAGAAGAGTCTTATGCCCAGTGGCGGTGCTATCCTGATGATCAAAGTGAAGCTAAATATTTTAAGGCAAAAGTTCTAGATAGAGGAGGTAAGTGGGATGATAAGGGTGTAAATGTCGTTGGTGTAAGAGACAGCAGTACTCCCGCCAAAACTGATCAGCAAAAAGCAAATGATTTATTCGTGGTAATTAATAACAATCAGGTTCAGGGTTACTTCCGTGGAACTACAGAACCGGGTGTTGAAAGTTGGACAGATTCAAGTGGTAATACATCTGGAGAATTAGGGGGAGTTGCTCACTTAAATCCAGGAGATTATACTTATAAATTTATGGCACCAATTAGTAATGAAGCACGTAGCCATGGCTATTTTAATTCAGTTGGAGCCTTACCTGTTACGAGGGATTTTAATGAAAATGGAAAAATAAGTTCTTTTGAAAAAAAATTCTTTCAAAGTACAAGCCTTGATATTCAGTTTCACTGGATGGGACGAGGAAGTTTTATAAATGGATATTCGCATGGATGTCAAGGAGTCAAAGGAAAATTTTATTTGAATGGAAATGGAGTGCGCAACTCTGCGAGTGATGCTGCCCCTCAGTTGGGTGCTTATGATGTTTTTGTTCAACAGGCTGGCGCAAGGGGGATAATGAATTATCATTTGTTTGAGGTTGGAGACATTAATCAAGGTATATTTAATTCAAATGCAATTCTTGGGAAGATCCCAGAATAAAAAAGAGGTAAAAAATAATGAAAAAGAGATATCTTATTCCAATATTTATTTTAATCACATTTTGTTCAAAGACGGAAGAAATGAAAATAACATATGATGAAATTAAAAATGATATTGTTGATAATAAATATTATTGTCCATATGAAAGAATATCTGATATTCGAAATGCGGATTATATTTTAGATAAAAATGAATTAAACGATTTTATTTCAAAACAAAGAGAATTATATGATTCAAATTTCTTTGTATGGCAGGATGATTCTATTAAAATTGATGCATCGTCTTATCTGGATGCTGAAAAATATAAACCTTCAAATGTAAGTGATAATAAAGTTGAAACAGTGTGGGCTGAAAATGCGAAAGGATATGGATATAAGGAATGGATAAAATTCAAAGTAAAGCCTAGTCGTAATTATGAAATTCAATATATTGCTTTTTATCCAGGGCATGGAGGGAGTATTGATTTGTTTAAAAAGAATAATAGGCTTAAGTCTGTTGTTGTGAAAATATATAATTCATCAGGAAAAGGAGTTAATGATGTTGTTGGAAATCATGTATATTTATTCAAAAATTTTTCTTTTAGTGATGAAGCGAAATATCACGTATTTTCAATAGGTGATGTTTATACCGTTGGTGAAAAAAATAAGGAGCAAGAGATCACTGTGTATATTGAGAATGTTTACAGAGGAAGTAAGTATGATGATACATGTATATCTGAAATATCTCTCATGGGTATGATTTGGGATAAATGACCTGCCCTGCCAGAACCGAATCGTCATCAAACTGATGTGTTCAAAGAATCTGGATGCCCAGATGAATTCCATGATTAT
>Ga0208458_1002564_pt1 | contig 13211 bp, 11 predicted proteins | sample AD_UKC085_MetaG_FD_184432 | JGI IMG/M metagenome (GOLD analysis project Ga0208458, IMG submission 184432) | Active sludge microbial communities of municipal wastewater-treating anaerobic digesters from USA - AD_UKC085_MetaG (SPAdes) (version 2) | ecosystem: Engineered > Bioreactor > Anaerobic >... | reverse complement strand
CAAAATTGACACCAATCTTGCGGACGTAATCCGCTATCTGGCCGCGAATGATTATTTCATGACCGCCGACTTCCGGTGGTACAAGTCCAGCCTTTTCACGGTTGGCAACTTCCATACGGACTTTCTTGAACTCTTCCGTGTCACTATTTTGTATCTGCCGCCAGCTGCCGGACTTTGGACTTTCCGCCGGCGATTTAATCTCGCCGATGATTACCGCATTTCCTTTAGCCGCTATATAATCGGGTTTGTTGGCGTGTTGCCTTCCTTTGCCCTTTATATCCCGGTCGCCGTCAAAGTAACGATAGCCATGCGCAATAAGAGCTTCTTCTGCTTTTGAATAGAATTCGTGTTTTCCGTCCATAATTTCAAATTTGATCTGTTATTTTGTTATATGTAAATTTCTTGTTGTCCAAAAATAACCATATCAACTTCGGCAGAAATAATTATTTTGATGATGCTTTTAATTTGTGGTTCGTTAAATGTCGCCTTAAATACGTCTAATACACTAAATAAGTCAATATAATTCTATGTGACGGATTGTTTTTATCACCTTCATTTTCTGACAAGATGCAATCAAAATGAGGGGATAATATGGACATCAGGAAATTGATTGGTATCCGCATAGCTGAATTGAGAAAGAGTGCAGGATTTACCCAGGAACAACTTGCGGGGAAAATGGAAATCAGTTCAAAGTATCTCAGTAGTATTGAGCGTGGAAAAGAAAATCCGACATTAAACACTTTCATTAATATTTCAGAAGCCCTGAATATTGACCTCGGCGAAATATTTAGTTTGATACAAATTGAAGATCCGTTAAAAAGAAAATCCATGATTCAAGCCCTCATAAAAAATGCTGATCCCGAACAATTGAAACTCGCGTTTCAAGTCCTCTCTCTGCTGGTTCACAAATAGCGGGATGAATAATTACGGTCCCTTTTATTTATTCCGTTAACAGTCAGCCGTCAAAAATCATTGATCAAGTTGATGTGACCTCTTGAAAATGAATAAAAATTTAGATAGCAAAAAACCTCACGGCACCCCAGACAATCAATCCCGACAACCAATTGATACGGCTTGGCAGATTATTTTTTCCATCTCAATTATTAGAGCTGAATATTCTGCCTCGGCTTTATATAGAGATTCCTTAATTGTGATAATTTCATTTTGAACGGTTTCAAATTGCTTAATATTTTCAATCTCTCGCTTATGAAGTATTTTAAATAATAAACAACTCAATCCCGCTCCTACTAAAAAAGATATAATAACCGATGTGGATATAAGTACTTGCTCCATAAAGGATGTCCTTTTTTGTTTTTGATATCTCTGACCAACTTATGGTTGGTTTCATAATTTCCGAATGATTCCCTTTTTAAGCTGTAAAAAACTTCACTATTCCCCAGACAATCAATCCCACCAGGGAGACCGCTATGATCCCCACAAAGATCACCAGCCATTTCATAAATCCCAGTACCGCCGCCAATGTGTTACTGGTATCTTCAAACCACTTTTGCAGCAAATTCAGCGTAGCAATAGCCGTGATCATTAAGTCATCAACATACCCGATCACTGGTATGTCCGGAATAATGTCAATCGGTGACAGGTCATAGAGTATGGCCAACACAAGGAAAACAAACGGTATGACCAGGGACCGTTCGGGAACCTGACTGATGACCTCAACCTCTGACGACTCATTTACGTGTGACATGTGCAATCCCTCTCTTTCTGAAATAAAAAAACCTCCCTGACACGGTTTTATCCGCTCAAGGAGGTTCGCAAAATAAAAGAGGCCTCCATGAGCAAAAACTGATTACTCTGGAGACCAACTTTTTCAGATCCCTAGGGCCTGTTTATGTCTATCAGGTGGATAGAGTCACAAGCAAAATTTTGAAAAACTATAAGACCGGCGACGGAAAATGTCAATCAATCTTTTATTCCGTTCGTCTATACCGGAACCACATAATTACCAGCAACCCCGTCAATGTCAGCGAAAGACTGTTCCCAAAAATGAACACAATATTTTTAACATAAAGCGCATAGGACAGAATGAATGACATCCCGATCATCAGAATGGCCAGGTATGTTCCGCTCAATCCTGTAATGCACTTTGTCCTGTAGGTCTTGATCAGTTGGGGAACGGAACTGGCACACATGATGACCGATCCGGTCGTTCCCACGAGTTCAAATAAATATCCAATATCCATAGTCATTTCCTTTCCTGCTTCCGTAATTCTCTTTTCTGGGCTTTTGTCAAAGGGTTCCCATACAGCACGGGATCGCCATCGCCATTGATCATGGGGATGATCAAAACAGCATTGTCACCTGTTTTCTCTTTTTTCTTTATCGGATTTTTCTTCAATTCCTTTTTGGACAGGATTTTGCTCGCGCACCATCTACCGCAATAATCAAGCTTAAGAACATGGTCGGTATTGAAAATTTTGTTTGTCCACTTCAGAAATCTTTCAAAAGTATGCTCAACAACCAGTTCCTTCGGGGTATTGTAATATTTGGGCGGTTCACAAAAGCCGCAGTAATACTTCCGGTTCTTCCCACGGCGCACGCAACATTCCAGATCAATAATAAAATCGACAATTTCTTTTTCATAAACCGTGGCGATTGCCAATGTGTCATTCTCATTCACCCAGCAGCGTATCTCTTTGGCTACATTTTCAAAATCGATCTCCACATGGTTGTATTCCCTGTTCTTGTAGTAGCGAATCCTGCATTTCTGGTTAAAGCGGTGCTTGTTTTCCGCAAACCACTCCCGGAATATTTCACAGATGCTGAAATCCGGATTTCTTTCCTTAGTCATAAGACACCTCTCGTTTATTTTATAAATAATATAGGTAGCAACCAGTTCCAAAATGAAAAACCTCCCCAAAATGAACGTGTTCACTTCACGGAGGCTAACTTTTTCAAACCTCATAGGGTCTGTGTATGATTGCCGATCTGACAATCACCCAGGCATAATTGTCGCTAAATTAACTGTCCTTTATTTTTTTTTCGTTCATCTGCGGCATCATTTCATCTTGGTAAAACCAACCTTTTTCCAAATCCTGGTTCTTCGGTCTGGTCAGAGCTCGCAGGAAAGGCTCTTTAACTGCCCTCCCGTAGGCGTATTTCCCAAATCTGCCGTATATGTCCGGGATAAAGATCGCCCGCTTCTTTCCCATAACCGCCAAAAGCTTGTCGCCAAATGTTGGCTCAGAAAATATAATGGTCATCGCTCGTTCCCCCAAAATAAAAAAGGTCTCCTTGAGTTTGCTGATTACTCAGGGAGACCAACTTTTTCAGATCTCTTAGGGCCGGTTTGTGTCTATCGGACTGATAGATTCACCGGCAATATTTGATATTAAAATACTACCGATGATGGAGGATGTCAAATGAAGTTTGATTATGTCCGGCTTTTTATTTTTTGAAGAAAAAAGCTAGTGATTGTTGAAATCTGATCTAAAGATTTAAGGGAAAGAAGTTTCCTTTCTCAGTATCGATAGAACTTGCTCAACCGTCTCACAAATATCTTGGTAATCACAAAATCTTATGGAACGGTTATGAGCAATCTCATTTCTAAAATACCGTAACACTTTCAAGTGATTTGCAAGTGATTTGAAAATATGTATTCTACCTGGCCAGTTAAAAAGTACTGTCTCCAAATGACCAAACTGACAGTTTATTGGGTTTTCTCTTACTGCTGCTTCCTCCTGAGGATCTTTGGGTTTAGAATATCTTATAGGCCAGTCTTTGCCATGCTTCATTGTCAGATAGCTGCAGATGGCTAAACGTACATTGTTGAGCATGGGCATCACCAGTTCCAATTGCCCACACCATAGTCTATGACGGATCTCAGCATGTTTTCCCATGACATATAACGCAGGACTGCTGAAAAAAAGTCCTGTGCCAGGATAACTATTCACTATGCCTTCGCCCCACAATTTAAACAGTGCACCAAAAGGGTCCTCCTCTTCGTGAAAGATGTTGAGATTGTTGAGTGACATGTAATCTCCGGCGCCTATGGAAACGAGAAAATCTCTTGTCCATCCTCTTTCATAAGCTGCGTTCATGAGAGACAGCCCAATCTCTTTTTCATCAAGGCTTTTTGCGCTAAATAAATGGGACAGCAGAAACAAATCCCCGGCGCATAAATGAGGAACAATGTATCGCCGCCAGTTTGAGTCGTCCGATACAAAACCATCAATTTCAGCGCAGAGCATACGTGTCTCTAAGAGGGACGGCATACCCCACCAGCAATAAACTCTAAAAAAAATATCGTTATTGGGGACGTCAATACACTTACTTGTAGGGAGAACAATACAAATAGATGGCAAACGATAGCCTCTGTCACGGATAATTTTTCCATTTTCCGCCCATATTTGGGATGCATTGATCCACTGCATAATTGTATCGCTCGCCTGATTTTCAAGTCCCTTAATCCAAACCATGTCTGGGATCGGTTCCCCTAAAATGCATGAATCTGGTAATTGTGAAAGTATTCTTGGAGTCGTAGGATCTTTCCATTGGATATTAACAGCTTTACATAAACAAATTACAGGGCAATCACTATCACTTGCATTATTAAGGTCAATTTCCAGGTAATCAATTCTCCTAAGGTCAAATTCTGCCCTGATTTCGAATTGGAAATCATCCAAGGGAATCGATTTCGGCAAAAGAAATAGACCTGAGATACCATTTCTCAGTTGAGATAAAGCGTTATCCATGAAACGTTCAATGGTGGGTAATCTGAACATGGAATGAAGTATTGAACTCATCATTAAATTCCATGCATTTTTTTGACCATACCATCAAGTTGAACTTTCGTTCCGCTTATTTGGAGAATACGAAAGCGTCGGAAGTATTCGATGACGCGCATAACATCTTCCTGTGTAGGTCTTTTAGCATTTTCAGTCTCAATAAGTTGATAGAGATCTGGCAAATCGCATTCATCAACAGATCCCATCGCGTTGAAGACATTAAAAACTTCTATAGTACCCGGAAGTCCACACAGAGATACTGCTTTCAAGAAAGATCCATAATGCTCCGAGCCTTTTTCAAAAAGCTTTCGTTTAAACTCACGAGCAGCTTCTGAGAGGTTGCTCTCTTGATCATAAAAATTGAATAAATCGTCTAATAAGTAAGTCCAACCGCCCGTTGCATCCATAATTGCCCTACAAACTTCTGGAGCGGAAAGTTTATCCTCTTGGTCAAGTCTGTGGCGAATTCCTTCCACATTCCAAAGTTTTGGAGACAAAACGGCGTCACATTTAGTTTCTAAATCATCACGCTTTTCTGGTGCGAGAAGCATCCAATTTTCAGTTGTTTCCGAATCTAAGATAAAAAGGATTTTGATCATGCGATTGCTAGTTCTGTTCTGTTGACGCGCACAGATGCTCAATGCTTCGGATACAATTTTCTCCAAGAACACGGCACCACCTTTAGGTCTGAATAAAAAAATAATTTGCTCGGCATTACTATGTTTTTTCAGTGTTGCAGTAACAAAATCACTCAGCATTGCCGGTATTCTTATATTGTCGGGAATATCCTGAATGACACCTATACCTTCTTCAATGTATCCTTGAGGGATCAACATAAGGAATGCATCGGCCAAATTGGATAGACCGAGTGCCAAAGAGGCAAAAACCATACTAACCCCTGAACCGCGAATAGTGAGATCGCGTTCTTGAGAGTATGTGAGAGGACTATATTTGCGGCATTCTCTGTCAAGCAAAGTATGATGAGAATCCGGGCGAAATTTTTCCTCCGGCTCTTTATTGCTTAGCTCACTCAAACGAACATCTATGTTTGGTCCCATGAGAGCGACAATATTGGGGCTGCGAAGCCTGAAGCATCCGTCGGAATTTCGAACCAGAATGCCGAGAGCGCACATTTCGTCCAGTTTACTGCTCATGTCATCGACTTCCGTGTGGGCAAACCCTTTAATCCAATAGTTACGGACAAGATCAAGGACATCTTTCGGAGCAAATGATCGGGAATACCCGTCACGGTCGGACTTCTGCTCTTCAATTAATGCCCAAGTAATGGCCTGATAACGGGTATCTAACTGGAGGGTCAGATTTAATCTTTGTCTAATTTCATCCCGGACGGCTTGTTCCTTATAAACTGCCTCTATATCTTCACGCTGAATCTTGGTTGGCCCATATTGCGGCTCCTTCTTGAAAATTCGATCCACAAGCTTCTGGCAGAAGAATTGTATGAGACCGGCGTGGTAGTTGGTGTAGGACAAAATCCTCAAAGCAGTTGCATCATCAATTTCAATCCCCAGAAACTCCATGGGCTCCCACACGAGTTGCGCGGCATCCACTGGTTCAAGCGGACCAACTTTCAACGGGATTCCGAACTGAGCCAGTGGTTGATTGGGAATGCCCTGAAATCGTTGTACATTTTGCAGACCTGCAAACACCACTTTAAATCTTCGATTTGTATTGGACATTAATTCTTTAAGGTCTTGAAGTACAGGAAATGCCTTTGATTCTGAATCGGCATCAAGAAAATTATCAGCTTCATCAAAAAGAAAGAGTATTCTACGATCCTTTTTTTCCGAGATAAATTCCTGAATGTGCTTCTTTAAAATGTCGGGTTTATATGTGTGGATTGTGGGTTTAAGTAGTCCATGGTTTTTCAGTTCGTCTCTAATTCGTTCCCATATTTCGTTTTGATATCTGTTTGCATCGCGAGAATTAGCTGCCCCTATATTTTTTATGTCAGCATAAAGAGCATAACGCTCTAAAGATGGATTATGAAACGTCCTCTGCACATGTCTTAAAAGAGCAGATTTTCCCAGTTGACGACCACCGTATACAAGGCAATTTGAATACTGCTGGAGGCTATCTGCCATTCGGTGCCTTCCATAAAACATTTCAAATGGAACATCTCCTTGTACAAACGGCTTATAAGGGTTTAGGGCAGTAAAAGGCAGGGCACATTTCAGGAAAGGGGACAAGCGTTCCCCTCGTTCTTTCGTCAAATAGACAAGTAATGTTTCATCAAGAACTGCGATGGTAATATTTTGAGACCGGCAGAGTTTCAAAATTTCTCGTCTTTGAGTCTGATTTAGTCGACCGGGATAAAGAACCACCACTCCTTGTCGATCAAGGTTGAGCCTTTGAATGTGTGAGGTAATGGTTTCTGCTATGGGCCGTTCCCAGAGAACAAGGACGTTGAGGGCTCCTTCTATTAAACTACCAAATTCCGATATGGGTCTGGCCAAATTTGCCGCAGTAACCGAGGCTCTGAGGTAGAGCATGTCTGTTGTCTTAGATTTAATTTCAGCATGTATGGTATTACCATTAAAAGGCCTGTAGCCCAAAAATGACAATATTTTTCTAACACTTTTGGCTGATAGATTCTGGTCGCTTTGGCTTTTGCCTAGTTCATAGAATGCTTTGACACCCTCGTAAGCACTGTCGAGACGATCCGCGATAAGCTGGCTATAGTGAATTGATAGGATTGTCTGTTTAGTTTTAATTGCATTCATAACTCCTTCAAGTTTTTTGTTCTGAAGGAGAAAGTTTTCTATCTCAGGCAATTTGGATATAAAATCGACAAGAACCCCGCGTGTGGGTTTTTCTCTTCGTTGGAAGAGAGTCTCATCTATTTCTTTACCCATCTCTATGACTTCAAGTAAGTGAGAAATCGATTCACCCAGAACCCTTATTTCACCATCTTGAATCGCTGCGCGCACAGCTGAGCCAATTGGTTCTAGAACCTCCTTCTTATCGGTAATCATAGATATCTTGTTTTCCAAGTCTGCCCAAACTCTTTTATAATGTGCAAGTCTTGCTTGCCGAGCGTTGGCTAGTTTGTCCAGAATTTCATTTTTGATTACGGTATTGGCAAAATCGATATTCATCTCTTTGTCTGGTTGAAACTGCTCGATTTTACCGAGCATTTCTGAATGTTCATCATCTAAAAGAACACTGTCCACCCATGCTTGCTCTATAGACTCCCTGGCTGAGTCTATATATTCTTTAAGGGCAAGTCTGGAACCTTGTAAATTTTCCCGATAGTCACGCCTTAATTCATTTGATGTATTGTCATCTTCCAGATGAGCAATCGCCTTTTCTACAAATCTGAAGTCTTTGGATTCGATCCACATTTTAACTGAATGAGTTAGTGTACGATTATCTTCGAAAGATTTTTTTAGAGCTTTCGGCAAATCAGTTAGTTCCATTTCTTTTGATAAATAATCTTTTTGAGTGCGCAACTCTGGTAACCAAATCAATCTATCCCTCAAAGTGCTTTGAATTGTCTCTCCGTTTCCGACAATCCAGTTTTCTAAATAACTCAAATAGTTATTACGCTGCGAAGCGCAAACGTCGATTTTTAGAAAATCTGCTAATTGAATTAATGATCTCCCAAGTACTATTGCTGCTGCACGACGTTCAATTGGTTGAAATTCATTACTTATGTCCTCAAGTGCATTGAAAACTTTCGGTAATGAGGATTCCAAATGATCTTTCAGTCGCTTAACTTGTTCAAAAATCCAATTGCCATGTTTTTCAATCAGGTCTTCTCGATCGACTTCATTAACCCATTTCTTGGCAATAGAGCATGCTTCCCTCACATGCTGATGAATCTGTTCTCGGGGACCCGCTCCAATCTGACGACTGTTTCTAAGGTATTTGCATAAACCTTTTTCGATTTGTGCGGCAACAAAGTCTTCGTTTTCCCAGCTTTCCAGGAGTTTCAAAACGCTTTGTTTTTCTTTTCTGACGTCATTGACCACATATGATAGTAGTTCCCGAATGGGACCATCACTGCTCGTAAAAGAACCTAATACCTTGGTTGTCGATTTACGTTCGAGTGTGCGTTTAGGCATTTCGGTAATGAAGATCTGAGCCTCTCTTGAAATTTCATAAAAATTACGTTTGCGAGTTTCTTTGTCTTGAATCCCAATCAAATCCTGTTGTTTTAGTGGGATTCTATTATGAGCAAATTGTAGGATCGTGGTCACGACAGCATGAATTTCATTCAAAGAATCAGGTTCTGATAACCAACTGATCATGCCACTGGAGGGGGATAAAAGAGTTGGTTTAAGGGCAGCGGCCAGACCAAAAACTTTATCTATGTCCTTATTGTTGGGGGTGTTTTTTGTGCTTATATCCAGAAGCTCTAGAGAAAGCATGTCATCATCCCAGTTAAGAAGCCGAGATCCGAGTATTGCTTCAATCAACCACGAAGCGATTGCACTCCCAGTGCCTGATTGCTCTAATGATTTGGAAAGCCAAATAGCCCCAGGTAGATCGTCTGCGATGATCAGGTCGTAAAGGAGGCTTAAGAAGCCAAAATTTGCTTTTTCTGCTTCATCATGGATTATTTTTGCAATTTGCCCCGTCTTTTCATCAGACACTTTGTTTTCAACGGGTATGTAAGGCGAAATTATTTGTGTGTCTCTCACGGGCTTAACAACATCGCAATTTTCGTTCCCTGCTGATGTTACATTAATGGCTAAATTGCTTTCTTGAGATGCGATACTGGTTTCATGAACGTCTTTTGCAATAACCATTTCGGCACTTGGTTTTACTGTGACTTTGTATCTAAGATCCTTAATTTCGTCATCGCTTGCTACGGTTTGCAAAATGCATTCATTTTTATGTTCAAAAGAAGCCTGGTTAGGGCAAGAATTCAACTCTATTTGATTATTTTTAACGAGTTTTTCTTGTGTTATTCTTTCTTCATGGTTTATAGTCGCGTCATCTTTGAATTGTTTGTAATTGATTTGATCGGCTTGATTGCTTTCTGTTGGGTCGCATAGTTTAGGAAAGCTTATTGAAAATGCTTTAAGCTGCTTGTTAATTTCCTCGACTGTTGATTGGAAAGTTGTGATTTTCTCCACATTAAAAAAATTCGTTTGCAAATCCTTATACAAATCAAAACAATGTTGGACTTGTTGTCGGAATGTGGAGAGTTGATTTGAAAAGGCTTCCAATTCGTTATCAGGCAATTTTTTTAATGACCAAGACCGCAGTTCTGAAAGAATGACATCGTCAGGATATTTATTTATCAGTTCTTTTGTGTTTATCAATAATTCTTCAGTTTTCTGTCGCAAATCTTCGGCAGCCCGTTCAGCTTTTTTCTTCTCCAACAGTTCATTCAACTGTTTTATAAAAACCGGTAAAAGGTTCCATTCAGATGAAGCTGTGGGAATTATTTCAATCTGTGCGACTAAGTTTTTCCAAAAGTCGGAGAGACAAGATTCATCATCTGTTTTGTCCACATCAAGATCTCTAACTGTACTTGGATTCTTTATATTATCATTATTGTCGTTGAATTCGTTGTTCTTAATTAAGTCTTCATCGAAGAGAAATAGGTAGTAAAGGCAAAGCAGAAACTTATGTGAAGATTCCAGAGAATGCTTTTTGATAAGATCATTCCAAATGGTTTTCACTTCATCATGTCCCTCATTCAAAGGAATCTTTTTTTTGAGTGACTGAAAACGATCTCTTTCCAATGAAAGGACATAATTCAAGGTATGGTTCATAAAATTTGAGTTGATGTCAACCCAACATTCAAGAATCACTTCTATTGGCAAGGGCGATCGCTTAAGATGCTGAATAAAGGAATTAATTTGTATGTTGATATCAGCGAGTTCAAATGCTCGATACCCCGGAACTTTAACTATTTGATTCAAGGCAGACATCAATAAGTTGGCTTTTTGGTCATGCTTTACCTTTTTACAGTGCTCAAAGACTTCGCTAAGAAAGTCTTTTGTTCGCGTGATATCTTCTAAAAGACCGCACTCATCAATAAAAATTTGTGCTTTTCTCTTTGTCATTCTTATGCTCCAATATCAAAATTTATGTGAATCGTATTTTCACATTATTTTACAATGAGCACCATTACTGATATATTGTGATAATATTGTTTTTTATCATTGCTCAAAATACTTTTTTTACAATGTATATAGTCTGTCTTGCCAAATAACTAATCATAAAAACGTATGTCAGGTCCCGATTTAGAAGCCTCCTTGTCGTTTTCGTGAAATGTCGTATGTCTTGACTCTTTTGTTTTTGTGCTTTTTACGGAATCGGCGGTTACAATAATATTTATTTAAGTTAACCATAAATGATTCTAATATTCAAGCTTTTCATAGAGAAATTATACCAATAGAAGTCGCAAAGTGACGCTCTTGGCGGCCATAAAGGAGCGCCTCAAGCCGGTATTAAACAAAATGACGTCAAAAGTGTAGTTACAGACGACTCACCCCTTCAGCTACAGCTTGTTGAAAAATGAAGGCAAGATCTTTGAGATCATCATAGAGAAGGACCAGTTGACGCTGATCAAAAAAGCACGCCAAGAAAGAGAAGGTCGGTAAGATTTCATCTGGCATGATCGTCAGGGAAATCGGATTGGCCAAAAACAATCTCATTTCCTGGCAGGAATTCCAAGAGATGTATCTTGGAGATTTAGTCATGGTGAAGGTCGGTCATATTTACATGGACTATGAAGAATCCAAGAAAAAGAACCTTCAACTCGATCTCAACGACCTACAACATCCTGAAAGAGAACCAAGAGGTCAGGAAAAAGTATCAGGATTAGTACAGCCATATCCTGATCGACGAGCTTCAGGATACAAACCCTGCACAAATGGGAATCCTGAAACTGCTGATTTTCGGAAGAAACGATGACAGCAGCTTCTGGGTCTGCGGAGACTACTGGCAGAGCATCTATGCCTTTACCGGGGCATCGGTGGAAAATATTTTGAGATTTGGGACGGTGTTCAAGAACTCGAAGCAGTTTATCCTAGACATGAACTATCGCTCCACTCAATCATTCAAATCCTGCTATATTCACCAATCCCAATTCTTCACGGCACTCAGGACAATAATCAGTAATACTCGTCTCACGCGTAGATTCCAAAAATATTTTTACCAGCTCGTTTATTGGGCTGAGAGCATCATCTTCTCTTTCATTAAATTCACGATAACAATTCTTACAAATTTTCATGATGCCCATTTAAAATATTTACTAATATCTTTTTGTTCGTCGTCCATGCGGATAGGGTCTTCTGTTTCCTAGTCCTGTATAGAGGCCTCTTTCCAATCTTATAATGTGCGCCGATTTAATCGGACCCCACTTTCTCATGCGCTCTTCATTTGCTGCTTTTCTCTCCTCTTTAGTTGGAAACTTCCAATATCCTTTAGCAGAAGCCCATAAAGGGAAACCAATTAAAATGACAGCATAAATAATTATCACCAAGGGTACCTTATCTGGAAAAGAAGAGAGACCTAAAGAAATAATAATTCCCCCACCGAATAGTAACAAATAAAATAAGGCACCACATATATTTGTATAGTTTTCTGGTTTTGACTCGGATTGATCTCCATTACTATCACATTCTGTTTTCGATGGTTCCATATTAGTATCAATTACCGACTGCTTTTCAAACTTAACTTTATTATCACGATAATTCTCTAATATCTTATCTGCCCGTTTTTCAAACATTTTATAAATTGAGCTTCCTAATTTCATATATTCTTTAAAGATAACATTATCATCTTCTGGAAGACTATTAAAAGTAGAAATTTGGATTCCTTGTTCTGTGGCTGTTACTGTCACATTATCTTTCTCCACCATTGCAATTTCATTAATACAATCCCTTACGATGTTGTTACACTCAATGTTGCTTTGACCAAGAGCCAGTCTGTCAAGATAACGGTTTATCAAATTTATGTTTCTATCAATTATAACAAACGATGAATCATGTTTAATATCACCCGCCGATTTCTTGACATGATCTCTTCCATCGTGAAATTTACATCTACCAACTCCCTTATGGATGGTTTGATAACCCGCTGGGAGTCTGCATTTTTCACCTTTTGATGTTAATGCGTTGCAGGTCTTTTTCATAACCTTCTTATTTACTCTTTTTAACTTCAACTTATCAGGGATAAACCGCATCCGCTACATATATAAATTATATAGAACCAGAGCCAGCCATTATGGGAAACACATACTTTTTTAAGAAAGGAGAAAATCTTTAACGTCCGAAGAAAAACATAAGTCAAAGCATCCGCAAAATCAACCCATTTTAACCCATCATTTTCAGAAAGGAGAAACATCAATGATCAATCAATGCATCGTGACCGGGAACCTGGGAGACGATCCCAAGGTCTTTTACTCGCCCGACGGAAACCCCGTGGCCTCTTTCAACATCGCTTTTCAGTCCGGCAAAAAGAAAACCTGCTGGATCAAGTGCG
>Ga0208458_1002560_pt1 | contig 13214 bp, 10 predicted proteins | sample AD_UKC085_MetaG_FD_184432 | JGI IMG/M metagenome (GOLD analysis project Ga0208458, IMG submission 184432) | Active sludge microbial communities of municipal wastewater-treating anaerobic digesters from USA - AD_UKC085_MetaG (SPAdes) (version 2) | ecosystem: Engineered > Bioreactor > Anaerobic >... | reverse complement strand
TTAAAGGAACAAACATTATGACCAAATCAATTACCAATTCAAAAGAATCAATTAATTACACAGGAGTAAAGATGAAACAATCATTTCAATCAATCGTCCCTGAAATTCAGGGTTCCCAATGTTACACAGTTTCCGAAGACACTATCTCGGAACCTAATTTTAATGATGTAATCACGCTTCAAACAGAAGATAATCTTCTTTCTGCCGAAGAAGCAATTCAAACCTCTAACAATACAAATAATATTAAAGGAACAAACATTATGACCAAATCAATTACCAATTCAAAAGAATCAATTAATTACACAGGAGTAAAGATGAAACAATCATTTCAATCAATCGTCCCTGAAATTCAGGGGTCCCAATGTTACACAGCTTCCGAAGACACAGTCACGGAACATAGAATTAATGATGTAGCCACGCTTCAAACAGAAGATAATCTTCTTTCTACCGAAGAAGCAATTCAAACCTCTAACAATACAAATAATATTAAAGGAAATAATATCATGACAAACACAACTATCAATTCTCTTCCTGTTAATCAGGAAACCCAGCTTTCTCTTAGTGATGAAAGCATTGCTACCACTCAGTATAATAATCATCCTGAAATTTCTTTAAACCCTCTTCTCTCAGAGGATACTATGATGTCCTTAGAGAAGGCTGTAGAACTTAACAATAATATTATGGAGTTAAAAATGACTAAGTTAAAAGACAATGTGAGAAACTCATCTGTTTCTCATAGAAATTCAGCAAATGAAAATGACCCCTTAACCCTGGTTACTATGGGTAAGGATGTTAAAAACCCAGAGTTATTAGAATATAGAACTCTGGATGAAATAATTAATGACATTAAAAGTGGTCAGCATAAAGCTAAGATTGAAACTATCAGAAATACTGCCAATGTAGAGGAGCGTAAAGCTCTCAAGACAAAACTACCCTATTTCATCTATGGTATAATCCAAGACCGTAGATCTGATGGTAATGTCCGTCAGATGAACGGTCTGATTATAGATATTGATGATGTTGCGGATATTGAGGAGGGTAAGAAAGAGCTTGAGGCTCTTCCGTGTGCTCGTTATATCTTTCGTTCTCCTTATAATGGGATAAAGGTTATTATTCCTTTTAACCGTCCTGTTACTGACAAAGATACTTATATGACATTATGGAAATATTGTGCATTAAATATTCGTGATCTAATCGGAACAGAGCCAGATGACCCTTCGGGGTGGTCTCAAGCCTGTTTCATTAGTTATGATCCAGATATAGGGGATTTAGGAGAAGAACATTTTCTCAATGTAGAAGATACTATCTTAATTATGCTGCAAACGGAAGAGAAGAGCGAATCTTCTCATGAGCAAAAATGCAATCAGTATTCTCAAGAGGAGACCATCAATAATTCTATTTCTGCAGTAGAACATTTATCACAGAGGAAAATTAAATATAGGGACTGGCTTCGTTGCGGTATTGCTATCTATAACTATTATAAAGACATAGGAAAGCTGGATGAGGGTAAAACCCTCTGGCTTTCCTTTGCCGATAATCCCAATTATCAGGATACAGATAGGGAATTAGAAAAAATCTGGGAAAAGATAGCCAAAAATACTTATAGCCAAATCCATATAGGTACTCTCTTCTATATAGCCCAAGAATATGGATGGAAAGTTCCGAAAAGCCAGCAAAATAATATTGTCTTGATGGTACCTCTGGATAAATCTAAGTTACCACCTATGTTTCAGGAATATATTGAGACTGTAAATAAAATTACAAATGCTCCTGATGGGGTTATTCTTACTGCAATGTTACCCTATCTCGCAGTGTCTATTGGTAATCATATGTATATTAAAGCATTCGGAATAAAACACTATTGTAACATTTATGCCATATTAATAGGTCCTTCTTCAAGAACCCATAAAAGCACCTGTATGAACCTGGCTAGATATATACTAAAAGAAGAAAATTATGATTTGATTAGAAACAAAATTACCGATCCAGCTTTGCTGAAAGAACTAAAAAACAAACCTAATCTGCTATTAGTATTTTCAGAAATGGGTAGTTTGTTCCAGAACTTCAAACAGGATTATAATAAGCCTATGGTGGACGATATAACCGACCTGTTTAATGGATATTTTAATGGTAATAGCACTCTGGATTATAGTGTCTTTATAAAAGATACTGCTCTATCTATTATTGGCGCTATAACCAATGATAGCTTTGATGATGCTTCTAAACATATCATTGATAGAGGTTGCGGTTTCTTCCAGAGATTCATATCATGTTATGTACCAGTTAATTACTATTCTTACAATGATGTCATATATAAGCGTACCCAAGTTTCATTTGATGACATACGTAAGTATAATGATATGACCTCCTTTTTTGTATCTCTACCAGGTTCTTATGAACTGAGGTATAATGCTGAAGCAGAATCATATATCAATGGAGAATATAGCATCAAATATAATCAGCTGCAGCAAAAAGAGGGGAGAGAAGGGGAATTTAATACTCGTCTCTATACTGATTACCTTTATAGATTCTCTATTATGATTTACGCCGTGAAAAGGTGGGAAGATATGAGAGAGGCTAAAGACCTGGAAGAGTGGTTTGAAGAAAATCCTATTGATAAAGAGACTGTTCTTCAAGCTGAATATATGTGCGATTATTATCGTAAAAATAGTATATTAATTATATCGTCCTGGGATGATAAATATACTCTTGATAATATGCAAAAATTAATCAAATGCCTTGACTCTTCTCCAGAACATAGACTCAATAAAACCAATATCTCTAAGGCATTTAATAATCACCTATCTAAAGAAAAAATGGAAAAGTATATCCATTACTTACTGGAGTTAGACCTTATAGAACAAGAAGAAGAAATAGTTAGAAATTCAAATAACCCCCCCACCTACTTTAAGTTAAAGTGATAGATAAACATAAGGGGGGAGTCTTCGGACTCCCCCTTTTTCATTCCTTAATATTTTCTTCCAGTTTAGATAAGATTTAAGGTTTTGTTAATTTTAGTCTTAGGACTTCCTTATTTCCTTGCTTAATAAATTCCCACTTTACCGAAGTGGTATGCCTACAATAATCACTTATAATTCTCCTGCTTCTTTAATAAATTCGCATAAAATTTAATAAATTCGCAGTCTGTTTTGGACACATATTGTACTTATCTACTTCAATCATATAAAGTTATAACATTTATGCCTCACCCTTATACCCCCCTTATCTATCACTTATCATTTTAACTAAGAAAGAGCTAAGGGAGAGCTAAGATAGACTCACTAATTACTTATATTTTAGTTAGTTAAACCTAAAGGTAGTAGTATATATACACACTTTGGGTTAAATATAACAAAAACTAAATGTTTTAGTTCATTATAATATACCTAAAGCTTTAGGTTATATATAACAATCATATTCTTAAAGTTTTAAGTATATATATTATACCTAAAGGTTTAGGTTAGAGAGAATACCTAAAGTTTGGGGTATATATTATATCTAATAATTAGATTATATTATTATACTAAAAGGTTTAGGTTATATTTGATATCTAAAGTTGTAGTTTATATTTAAGAAAGTTGTAGTTTATATCTAAGTAGTAGTAGATAATAAAGATAATATACCTAAATTAGTATAACAACTTTTAGTTATGATAACATCTAAAATACTATAAGATAGCTGGGGGGTATAAGGGTATAGCATAATTTCTCTAACTACTTATATAATAAGCTTATAACTATATATTATGTCCAAAACAGACTGCGAATTTATTATTTTTTTTACGAATTTATTATAGTGGAAGGAAAATGGTGGAAGGAGGTCCTCCTTATAAAAGATGGTGGAAGGAGGTCCCCCTCCTTTCAAGCTTCGCAGGAGCTTTCTTTTTTGGAGTCATAAACTTCCTCTTACACGGGGTCATAAACGTCCTCGTTTATGAAGCTCCGAAGGAGCTTTCTTAAAAAAATATAAATAAAAGCCTGACGGCTTGGCGAGACGAGGACGTCTCACCACCATTACGAGACGAGGACGTCTCACCACCATTACGAGATGGGGACATCTCACCACCATTTGGCGAGACGAGGACGTCTCACCACCATACTCACCATCTCTACAGTTTCTCTTATACATCAGTTTTCCACATACATTTATATCCAATCTTGAGGTGTTTCTTAAGATATGCAGAAAGTATAGGGTCATTCTTATTTATCTTAGCCAATAGACGATTAATCATTTGAATGAGACGCTGATACTCTCTTTTAGTGTAATTCATAAAATAGCGAGGCTTACCATTGAGGGTTACTTCAGTATAAAACTTACGGATAAAGTCGTATTCTTCTTGGAGCTTATTCGCTTTCTCTTCTTCTCCACTTTGTCTTAGCAGTTTTACTTTTTCCCTTAGTCTCCTTTGTTCCCTTTTAAGGTCTCTAATATATTTATAATCAACCATTTTTACCCAACCACCTACACCCTGATAAGTGGAATATTTTTGCTCCTTAGAGTCATCTTGAGTGGAGGTATACGAATCCTTTTGACTGTGATTATGAGGAATTAACATACCCAATTCTTCTATGCTTATATCATAGTCTGGGTTGTCCCAAAGATAAATAATGATTTTATACCCACGAGAACGAGAATAGGGTCTTAGTCTTTCTCTTATTTCTTTGAAAAAAGCTTCCTGAGCATCTAAGTAGTCTTCAATATTTTCATATTCAGGAATGATTTTTCTTTGGGAAACAGATGAGTTACATTGTTGATGAACCATAGTTCACCTCCCATAAATATTTGTATTTCTGAGGGTTAAATGATTTAAATGTCCTCTTCTTAAATAGATAGAAGGGACGGTGAATACCTATTTTTTGAGTTAGGTTTAACATATTTTCTCCTATATTCTTTTCGCCTTAACGGCATTATCTGAAGGCTTTCCTTTCAGATTGTTAATTTTAATAGATTGGTTCATATATGCACTAATAAAATAGAAGATAAATTTTTTCCCCCTATATAATATATACTCTCCACAGGGTCAAAACCCTGCACTTTTTTTTATCATTATCCATATAAATTTCAATGCCTTATAATCCAACTACCGAAATCATCAAGATTTAAGTCTTCAGACTTAATATATTGTAAAAAAAGTCGTTAAGAATTTCAAGAAAATAGGGAAAATGTCATCCCTATATATATGGAGGGACGAAAAAAAATAAACAGGTCCTTCTAATATATATTTTGTCATGGAGGGCAAAATGAAAGTAAAATTCAAATACGGAATCCGCACCTACAGCGGGAAACTGGATGAACTGGTCTTCAGCAGTTACAAGAAAGGTAAACTATGCATAGCCAGGCAATTTGTTTATCCTCGTATAACTGCTCATAATAATGAGATAGGTTCTGTAGGCAAGAACTTAGCGGAACTCTGGGCTAGTGGTTCCAGTGCATTCAAGGCACAGCTGGCAATGTATGCTAAGTTGAATGAAACGGAAAATGTTCCCGCTAATCAATGGGCTCCTAATGCTTATGCATTATGGATACAAGTGATGTATCAATGGGCAGCTGAACACACTGATATAGACCTCAAGAGCTTAACTTCTGAGGACTTTGCGGTCACTGGAATAGCTGTGAGTACTGTCAAGAATTGTGTGCAGAATGGGTATTTGAAACCAGTAACTGGTTATAATACTATGACTGCCGCATTCTAAATCGGAGGGCAAATAGGGGACAGGGAAACTTGTCCCCTTCAATCTTAAGAAATCGGAGGGTAAGATGAATGAAAATATGCTCCACAACATAGCAGAAGAACTGGCAAAAAAGGTAAATAAAGCTCTGAATCTCCCCATTCTCAATGAACAACAGGAACAAGCCTTCTTTGAGATGGTGATACTGCTTCTACTGGAATTGCTGATTAATAAGCTCGGCTTAAATCTTGATGTGAATAACTAAAGCAGATAAAAACAGATTTGTTTACCTGCCACCCTAAACTAATCAATCAAAGGTTGTGCCATTCTAAAACTTCCAGGATGGCACAACTATTTGGATAAATTTCAAATCATTATGTTTTTTATAAGAGTTAACTTATTTTTTTTAGTATAATCTTAAGCTTATAGCATTAGAACATTTCTATCCATTTTATTACAGGAAATGTATCTAAATCTTGAAAAAAATTTATGAATATAGAATAATTGTAAATAATCAATTCTAGAACAACAAATTCTTTTTTTAAAAAACACAAAGAGTAAAAGCAATTATTATACCAATGACAAAATATAGATATAATACAAAGAATGATAATAGGTTATACTTTTTTTATATTTCATATTTTAAAGATAATCTATCTGAAAACTTCAATAAAATGAGATATTTTTTCAAAAAACTACATTTTTTACTTGACAGGAAAACTTGAATGTCATATAAGCATCACAGGAAGTCAAAAAATGTCAAAAAATGTCAAAATGCTTTTCTGAACTGAGTTCACAAAGACAAAAATAGCGTGTTAATACTTTTAAAAAAAGAAAGATAAGGATATATAAGAAGGTATGAAAGATGTCAGGACCATTTATTGGTTATTCAGAAAACGCCGTTCATAACAATCGGGTCATCATTCCCGCTGCTTTCAAGCGTAAATTCGCTGAAGAAGCAAATAGAACAGTAGTTATAACGGTTGGACCTCTCAATTCAATTGCCTTATATCCGCTTGATTCCTGGTTTGCCACCCTGGATGCTCTGGCGAAAGGTGATGAAATACAGCGTCGTTTTCGTACCAGATTAATAGATTGTGCAGTAACTGAAGCAGAACTTGAAGGACCAGGTAGAATCCGAATTCCTGAAAGACAATTAGCAGAAGCAGGAATTAAGGATAGCGTGATTGTGAAAGGTGAGATGCATTATATCACACTCTGGAATCCGGATGATTATTATCGTTTAAGAAGCCAGAATCTGGAAGCTAATTTAAAGGAATACGATACCAATATATATCAAATAACAGGATTATGAGAGACTATCACATTCCAGTAATGCTAAAACAGTGCATAGATTTTATTGCACCAAAACCTGGTGGAATCTATGTTGATGCCACTATCGGAGGAGGCGGTCATAGTTTAGGTTTACTTGAAAGCTGTCCTGACATTCATTTAATCGGATTTGACCAGGATTCAGAAGCTTTGCTGGAAGCGCACAAGACCTTATTTCCTTATCAAGATAGGGTTGAATTAATTCAGGCAAATTTCTCTCGTATGAGGACCGAACTTGCTTTCCGTCAGATTAAAACCGTCAGTGGTATTCTTTTTGACTTAGGAGTGTCCTCTCATCAACTGGAAACACCAGAACGAGGTTTTAGCTTTGACCTTGACTCTCCTTTGGATATGCGGATGGACCAGAGCTCGGATTTAACTGCTGAAATTGTTTTAAATGAGTTAAGTCAGAAAGCATTAACCAGAATTTTTTATGATTATGGAGAAGAGTTAAATGCTTCTCGTATAGCGGGAAAGATTGTAAAAATTAGAGAAGAACAGCCCTTTAAAACTACAGGTGACCTGGTTAAAGTGATTGAATCAGTAGTAGGTAAGGGAACTAAAGCATCGCTGAAGACAAAAGCACGTATATTTCAAGCATTACGTATCTATGTTAATCAGGAGCTGGAAATTTTAGAACAAGCTTTAAAAGATGCCATTAATATCCTTGAACCTGGAGGCAGAATTGTGGTTTTGAGCTATCATTCTTTAGAGGATAGGATTGTTAAAAATGTTTTTCGTTCTGCAGCAGAAGGTGAAGAACAGACCTCAGAGGCATCATTCTTAAATAGCACTAAAAAAAGAAAGCTTCAATTATTAACCAGAAAACCTCTTCAAGCAGATGATGAAGAGATAAACAATAATCCACATTCTCGCAGTGTAAAATTGCGGGCAGCAGAAAAAATTTAGGGGGAAAAAATGCGAGCCAGACTTTGTATCTTCTTGCTTTTATTACTAATTATAACTTTTATCAATTTTTGGAATGCCCACCAGATTGTTGGTCAAACTCGTGAACTGGCAAAATTAGAAAAACAAGTTGCTGCGGAAAAGAATATTAATACTGAACTAAAAGTAGAACGTGATGACCTTCGTAGCGGTAAAAATATTGCCAGCCTGGTCAAAGTTGAGCTTGATCATTTAAATCCACAGGAAGAACAGGGCAAAATAATTTATGTTCATGAACCTGCAAACACCGAAGATAAGACAAGTTATTGCATAATTGATTTGTTTACAACCAAAGCTCAGGCACGAGAAGTTAAGATTCAGCTTGATTAAAACATGCATTCCAGGCATAAAATTCTGGTTTTTGTTTTTGGGTTTTTGACCCTATTGTGGTCAAGTTATCTTTTTATTCTTCAAATTGTAGACCCATTTCATTTCGCTGATGAAAGACGCATTCGTTATACCCCTTATAAAGAAATTTTAATTCCCACTCGTGGTTCTATCTATGATGCCAATGGCAATTTAATGGTCAGTTCCATAAGTTTTTACCAGATTGATATTGACCGTAAAGCAGTTTCACTCTGGGCAAAAGAAAAGAATATCTCTCTAAATGAAGCTTATAATATCCTCAGTGAGGCTATTGGTAAGAATTGCAGTATAACATCTAAACAGGTTTTACAAAGATTAACTCTTAATGACAAACTGACCTCCGTCCAGATTACGAATAAAGTCCGGGAAATGGAACTGGAAAGAATTCTGGCGGAGTTTGAAAAAAATAAATTACCTGGACTAACCTACAGTTTTGCTTCTATGAAACGCATCTATTCTCAAGAATTGCTTGCCGCAAGATTGTTAGGTTCGGTTAGAGCGGTTTCAGATGGATATGATGTGGAAACTCAGAGTCGTTCCATTTATCAACTCAGTGGTATTTGTGGTTTAGAATCCACTTATAATAAATATTTAGCAGGAGAATATGGCTGGAGAGAAGTGGTCTTTGATGCTAAACATCGTCGGATGCCCTATCCCAACCTTCATGAAAAGCCAGAAAAGGATGGTTATAATTTACATTTGACTATTGATGCTAACATTCAAGCAGTAGTAGAAAATGCGCTATATGAAGGCTTAACTAAATATGGGGCAAAAAATGCAGGAGCGGTGATTATGGACCCTAATACAGGCAGAATTCTGGCAATGGCAGGAGTTTCTCCTGATGATAAGAGCCTTGATCCTGCAGAAGTTAGAGTCAGAGCCAATATTCCCGTCAGTTTTCTTTTTGAACCCGGCTCCACTATGAAACCTTTAACTATGCTTGCTGCTCTGGATAGACATCTGGTTAGACCCAATGAATACTTTGAATGTGGAGTCTATTATGTTCAGGGGAGAAAAATCAGTGATACTCATATGTATGGGAGTTTAAGACCAGTAGATATAATAAGTAAATCCAGTAATGTAGGCATTGCTAAAATTGCAGAAAGAGTAGGACCCAAACATCTTTATGAGAAATTGATTTCACTCGGTTATGGTCAAAAGACAGGATTGAATCTTCAAGGTGAAAGTAGCGGTATGTTTGCCAAACTGGATAACTGGGATGGATATACCCTTCATTCCGTTTCCTTTGGACAAGGAATGGCAGTAACAGCTCTTCAACATGCGACTGCTTTCTGTGCGGTTGCCAATGGTGGAAAAATAATGAAACCTTATCTGGTGGATTATATAACTGATGATAATGGCAATATAGTTGAACGAACTGAACCAGAAGTTTTAAGACAGGTTTGTAGTAAAGCAGCTGCAGATACAGTCCGTTCTTATATGCAAGCTGTTGTAGATAGAGGCACTGCCACCCATATAAAAGCTGATTATATCACTATTGCAGGAAAAACAGGAACTGCTCAAAAAGCGGCAGAAGGTGGAAGAGGATATATAAATGGTAAATATACTTCTGTGTTTGTAGGAATGGTTCCTGCTGATGCCCCCAAGATGGTAATGGTAATTTTTTATGACGAACCCAGTCCAGGTTATCATTTTGGAAGTATGAGCGCTGCTCCAACCTTCAAAAAGATTTTAGATGATATACTATTTATGCCTAATTGCAATATCGTGGCATTTGATCAGAGATTGATACAAAGTTCAAAAAGGATGCCAGACTTAATAGGAAAACACATCAAACAAGCTGAAGCGATATTAAATCAATATGGTTTTTCCTATAAGATTGAAGGAGCAGATTCTTCATCTGTGGTTATAGACCAATTCCCCAAGCCCAATGTATCAGTTGATCCAGCTCATCCTATCACCTTAAAGATTGGTCGTGGTAAAAAAGAAGCTGAGACTGAACTTCTTCCAGGAGTTATGCCCGATTTATGTGGTCTAACCATCCGCAAAGCTATGCAAGTGGCAGCCCGAGAAAATATCTCCTTAAAAATTAAGGGTTCAGGTATAGTCCGTCGTCAATCCATCCAGCCCGGTTCCCGTATAACCAATAATACCACCTGTATAATTGAGGCTTCTATATGAAATTAAAAGAAATCTTGAATTTGTTCCAGGAACATAAAATACTCGTTAACTATCAAGGGCTGGAAGAAAACTGGGAATTTAAAGGTAAAATATGCACTGATAGTCGTGAAGTCCAAGCAGGTGATATCTTTGTCTGTATAAAAGGATTACATTCTGATGGACACAACTTTATTGATGAGGTCAAAAAGAAAAATGCGGCTTTTATAGTTGGTGAGATACCAATAGATGAAGCCTTACCTTATATTCAAGTAACCGAATCCCGTAAAGCTGCAGCTTTGCTTGCTAAACTCTATTACCATAATCCCAGTGCAGAATTTCGTTTAATTGGAATAACAGGCACCAATGGCAAAACCACCACCTCTATGTTATTATACCGAGCTTTAATGGAATTGGGATATTGTTGTGGATGGATTGGCACTTTAGGTTATTACATCAATGATGAACATTACAGCACCCACCATACCACACCAGATATACTTGAATTGAATCAAATCTTATCCAGGATGGTAGAAAAGGGAGTTAAGTATGTGAGTATGGAAGTATCCTCTCATGCTCTTGCTCTGGATAGAGTTTATGGATTAGAATTTGATTATTGCCTTTTTACCAATCTAAGCCGTGAACACTTGGATTTCCATCAAACCATGGAAGAATATGGCTCAGCAAAAAAGAAGCTATTTGAACCTACCATCCAGCATAAAGCTGTGGGTCTCATCAATATAGATGATAACTTTGGCAGGAAACTTTTTGAGGAACTAAAAAGTGTTAATGCTTATGTATATAGCATTGGAACTTCAGATGCTGATTTTATTATCCGAACTGAGCATAATCATCTTCCCTATTCTACAACTGGCAATCGTTTCTCCCTACAGACTCCAGAAGGAATAATCAATATTCGTTCTTCACTTTTAGGTAGTTTCAATATGAATAATCTGGCTATGTGTGCTGCGACACTCAATTTAATGGGATTTGAAGCACGGCAGATAGAACAGTGTTTAAATATTGCTAAGCCAGTAAAAGGAAGATTTGAACCAGTGCCAAATGATAGAGGAATCAAAGTCTTTGTTGATTATGCTCATACTCCAGACGCAATGGAAAATGTTCTTCAAGCCTGCCAGGACCTTGAACATAAAAGAATTCTTTGCCTATTTGGAGCTGGAGGTGATAGAGATAAAGGAAAACGCTCTCTGATGCTTCAGATTGCATTACATTATGCAAATGCAGTTATTATCACAGATGATAATCCTCGCTTTGAGGACCCTGATGCAATCATTAGAGACATCGTAGCTGGAACGGAACTCTGGTTTCCCTGGTGGATTATTAGAAATCGGAAAGAAGCCATTCATAGTATCTTAAGACTTGCTCAAGCTGGTGATATAGTTCTGCTATGTGGTAAAGGACATGAAAATTATCAAGAAATAGAAGGTGTTCGCTATCCCTTTGACGATGCCGAAATTGCCTCTGAATTTCTCCATTCTGAAGAGGCTTTTCAACTAAGACAAGATGAACTAACCCTTCCTGTAGATAAATTAATGCTGGAACTTTTAGCTGGAATCCCTCTAACAGTGAATGGAAAATATAAACCACCTGAAAGTTATCACTTTCTCTCTACCGATAGCAGAACAATCGCTCCTAACTCTATCTTCTTTGCTTTAACTGGCTCTCATTTTAATGGTAATGACTTCCTACCTCAAGTTTTGAGTGATGAAACTATACTGGGAGTAGGCACCATAGAAAATCAAGGCTGGAAAAACTATATTCAAGTTCCAGATACCCTATCTTTACTTGCTTCGCTCTGCCGTAAATATCTTCAACTGTTTGATATATATAAAATTGCCCTAACCGGTAGCACAGGAAAAAGTAGCACCAAAGAAATGTTAGCTCAAGTCTTCAACTCTTCTGCACCTACTTTAAAGACGCAGGCTAACGAAAACAATATGATTGGACTTTGCAAAACTATACCTCGCATTAAACCAGAACACCGTTATGGTGTTTTTGAACTGGGTACAAATGCCTTTGGTGAAATTGCTGCCTTAGCAGATGTTTGTAATCCTGATGCAGGTATTATCATCAATATAGGACCCTCTCATCTGGAAAAGTTATTGGATGAGGATGGTGTTTTCAGAGAAAAAACGGCTCTATTCAATCGTCCTCTGGAAATAAGACTTTTTGATGGTGACGACCCTCGTTTTGCTCTATATAAAGATAAAGGAAAGAGTGTGGGATTCAGCGATACTTCAGATTTCCATATAACTGATTTAGAATGTGATGAAGCTTCCTGCCATTTCAAAATTAATGGTGAACCTTTTACTATTCCTTATTCTGCTCCCTTTCTGGCTAAAAATGCATCTTTCGCTATAGCTATGGGTATGCTTAAAGACATTCCTCTCCCTCAAATTAAAACAGCCATTGCTAATCCAGTGCAATTAGACCTCCGTCTTCAGGTTGAGAAAACTGATAGTTACATCCTCATAGTTGATTGTTACAATGCCAATCCCATCTCTATGCAAAGTGCTATTGAATACTGGCATAAGCTTGAACCAGAAAGGGAACATATTGCTATTCTGGGGGATATGCTTGAACTCGGAACTCAAGCACCTATGTATCACAATATGATTGGGACTATACTGACGGAAAAGGGAGTAGATAGATTAATTACAGTAGGAAATCTTTCCAGATATTATCATTCTTCTGATAATTCTAATCAAATTGAGCATTTTGATAGTGTTGATGAGCTGATAAAAAGTGATATTTTAAAAACCT
>Ga0208458_1002535_pt1 | contig 13306 bp, 7 predicted proteins | sample AD_UKC085_MetaG_FD_184432 | JGI IMG/M metagenome (GOLD analysis project Ga0208458, IMG submission 184432) | Active sludge microbial communities of municipal wastewater-treating anaerobic digesters from USA - AD_UKC085_MetaG (SPAdes) (version 2) | ecosystem: Engineered > Bioreactor > Anaerobic >... | reverse complement strand
CCTCAAATTCATGGTGTCTGCCATTTTTTATATTCATTCATTGTCTATTCTGTTTTTCATCATTTCCCCTTCAATTCATAAATCTGTCCATTATCATTAATTCTATAATAACGGCTCACGTTATCTACTTGATCTTTTATTCTACGTTTTCCATCCACACGGATGGTGAAATCTTTATAGATTTTGAAATTTAAGTGACGAAAATCTCCTGTGTTTTCAAAGGGATCTTCTTCCATGCAGAAAAGTTCTATTGAAGAGCTATTAACATTAATTTCATCTAACTTTTTATAGACATATAACTTCATATATCTACCTGTTTCATCGCCATATTGAGAATCGGTAATTAACAGATTATATCCCTTATATTTAGGAAGAAGTTTAACATAAGATCCATTTGGTATTTCTCCTAAATAGCTTTTATATCCATTATACTTAACATCTTTAATGTGATAATACTTAGCCACAGTTCCTAGCTCGATATCATCATCATCCATTGATTGAAGTGAACATATTACTTTTTGAATTGTATCCACACCAATAGAGCTACAGAAGGCTTCAGGATCTTCAAAGAAATGGTCTGTTGTAACATCTGGTTTATTTGTTAAATAACATGGAGCTAAATACAATGACTTAGAAAACCATAAAATATATTTACTGTCAATCACTATACAACAATGATTCTTGTCTCCCACAAATGCATAGTCATTGAAATTATAATATACAACCCATTCTATATTAGGCACATAATCATATGCTGAAGTATAATACCACGTATTTATAGAATCTGACATATCGAATCCCAACTTTTTATATTCCTTTTCAAAATACTTTCTAAATATAGAATAACTTCCTTTAAATTTTGGATAATAGCTCTCTTCTTTCCAAGTTTCGAAAAAAGTGGCGGTTTCTACTTTTCTTTCCTCACATACAAAACGAAGACATCCATTTAATACTATAGAATTCTTATAAGATTCTCCACCTGATTCAAATCCAGCAGTCAATCCCATTGTTATTTTAGAGAGTTTCTCACGAACAGAATCACTGATTGGAGAATAATCAACAGCCTCTATCTTTACAAGATGCCATAAATAGGAACTATTTTTTGCACATTTATTTAAAATGGGATCATCATTGGCAATCCAACTATAATACAATGCAGAATCTACCGTTTCCCTTTTCTTTGCCTTCTCTTGGGCAATAAAGTCAATGGGTACAGAATCTGCTATTGCAGAAGAGACACTATCTAAAGAATCTTCTACAGTTTCTCTTTCTGAATTCTTAACTCTGTTGGAACAAGAAAGCATTGAAGCAATCATTGCAAAAACACAAATGATTGCAAATAATTTTTTATTTCTTTTCATATTATTTTAATATATCACCATTTTTTAATGTATAAACACCCGTCATAAACAATGTTATTTCATTTCCCCTTCTAATTACAAGACCTGGCGTATTATGATTTGTCACATTACGCATTTCTTCTGCACCTTCATCATATTTTCCAGCATTTATATTCATTTTAATTTGGGTATTACCTTTATTTGCACCTCCTTTATCTAAAAAATTAGGACCGCAATTATAGCATAAACTAACAAGTGCTTCAAACTCTCTCATATGAAGGTCTGCTTTTATACTTTTTTTCACTCCTTCTTCTGACAATTTTAGATGCTTCTGAAAATCCTCTTCTGCTACTTTTTTTTCACCATGCTTAGAAAATTCTTTCTTTTCCGCAGCAGTAAGATTTTTTACTGATTTATTGCTCAATTTATTTCCATAACCAATAGTGGCATGGCCCTCCGAATCATCATATAAATCCTTAGAAAAGCTCTCATAAGACTTAATAAACTCAATTAAACTTTTATTATCAGAAACATGATAATCACTAATTGGTTTTCTTCCATCATTATCCAAAACTGCTAAATCAGCAATTTGCTGACAATGTTCCGGTTTAGTTGACATACAATTACAAACTAGATCAAGTCCCAACTCTTTTGCCATATCAACTAGTTTTTTAGGGCATAAAGAATTTTTGTCCTTAATATAAAAATCATCTGTTTGATACTCATCATTTAATTCACGGACATCAAAGTGGACCCAAGTATTTGCTTTGCTTGGATCCTTTGCATCTCCATCTTCTAAGGATATTTTGTTTTTTTTTGGCCATAAATATTGAGCTCCCATGCGATCTATAAAAATTTTTTCTCTTATCCAATTCATTTGTTCGAGCTTTTTAGCCCTGTTTGTTTCTCCTAACTTCTTCTTCACTTCTTTGTCAGCTACGCCATTTTTATAAGGAGAATCTAATTTATCAAATATTTTCCCATCTTTGATTTCATAATCATCCTTTTGAAGAATATAGAAGTGTAAATCTAGTGCGTTACCCATATGATTGGTCGAGTTTCTTACCTGCCTTTCATTGTCATTAATACATCGATAAGAAGAAAAAACAATCAACAATCTATAGTATATATCTTCGTTTTTGTTTTCTGCTCCTATAATTGTTCTTTTTCCAAATTCTTTGTGTCTTAAGTAAAATAAAAAAGTTTTTAATGCGAATAAAAGACTTCTATGCATTCCTGGATGCTCTTTTTTTCCATCTTTTGCAGTTCTACCTTTTCCAAATCCTCCACATTTACCTCCAGGCTTATCTTTATCTTTTCCTACACATGGACATTTTAACTCATCAAAGTCAAAATCATAATCTTTATTTTCACAAAAATCATCGATAGCCTTTAATAAACTTCCACAAATACGACCTGTAGGCACAACTCCCATTACATCTCTTTGAAATTGCTTGATGGCATTTACAGTTAAAAAGTCAAAAGATTGAGTAGGTAATGGCATTCCTGCTTTACCAAAACCGGCTAATCTAACATTAATCTCCTTAATTAATTCACCTGCATTCTTTGATGCATAATTTGCCATCGTTATACAATTTTTTCCCTCGCAAAAGTCAGAAGAACCCCAATCTTTTCCAACTAACACAGGAGCAAACGAATTATAAGAATTGACATAATTTTTATCTTCGCTCTCTTTCGGCAAAAGTTTAAGCTGGTAATAATAGTTCCGTGCAGTGTCAAGAATTTTTGAATTATATTTTTTATCTCCACATTCTTTTATTGCCTCGTCCTGAAGTCCACTCATTTTTTCCATAACGTTGAAATCATACAACTCTCCTGGCGTCTGAGGATAGATAAACAACTGATAAAATCCATCAAAAACAACAAATTTATTTACTAAGAAATCTCCTTTTCCTGAGTTAAGGACTCTGAAATAGAAAAGACGAGGAAGAGAACCATCGTGATCTGATTCTTTTATACCTCCGTCATTTGTAGGAATTAAAATATCGGCACATCCGTCAGAATCGAGAGTGATCCCTTTTTGTTCAAAAACTTTATCATCAATCAAGGATTCATTTTCATAAACACGCAACGTCATTGCATTAAGTAAAGATTTACTCGCATTGAATATTTTAAGATGTACTTTAGCTTCGTCTCCATACTTCAATATTCTAACAAGCTTTTTTCCTTCACTGTCTGCAAAATATCCGTCAATAGAAAATTTATCAGTCACAGTCAGTGTCATTTTATAAGAAAACAAACCATTTGGTTCTTTTTTTGAAAGACCCTTAACATACGAAGAGGGGCACTCGAACACTACAAGTCCTATTGCAAATTCTGTTCCAATTTGAAGATGGTTCTTTTTCGCATTGTTTATTACATCTTTCTCAACATCGATGTCTTTGACAGAAAATTTTCCACTTTCATCTAATTCAGTGTAGACAGAATACACCATTTTTTCCATAACAAACAAGGCTATTTTTATTTTTCGACTTTGAGTTTGATTTTCTCCATTTATTAGCCCCCAAGCGGGAACATATGCACGAAAACCAAACTTCAAACCTTTACCTATACGACTGATTGTATTATTTTTAGAATCACAAAACTCCCACCTTATAAAGGTAGATTCTAGTACTTTTATTTCCTGTGACTCAAATACTTTTTCGCCAAGTTTTGCTTTAATTTTGTAGGTTCCTGGCTTTTTTGCCATAAACATTCTACCACTTTTATTATTAAGCAAGTAATTGTCCACATCTCCCCCTGATACTGTCAACTGCACATTATTTATTTCTGAAAGAGCTGTAAAATCTCCAAAATAGAACTTCAAATCGATAGGATACTTCACACCAACATACCTTACCCCATATGATGTTGAACCAACGGAAATATCAATAACTTTATTATGTGAGATTTCCAATTTATGGGTAATTGTTCTTTTCTTACAATCTCCTTTATTATTATCTACACCAACTCCTTCAATACCTCCATTACTGAATTTTGTTTGTGACAAATCCGCTTCTATAAGATAAATGCCTTCATCCTCAAATTTATATGCAAATTTTGAACCTTTAGCATATTGTACAGGTATTCCTTCTTCTTTAATAGTCCATTGTACATTGTCAAGGCCACTGAAATCAATTTCATCATTCTTTTTAATAGAAAAAGCCAAAGTATCATTCGGTCTTCTTAAAGTTACATTTCCTTTATCTTTCTCATTATTATTTACCCAACTTGATACAGAGGCATTTAATACAACGTCATTATAAGAATGAACAGAAATATATTTAGAAGAAACAGAAATTTCTTGAGTTCCATCACCCCCTCTTTTGAAAAGCTCAAATTTAATTTTGTAATCTATTTCTGCATCAGATGGATGTAATGTAAGTTGCAGATTATTCTCTTTGATGACATAGTCATCAGAAAGAACAGCTTCTCCATTCTTTTTTGTAACAGAGCATTTCATGATATCCTTATTTGAATCAAAAGGAAATTCTAATTTTGTCTTTATAACCATTTCTCTTCCCTGTTTCAAATAGATAGGGTTATCTTCAGAGACAGAAAAATTTTTATTTTCTGCATTTAAAAATCCTATTATACTATTATTTTCCTTCACTTCAAACCTCAAAGTGCAGGGTTCATCAACTACAAAGCTGTCTGTAAAAACATCTTTTCCGATATTTATATTATTCACGAATCCTTCATATTTGGAAAGAGAAGCAAATGATCTTTTCTTACCAGAATTACCCATTCCTTCCACAACATATACTCCAGCTTTAGGCATCGACAAAGTGATAGCATCTACCACATGAGAATAAATATGAAGATTTGCTATCTTTTCTTTTTCTTCTATTACATTCTTTCCTTTTACTTTTTTGGATATCTTCTTTTTATCCAATTGATAAACTACCCAACTTAACGGCCTGTTAGTTATTTCTTTTGGATTTTTTGTGTTTTTATAAGCCTTAAATTTCAAGCGTTCACCCTTTCTTATTGTAATCCTTATCTTCTTATCTTTTTTTTTTATCAACTCCTTTTCTTCAGGATCAAGCCGAAATACTTTTGTTTGGTTAACTTCGAATTTTTCTATTTTAGATTTTTTTTCGCTATTTTCTATCTTAACAAATTTATTTTTCAAAAACTCATCAATATTCTCAACTTCAAAATCTTCTATATCTTTTGGAGAGACCTGTTGCATTTGTCCTGGGAAAAGACATGTGATTTCTCCTGGTTTTGAGGAAGGACATTTACACTGTAATTTTGAATTTTCTGTAGGTAATTTGGTTTTCTTATCAAAAGAATCATCTTTTTCCCATTCCAATTTTGCAAAGCCATTACAAGGAGGAGGTCCTGATGGTGTAGTTTGTCCAGCACAAGTACCAAATGGAGCAGGAAACATTTTATCATCTTCTGATATTACAGGTTTATTCTGTACAAAAACCTTTTTATTTTTCGATACAATTCTGTTAATAACATTTCCATAAGAACACGTGAACAAAGCCCCATCTACAATGTAAAAAGAACCTTCTGTAGGAGCTGGTGTTGCATTTTTGCTGGAATTATCTTCTTTCTCTGGTACAGTACCACCACCGTTACTCGAAGCACTACCATTCTTTGGTGTGTTGTCGTCAGGAGTGTTTTCACTCTGTTGTGATGCATTTTCATTTAAAGTATCTCCTTCCTTTGATACTGCATTTTTGTCAGGAGTTCCTACATTTCCCTGAGTTCCTTCTTTGTTAGAGGATCCTTGTTTGTTTACAGGATCTTTCTCCTCTGAAGTATTTTCATTTGCCTTTCCCATCTGTTTTCCTCTTAAATTTTCCGATTTCACTTCTTATTAAAAACAAGTCCAATTTTTTTTTCAAAGTCCGAATTTCTCAAATTTGCCTCAACAAATAGTTCCAAACGTTCAGGCAAGCCAACTTCATCAAACAAATATTTTCCAAACATATGAATAAACAAATCCTCTTCTTTAAAAGAAGAAAGATTAGCAAAAGTTTCAAATGACTTTAAATCAGATGATTCTTTATTTAAAAGGCCATTTAATGAAATTGAACGTTTCCCATTCTCCATTTCAATTGTCAATCGTTCATCAAATGTCAATTCAACATTTCCAATTAAACTTGAAAAACGATGTTGTCTTTTTAATATGCCGTCACTCCCATAATCATTCCAATACCCCAAGAAGAAAAAATCGTAAAACAAATCACGAGGAATAGAGTTTAAAATGGTTTCATCATCATTATAAAAATCATCCAGTGAAACTATCCAATTTTGCAAAACACTCATAACCTCATCATCATCACCGACGAAGCCATTTTCTAAATATATTTTGGTATTATTCCATTTCTTCTTTATCTCATCCAGATTTAATACTTTTCTAATTTTTCCATCATTAGAAAGCAAAACATTCAATTTATGCATCGGTTCTGTCGATTTTATGAAAAAATTTTCTACAGGATTTGTACAGAATCGAGAGCCATCCTTCTTTTTATTCAACTTCTGCACAAAAAAAATTCTATCAGATTCCGATCTTGCCTTTTCCACTGTCAGACATATATCTTCGGTTATAAGAGATGAAGAACCTCCATTTTTAAAGCAATCTCCTTTCATAGAGACCTTTTTCATGGAATAATAATTTCTTATCTCTATATCCTTATCCGTTTTGAAAGCAAACTTCATGACATCTCAAATTTAGAATAGGTTTACCTTACCCTTAGCTTTAGCATCCACATCCCCACCGGAAGACAAAACCAAATTCTCTTTTGCACTATCAATTTCAATCTTTTTTGAATTCATCTTAATTTCTGATTTTGACAAGAGCGACAAATTATCCGAATTATGTTGCTCACCTTCCGAAGCAAATGTCGCAATATTCTTAGCGGTTAAAGACATATCTTCTCCACTCATCAAATCTGCATTTTTAATTGCAGACACACTAACATCTCTATTTGAACTAACTACAACATCTTCTCCTGCATTAATAGACACTGATTGCGCGGCATCAATATTTATATTATTTGCTAATAAAGAAATTGACTCACCAGCTGACAACGATATTGTTTTATTTTGCGTATCTAGTTTTATCACATTACCATTTTTATCTGAGATGGTAATACCCCATTCGCTGCTGTCGTCATTGAACACAATCTGATGTCCGCTCTTTGTTATCATGCTGTGGATCTTATTGTCTACTCCTCCGCCTTCTCCCGTCTTTCCATTAAACAAACTTCCCATTACAAACGGACGGTTTGGGTCGCCGTACTCAAAGCCTACCATCACTTGGTCGCCAACCTCCGGGATAGAGACAAAGCCACGATTTATTGGTACATCCTGACTTTTCCCGGCATCGGGCGTCTGCACACGAATCCAATTTGTGCTAATCCATTTCGGTTTCTGCCAGTCAAAACAAACCTGCACACGGCCCTGCGACTCAGGATCATTATTATCAGAAACAATCGCTACCTCCGGATAGGCAAAAACTTTCCGTTGATAGAATGATGACAAATACTCAGCCCCAACAGGAGATGCACAAAAAAAGTTGGAATAATTTCCTTTTTTGTCTATACGATGCAGAAGTTTTGTAATGCGATACTTCCCAAGCGAAGCAACGTTCATCTCCTTCGGAAATGTAATCTCAATCAGACTACCCAACTTTATCTTGCACGTCTTCGTCTCTCCCTCCAAATTCAGCATGGATCCCGACAAACTGTTTTGGCATGACGTGACCATATCATACAGATTAGCCGAGTCATAAGCAGGAGCAGCAGATGGAGTAACGCCTTGATTAGAAAAGAAACTGTCAGACTTTGAACAGAGGTCCTTCAACAAAGCATTTCCATTTTTCAAATCTCCACCCCCATCGTTACGAACAAATTCATCTTTCGAATCCAAATAGAGATAACTGCCTTGTTTCCGTGGCAAATTAGCGCCACTTAAACGCATGCTATATATGTCACTATCGTAGAGCAACGAGACTGAAGACGAATCTTCTGGTGCACCGAAAAACAAGGTATGACCGTCATAATAAAACAGTTCTCCGAAGGTATTGGCCAAGCGGCAAAGAAAATCAAACTCGTTCTCGCGATACTGCATAGCATAAGGTAACACGCCTTGATAGCGAGGATTGGACTTCACCTCACACAGCGAACCTTCCGTCAATTGTGAAACAATAGATGTCAACTGAGAATCGACAAACGAATTCATGGTGGGCGTTCCAGCCAAGCTGACCACATCACCCTGACCAATATAATGGACCCGATTATAACGACGAGACTGTTTTTTAGACTCCAAGTTCTCTTCCCAAGCGTCAATTTTGACATCTGTCACTATGCCTGAAAATTCATAGAAATCACACGAATTATTATGTTCGAAACGGATCAAGGCTCGTTTGCCCACCATATCCATCAACTTTTGTGGAGTCTTTTGCCACATTTCATTTTGGGTCATGAACTCTTTAACCACCTCAAAACGATGGCAGGAGTTCATCTCTTGATCCAAACGTAACGAGGAAAACGAGACCTCTTCTCCATCAAGTCTCAATTTTGTTTTCACAAAATTCAAAAACGATTCCATTGATAATCAGATTTAGTTCCTTTACTCTTGAGCATATTCACTGTTCCAACTTGTCTCATCATCTCCCTTTGTTCCATCCAAACGGATAACAAAACTCTTTGCAGGGAAATATGGAGTAATATGAATGTCCAGATAAATACGGTCCTTTTGGTTGGGATCGCGTTCCAATCGCATAATTTTCGAACGTTCTATCAAACGGTCTGGGCCTTGAATATCATCCAAAAACTTCACTATCTGACTACGAAGGTCACGCTCCGTCTTGCCACTCCAATTTTCAAACGAGCGACGATTCAAGAAGTCAAACAGAACCTTTGTCACATAATCAAACACACGCACTACAGAATAGGTCTGCAAGCCAAGATTATCGCCATTAAACAGAGTCTTTGCTGAGAAGGCCATCACCTTACCGTACTCATTGACCATAGGAACCAATCCCATAGAATCGAGCTGCGAAATTTCACTTTTTCTCAAAGGAAAAGCAACCGAATCGACCTCGTTCAAGCCTCCATATTTTTTACCTGCCGTTACCTGCGACATAAGCGTTGTATAAACCTTTCCGGCCAAAGCAGCTGCCGGAGAAACGTGCAAATCATCCGATTCTCCAATTTCTTTATATGCATTTCGGCCAATCAACCAGTTGCAACACATCACCGTGTTACACTTAAAGGCATCGCCACCAGCCAAATCTGCGGTATAAAACATATCGACCACATCGTCTGGATTGTCCAAATCGGCAAAGTCGGTAAACATCATCACCTTATTTTCATTGGCTATTTTAGACCATTTTTCAATGACCATATTCGATCCCAAATATCCTGGAATGACCAACAATGAATAGTTGTTTCTCAAATCCAAACGATCATAATTCTGTTTCAACTCATTGGCCACATAATCGATAAAAAGCGAATTGTCCAAGTCAGATATTTGCTCTGGGGATGCATTTACGATCGTAATATTCGAAAGTTTATCCGACTCTGTATTCTTATAAAACAGTTGAGCCGCACGATAAGACTGTTCCAAGACTTTAACCGAATCGACCGCCATCAATTGGTTTTTAGCCAAAAGCTCACCTACCGACTCTGCCTTGTTTTGACATATATCAACCATCTCAGGAATGTCTTTACTCTCTGTCAGAAGGTTCAACCAAAGAGAAATTTTATTGGTCAACTCTTTTCTCTCATTCTCTTTCTGTTCTTCTAAAAGAAACATCTTTTTACGAGCCTTTCTCTCTGGATTCATGTTCTGAATTCCATCGATAGCCGACTCTAAGAAACCGAACCCACCGAAACGGGAAAGGTTTATTAAAGCAGCATCCATCACCTGCTGAGAATAGACTTCTTTCGTCTTCTCCTTATATTCTTTTTGTACGGAAATCTCTTGTTCCGCTTGAATCATTTGTTCTACCATTATTTTGCCGAAAATTGGTTAAGTTCATATTTAAGTTGAGTCAATGCGTCGACCATAGCCTGACGACTTTCCTGATTTTCCAAAGCGCGTTGAAGCACTTTGTTGGTACGAAGTTGTTTTACCAACTTTTCATAAAAATCCTTCTGGATAGACAATCCATTCAAGAACTGACTGTTTTCTGTCATTTTCTTCACCTGAAAATCAGCAGTGTTAGAAAACCGAAAATTCTCACGAATAGGTTCTCCCTCTTCGTTCTCAAACTCAACATCCACATTAGGTTGAAATGCAGAATAAACATCCTCGATAGATTTCAATTTGTCTACAGCCTCAGGACTTATAGGCTCTTCACATGTCAATTGACCTATGAACATAGTTCTGTTTTGAGGAATATCTGCGATACCTTCGGAAGCATCTTGTTTTACCTCGTTTCCTCCAATCTCATAATTCAAAATACCCATATCACTTATTTTTAATGTTTTTATATAGAACGTGGTATAAATTACACCACGTTCCTTTTTTCATCTAACTGTCAACATCAATTTGTTGGCCAATTCTCCTCATATTGAGCACCGCCAATCTTGACGGTCTGAGCAGAAATAGTCACAGATAATGTCATAGGCGCATTACCAATGATGTCAATACCCTCTTCAAAATCAATGATATAAGCATTGTCGAAAGATAGCTCTTTCATTTTCGACTCTTCGTCTCCTTTTTTGAAAACAATACTGCCACTAAATGGTTTGAACTGATTCACCATGTGCTCCAGAATCGTTGTGTCAGAGGTAGATTCTACACGAACAGTTATTTTTCCTCCATAGATATTGGAAGAAGGACGACCCTTTGAGTCGACATCACGATGAAGTGAATACTTGCAGTCGAGCACATCGTACTCCTTACCGCCTAAATTTAATGATGATCTAAAAGCCATAACTACAGGTTTTAAATTTATAATAATGTTTAGTTAACAAAGAACATAAAGTTCTTTTTATCTTTTTGCCTATCAATAGATTATGCATATATGTCAAGGCAATTTTTCTATTTCAATCTTATAGTAAGTTTCTCCATTGATAACAAACTTATTGGAAGCCACGATAGCCTCTTCCAACTCTTTTCTTTTGGATATAAAATACTCTTGAAGTTTATCTAAATCCCTATCAGACAGATAGTCTTTATTCTTCAAATTGGCTAAAGTCAAAGACCGAAGTCGGTTGTCGAACGAAGGCATTGTTAGAATAATTTGCTGCACCTGAGAAAGCGTCTGACGCTTCAGTATCCTCTTTTTCAACGGATAAACCTTTTCATCTCTTGCCCAATTCAAATAAGCTTTTCGCATTGAATTACGAGCTTTTGACGTGTTCAGGTACTCTTGATCACCAACAGAATCGGTCTTTTGTTGCGTTTTCAGGAAGACATCAGGACAAGAAGGCCTCTTCTGCTTCTTTTTATTTCTCGTGGCTGCATATTTATAATCAACCCGTTCTGCCGTCAGATCTTTCATAAAGCCTCGAATACGATTCAGCTCCGACTCAGTTAAAAATAAAATAAACTTTCCCTTTTTCAAATCACGGATTGAAGTCTTCAAATAAACCGGATAATTCGTACTCGGATTTAATGAAGCCAAAGGTTGAAAGGTAGTCGGATTCACATCATACTTTTCGGAAACACCCCCCAACCTCAACCAGATAGGATTGATAGACGTTCTTCCAACTCCCGAACTTTTGAAAGAAGACTCGATACGGGTCAAGACATCCCTATTGTCTGCTGCAACTTCAGAAATAATAGAATCGGTAACAGAAAGTATCAAATCGGGAGAAAGAAACTCTTTATTCTTCGGGAAAAGAATCCATCCCTGAGTCATACTATTTTTAGGAAAATCCAAAGCATAACCATTTTCAGAAAACTCCTTGTATTGATTGCTTGGACGCAATTGCTCCGAATGAACCAACATTCGCTTTTTCTTTTGCGAAATGAGAGTTGCCGAACGGCTGATCATATCTTCTGTCTGCAAAACAAAGTTATTGAAGCTATTTCCCTGTTTAGAAGAAAGTTGGCAACCTAAAATCCTACAATTAGCATTCACCAGATCATTGACCAACGAAGCATCAACCCGCTCTTTTACATTTCCATTTTCTCCCATGAGAAGCACAATATTCGTCTGCGATTTACAAGGCGACATCACCTTCAAAGCACGTTTTAACGCACTCCATGCATCACCGTTAAAATCAACATTCTTCTTTTTCTTTGCATCCGCGTAAGCTTCCAAAGAGAACAAAACAGAATCGATATTTTCGCTCAATGCAGCTTCACTTCCACCTTTTTTCTTCGAATCAAAACCAATTACATATCCTATCTTAAAGGTACCATCGGCAGCATGACTCTTTATGATGCCATTCAAACTCTGCAAAGAGGAGACCATCTGTTCAAACTTCTCATAAACCATTTTCTGATCAGAAAAAACAATCATGATATTTATCTTCCGAAGGTCACTCTGCAACTTTTCGTAATATCCTTTTGTTATAACCTCGTCATTTAAACTATAAACAAAATTACGATGGTCATCCGTCAGCGGAATTGTAATTGAAGTTTTTATTGCAGCCATCACATCCCCATCATTGCATATAGAATAAACCGGATTCATTCCTACAAAATTGGGCAATTCAAAAGACTTCATCCTATTCTTCACATCTTCATCCGTAAGAGAAAAAGTCTGCTTTTCTGCCTTAGAAAAAGAGAAATCATGAATTGGCATTTTTGAAAAATCCGCATACAATTGTTCACCAAGAGGCATCACCAATGAAGAGGAGACCCAACCTGCCACCATTGATTTAGAGTTATCAGGCTTAATCATTTCCTGACCTATCAAAAAACTTTTCGTTCTGTCAGCACTTCTCTTTGCTAAGAAAATTGGGTTTTGAAAAGGTACAGTTCCGATAGGCGTCAACAACTCCGGCTCTTGAAAAATAACAACCTCACCAGACGAGAAAAAA
>Ga0208458_1002530_pt1 | contig 13320 bp, 6 predicted proteins | sample AD_UKC085_MetaG_FD_184432 | JGI IMG/M metagenome (GOLD analysis project Ga0208458, IMG submission 184432) | Active sludge microbial communities of municipal wastewater-treating anaerobic digesters from USA - AD_UKC085_MetaG (SPAdes) (version 2) | ecosystem: Engineered > Bioreactor > Anaerobic >... | reverse complement strand
GTCTGCCACCCATTCCCGGCGCCATAGCGGCTGTCAACCGGTCCCCGATGCCCCGGAGTTGCAGAATCAACTGGGCCAATTCTCCTTGTTGCAAACATCCACCTCACGTGGGGGGCCCGTTCTTATGGATCCCTTTGTCTCCAACAGCTCTTGCAGGGGACCCTTTCGTATTGGATTTGGGGCTCCCGTGGGGTTGGTGATGACGGAGGTTCGACTGTTTCGGGGCTGCTACCCCGTCATCCGCACTGATTCGGGTGCAACAAGCGAGAGGCTCCTCACGCGCATGCCGCGGCCAGGCACCGTTTCAACGAGATGATCCAACTCCTCTCGCTGCACGATACCGTCCAGCGCTTTCTTGATCGGGCGAAGGATCCTGTACCGCATCTCTCTTGCTTCAGGAGCCACCGGCCGCTTGCGCAACCCCCCGAGCTTGAACATCCCCTCCGCGAGTTCGTCCATCGACACGACTTCCCCCGGTCGTGACGCGAGCACCGCGAGCGCGAGCAGCGGTTGCCGCTGCAGGTTGTTCGGCGGCCGCGTCGGGATCTCGTGCCCTCGGTAGACCACCCGGCTCGCCTGCAGGTCCACGACAAGCACCGGCTGCTCAGCCTGCGGTTCGGCCGCGACCAGTACAGTCGGCTCCTCGGCGACCGGGTACGGCTCGGGCTTCGCCAGCCCGGGCTTGCCCTGCGTCACACGCGCCCACAGGCGCTCGAACACGCCTCGATGGTTCACGGCCCCGCGCACGGCGTCGACGCCAGCGGCAACGATCGCCGCTTCGTCGGTGAGCCCAGCGTTCGCCAGGCGGCGCAGCATGACCCGGCCCATACCGCGCACGCGGAGCTTGGCGAGCGGCACCACGTCCGCCCGCGAGCCGAACAGCAGGCGGTCGGACAGTGCGTCAATCTCGGCCTTGCGCTCGTCCGGCCAGCCGCAGGCGGTGGCGACCGCGCCCAGCGCCTCTACGATCCACGAGAGCTCCTCGCCGATGCGACGAATGGCGCCGGCCCACACCTGGTAGCGCTCCTCGATGTCGCGCGTGACGACCTCGTCGATCCAGTCGCAGAGGAGCAGCGCCTTCTTGAAGGCCTTGGCGTCCTCGTACTCGGGCGCCCACTGCGACTCGGCGTGCTTGGCGAACACAGGGCGCTCGATCGCCCCCGCTCCCTGAGCCCGGCGCAGCAGCTCGCCCTTGTAGTCGACGCGGTTGAACTCGTTGGTGTTCAAGGTGATGTGAACGTCCCCGCCAGCCTTCGTGAGCGCGGCGACCAGAATCACCTCGAGCTCGGTGAACGCCACGAGCCGCGCGTCCTTCGCCCACTGTGCGAGCGCAGTTCCGGTGGCGACGCCGATGCCCTTGCTCGCGCACGCTCGTCCGAGGCGCGTCACGGTGAGATCGTCGCCATCGTGCGTGGCCATGCCGCCCTGCACGCAGCGCTCGATCGCGAGGTCGAGCTGAGCGATCAACTCGTCCTCGCCGAGCTTCTGACGCCAGTACGTCGCGCCCGTGAAGCTGCACATGAGCAGCTCCCGGAGCTCGGCCACTCGCGTGCCCATGCCGGACGCGAGCAGGTCTACGACGAGGTCCTCCATCGGCGCGTCCTTGAGCGTCGGGACGATCTCTTCGAAGTCGCCCTCGGCGTAGAAGCGCAGCCACACGTCGGCCTGGAACGGCGAGTGCGTCACGAGGATGGACCGTCCGTACTCTGTCGCGAAGCCCAGCCGCCCAGCTCGCCCGGACATGTTCTCGTACTCCGAGCGGCTGATGTCCTTGCGCCCCCAACGACGGTAGCGATCGAAGTAGTGCCACTTCTGCCCTTCCAGCACGACATTCCGAACGGGAAGGTTCATCCCCATGGCCAGCGTCGAGGTCGAGAACAGCGCCCGAATCGCCCCCGTCCGGAAGTGCCGCTCCACCAGCGACCGCTCCTCGGGCGACAGGTCGGCGTTGTGGAACGCGACCGCGCTGCCCAGCGTGAAACGGAGCGCCTCCCGCGCGTGCGTCTCCTCCTGGTCCTTGACCTCCTCGAGCGCGTCGGGCGCCGCGGCCAGGTTCACCCGGTCCGCGAACACCCTGGCGCAGGTGACCGTCGACGCGCGATCGGCCACGAATACCAGCACTTGCTCGCCGCGCCGGACGATGTCCTCGGCGGCCCCGAGGACCAGCTCCTGCGGGATGTTGCCGTCGATGTGGGTGAACGGCTCGGTCCCCTGCTTGCCCGAGTTGTGCTCGCGGTAGAGGAACTCGCCCTTGCACGCGACGCCCTTGCGCAGCTCGACCGGCCTCCGCGTGTCGACCAGCAGCTTTGCGTCGAGCCAGTCGGCCAGTATCTGCGCCTTTCCGAGCACGGCCGAGAGCCCCACGATGCGCGGCTTCGACCGCGACAGCTTGAGCTTGGTCAGCAGCAGCTCGAGCGCGGGACCGCGGTTCTCGTCGGTGATGAGCTGCAACTCGTCGATCACGACCAGGCCGACGCTCTCGAGCATCTGCGGGCGGCTGACCAGCAGTGCGCCGAGCTTCTCGAACACGACCACCGCGATCTGGAAGCGCCCGGCCGCGATGGCGTCGTCGAACTCGCGGCGGTCACGCGAGGACACGACCACGTCGATGCCCGCCCCCTGGTAGCGGGCGCGCAGCTCCTCGTACTTCTCCTCGGCCAGGGCCTTCTGCGGGACGAGGTAGAACACCTTCGTGTTGCCCCTCGCGGCCCGGACCGCGGCCATCTCACCGATGAACGTCTTGCCCGACGACGTGGGCGAGAACACGATGAGGTTCGCGTCGCCGAACAGCCCGAACTCCTTGACGGCCCGCTCCTGCACGGGCAGCAGGTTCTCGCCCACTCGCTCACGCCAGATGGCGAGGATGTCGTGCGCTACGTTGTAGGCCTCGAGTGTGTCGACGCGCATCGTGTCCCTCGTTACGCCGCCGCGCGGGTGGCGCCTTTCTCCGCCTTGGCGGGTTGGGGTTTCGCCGGTCCAGGTGCGGCCTCGACCCTTGCGGGCGCCTGAGCCTTGGGCGCGCCGATCCCGTTCTTGGCGAGGATGAGCCCCGTCACCTCGCGCTCGACGTCGGGGTTGTCGGCGAAGAACTTCATCGCGGCCTCGCGCCCCTGTCCCAAGCGCGTCTCCTTGTACGAGTACCAGCTGCCGCTCTTCTCGACGATCCCAGCGTCCGCGCCGAGGTCCACGACCTCGCCAAGACGAGAGATGCCCGTGCCGTAGCCGACGTCGAACTCGGCCTCGCGGAACGGCGACGCCATCTTGTTCTTCACGACCTTCACGCGCGTGCGTCCGCCCACGACCTTGTCGTTCTCCTTGAGCTGACCGATGCGACGGATGTCCAGCCGCACGCTTGCGTAGAACTTCAACGCGTTCCCGCCCGTGGTGGTCTCGGGGCTGCCGAACATCACGCCGATCTTCATGCGCAGCTGGTTGATGAAGATGACCAGCGTGTTGCTGCGCGAGACGTTGCCCGTGAGCTTGCGCAGGGCTTGGCTCATCAGCCGCGCGTGCAGGCCCACGTGCGAGTCGCCCATGTCGCCCTCGAGCTCAGCCTTGGGCACGAGCGCCGCAACCGAGTCGACGACGATGATGTCGATCGCTCCGGACTTCACGAGCTTGTCGGTGATCTCGAGCGCCTGCTCACCGTAGTCGGGCTGGGCAACCAGCAGCTCGTCGGTTTGCACGCCGAGTCGCTTGGCGTAGCCGATGTCGAGCGCGTGCTCGGCGTCGATGAACGCGCACACGCCGCCGAGCTTCTGCGCCTGGGCGAGCACGTGCAGCGCGAGCGTGGTCTTGCCCGACGACTCGGGCCCGTACACCTCGACGATGCGTCCGCGGGGAAGCCCACCCACGCCGAGGGCGATGTCGAGCCCGAGCGACCCGGTCGAGATGACCTGGACCTCCTCCTGCACGGTGCCGTCGCCCAGGCGCATGATGGCGCCCTTGCCGTAGCTCTTCTCGATCTCGGCGAGGGTGGTCTTGAGGGCTTGCTGGTTGGTCTTTTCCATTGGGATCCTCCTTGGCGTTGTGAGGTGGTGATCCCACTATGGATCCGACCTATGACAGCTCGGGTCATATGTGTGGTATCCAATGGAATTCCATGGCATCCGACTCCCGCTATGCCCTCGCCTCTCGCCTCCACGAGCTCAAGGCCGCGCTCGCCGCGACTGGGGGTCTATCCATCTACGAGATCGCTGAACGCTTCGAGGTCAGCGTGCGCACGGCGCTCCGCTACGTGCAGGCGCTTCGCAACGCCGGCGAGCCCCTCGAGGAGACCCTCGACGGCAAGCGCAAGGTCTGGCGCCTCCACCCCGCAGCACGCCGCGAGACGATCACCCTCAGCACCACGCAGATGGTCTCGCTCTTCCTCTCGCGCCGCGTGTTCGACTTCCTCGCCGGCACGGGCTTCAAGGAGGACCTCGACGACGTCTTCAAGAAGCTCGAGGTCACCCTGCGCAAGCGCGACTACGACACGCGCAACCTCGATCGCAAGATCTTCGACGTGAACGAGGCCCCGCACATCTACGCGGATCGTCTCGAACACGTGGACGACATCGTCACCGCGCTGCTGCGCGAGGAGCGCCTGCGCGTCACCCACGGCTCGGTCAAGGAGTACAGGAAGGCCTTCGTGCTCGAGCCCTACACGCTCGTCGTCTACAAGAAGGGCCTGTACCTCGCCGGATACAGCCATCACCACGAGAGCGTGCGCACCTTCTCGCTCGACGGGTTCCGCGAGATCGACCGGCTCAAGAAGGACCACTTCGAGTACCCGAAGGACTACCACCCTTCGCAGCTTGTCGAGGGCGCGTTTGGGATGATCGGCGGCGAGCGCACGCGGGTGCGGCTGCTGTTCGACGCGAAGGTGGGTCGCTTCGTCCGCCGGCGGCTGTGGCACCCGACGCAGGAGATCCGCAAGACGGATCGCGGGGTCGAGATGGTGATGGAGGTTGCGGGGACCACGGAGCTGAAGACGTGGATCCTTGGGTGGGGGGACAAGGTCGAGGTGTTGGAGCCGGAGGAGTTGCGGGCGGAGATGGCGGAAGAGGTGGCTGGGGTCGCAGCGATCTATCGATTTCCGCGGCCCGATGAACGGTCCCACGCGTGAATCAGCGGCAATACGTTCGCGCCTCAGGACAAGAGCCCTTGAAATGGAGCAAGTGCCGTGCGTACAACGCTTGTTGGGAGGATCCATGCGCTGCAAGCACTGTGAAGCCACCGAGGTCTGGCAGGTCGCCTACGACGAACACGACGTCACGTTCGCCCGCCGCATCAGCTTGCGCGGTGCGCGCCCGGCGCCGTCGGGTTGGCTCGCCCTCGGTTCACCAGGCATCCCTTCGAAGTTCGAGGAAGTTGGCGAGGGGTTCTTCTGCGTCGGCTGCGAGCGCCCACGCCCGGATGTTCGTGGGGCTTGCAAGCAACTCGGAGGGGAGAAACCGATGGGGGAGCTGCCCCCGTGCCCCACGTTCGATTTGGACGGCGCCATCGCCCTGCTGCGCAAGGTGATGGCGGAGAGGGTCGGAGACACGGTGCAGGTGTCCTCGCCGCGTCCTGCGTCCTTTGTCAGGCCCGAGAAGCTCTCGCGGCTCGCGCCAGCTGCGCGAGCGCTGCTCCATCGCGACCTGTACGAGCACCAAGCCCTCGCGATCGAAGCTGCGGTAGACGGCAAGAACGTCGTCATCAGCACGGACACCGCGTCGGGAAAGTCCTTGTGCTACCAGACGGTTGTCGCGCATCTCGCCGCGTCAAGCCGGGGCACCACGCTGTACCTTGCGCCGCTCAACGCGCTGTTGGTCGATCAACTGGACGGCTTGGAGCAATTCCTGACCGGAGTGACGCCCCCGGTTCGTGCAGAGAAAGACATCGCGGCCTATCTGCGGCGGCTTGCGGTCGGTGATGCAACACTACTCGCCGCCCGCTACGATGGCGGAGTGCCGAGGGATCCCCGAGAGATCCGGCAGGAAATCCGTCGCGCCCAGCCATCCCTCGTTCTTGCCACCCCCGAGATGGTGACGCAGGCCCTACTCCCGTTTGCGTCGCCGAACAAGGGCGGGGAAATCAGTGTCGGCCGTGCCCACGGAGACTGGCGCTACTTCTTCCAGCGTCTTCGCCTCATCATCATCGACGAGCTCCATGCGTTTCGCGGGGTCTTCGGCGCCCACCTCGCCAACACACTTCGCCGTGTGCGGCGCATGGTGACGATCTGCGGGGGAGAGGACGCTCAGCTGCAGTTCTTCGCGTGCAGCGCGACCATTCGAGATCCCGTTGCGACTGCTCAGGCAGTCTCCGGTGCCGACGGCTTCCACCTTATCGGCAGGGACCAGGACAAGAGCCCACGCTACCAGCGCACACTCGTGCCGATAACCAGCAACGGCGAGCGCTTGACGACCTTCGGCTCTCGACTGCTGCAGACGATCGCCGCCACTGGTGGGGCGAGAACCATTGCCTTTCGCGACCACATCCCGCAGGTCCAGGCCATTGCAAAGATACTCGGATCCAGCGCCGAGCTTCGAGGGCGAGTCCAGGCCTACACCGCGAACGCCCGTGCGGATGACAAGCTTGACCGTCTCCGCGGGCTTCGCAGCGGAGGCATTCAGTGCCTCGTCAGCACTTCTGCGCTCGAGCTGGGCATTGACGTAGGTGCACTGAACGCCTCGGTGCTCCTGGGCTATCCGGGTTCAATTTCGCGAACCTGGCAGATGCTTGGCCGAGCAGGGCGAAACGGAGATGGCTTGCTGGTCTACGTATCGGGCCCCGGGTATCTCGACGAGTACTGGCGCAACCATGCTGACGAACTCGTTGGAGACAAGGCCCAACCCGAGGATGTCATCGTTGATCCAGACAACGTGGAGATCGTCCAGGAGCACCTTCGCGCGGCGGCCCTCGACCACGTTCTCAGCGTCGATCGCGACCGCCGCTTCTTTGGCCCGGCCTTCGACGACGCCCTTGAAGCGCTCAAGACCGACGTTGTGGAAGGCGTGCGCCTCGAAGACGACGTGTGGATCCTGCGGGCCTCCGGGGAGAGACGAGCCAGGGAAATCTCACTACGCGGTATTGGGCAATACAAGGTTCCCGTGCATCTCGACCGCTACGACGAAGATGCCAAGCCGCTCTACGAAGAGCAGAGTGACCGCGCACCGCGTCGCCTTTTCCCGGGTGCAACGTTCGTGTGGGACGGGCACTACTACATGGCAGACCGCCTCGTCATACCCGAAATCGATCCGACCAAGAAGGAGCGCCCGAAGGTCTACGCGATCGTGCGGGAGGTGAATGAGCCGGGCTACCTGACCACCGCGAAGGTCAGTGACGATACCCACGTCCTTGATCAGCGCGGTGAGTCGACCATGGATGGTTCGGCGTGGGGCCGCGTCCAGGTGACGAGTCGCGTCGAGGGGTATTACAAGAGCGCAGAAGCGATCAACGAGATCGAAGGCGCGGGCAAGTCCAAGGCAGGCTCTCGCTATGTCGCCTTCACCGAAGAGAATGAACCTCCACGTCGGGCATACCGAACGCTTGGCGCCTGGTTCCCAGTCCCGGACGAAGTGCTTGACGCGGTGGCCGGCGATCTGCGGGGGCCCGCTCTCAACACGATGGCCGAGGCGTTCGTGCGCGCCGCCCCATTGCTGCGATTCGCGAGCCCGGGCGATCTTGCCGCCAGTGTTTACGAGAACCACCCCGACTTTCCAACACCGTCCCCCGTGGTCTTCGTCCATGAGACCGTCGTTGGCGGAGCCGGTCTCGCCAGAAGTGTCTTCGAACGCCGAGTCGAGATGGTGGAGCAGGCGCACAAGCTGCTCCGTGATTGCGAGCAGTGCAACAAGAGGGGCAGCGACGGGAACGGCTGTCCCCGTTGCGTTGCGTTGATGGACGGGTCACAGGACCGACGCGGTGCGATGCTTATGCTTGAAGCCTGGGCGACGACGCTGAAGTCGACCGTGCCACCGAGGCGACCGACAAGGCCACGCCCGTCGGATCCAGCGTGGGTGCTCCGGCAGCTCGGCCTCACGGGCACCTGGGTTGGTCGTGGAGGGATGGGTCAGGTGCTCCGGGCGTCCCGTGGCTCCGACGCTGTTGCCATCAAGATCATCGCCCCATCGACAGCTGACCGCGATGCCGCGGAGTTCGTCAAGGCGCTCGAGTTCGAGGCGGAGCAACTGCGGGAGCTCGAGCATCCAAGTATTGTGAAGCTGCGTGCCTTCCACAAACTCGAGGGGGGAGTTGTGGCGCTCGAGCTCGACTGGTTGGATGGCGGCACACTCGAGGACTACCTGGCCGACGAACGACGGCAGACGCAGCGGCTTCGAGTCTGGAGGTCGATTGTTGATGCGGTCGCCTATCTGCACTTGAAGGGTGTCGTTCACCGTGACCTGAAGCCGGACAACATCCTCATGAGGACAGACGAGCCGGTCATTGCCGATTTCGGTATCGCTCGCCAGGCGGGGCGTCTCACGCGCGGAATGGGCACGCCGGACTGGGAGGCACCGGAGCAGAGGTCATCGAACGCAACAGTGACCCCCCGAATGGACGTCTACGCCCTCGGATTGCTCTTGTCGTACGTGACGACTGGAACGATCAACGTGCTTGCCCAACGTGCGCCGAATCTCGACCAGATCCCGACGGAGCTGCATGCCGTGCTCCGGACTTGTCTCTCGGTCGATGCACGCAAACGCTTCGCGGATGCCGGTGAAATCATCAAGGCGCTCGGGCTCGTCAAGAAGAAGCGGTGATCGATGGCTGCCAGACACATCACCAAGGGGCCGTTCGTCAACGAAGGAGAGAGGGTCGTCGTTGCGCGATTGGTGCAGACCCTGCCCCCGAGCGCGATTGTCATCTCCAACTTGTATCTGCCAAACCGCGGCGACACCCTCGAGATCGACGCGCTCGCGATAACTGCATACGGGATCGTGGTCATCGAAACCAAGGATTGGAGGGGACACCTGGTGTTCGACGAGGGCGGTTGCACGCGCGACGGGGAACGTGTGGACGATCCCCGCCCGAGAACCTCCGCAAAAGCGAAGGTCATGCACGGACGCTTGTCAGTGGCGACCGCGCCCCTTGTGATCCTCGCACGGTCTCCAGCGAGCCTTCTCATTCGAGACCGCGAATCCGTACCAGTGAAACCCATCGATGACGCGATCGACCTCGTTCGGACAGGACAGATCCTCAGGTACCGGGCGCGCGGTGTGCTGTCGGCGTCGGACGTGCGTTCCATCACGGATCGGTTGACTGGGGCCCACGTGGATGCCCACGAGCGGACGATTGGCCCGTTCCGAATCGGAAAGCCCACCGACTCGAAGCGCGTCGACGAGTTCTGGGCGAGTGAGATCGGTCAATCAGAACGCAGGGTCCGGCTACGAAGGTACTCCATCGATTCGTTGGCCTCCCCGGACGAACGCAAGGACGCGCTTCTGGCGGCGACGCGGTCCTTTGAGGCTCTGAGGGCGCTCGAGCGAAAGCGCCTGAGGGCGCTGCCGAACGTCTACACTCTGTTCGTCGATCCCGAGGATGACAGCACGCTGTGGATGGCCTACGAAGGCGTCGAAGGACGCTCGCTCCTCGATGTGGATTTCAGTGTCAAAGAGAAGATCGTAGCGATCGTGAGCGTCGCCGAGGCGCTCCACGAGTGCCATGCGGCAGGCGTCCTGCACCGAGCTCTCTCACCGGATCGACTCCTTGTTCCGAACGGGGAGGCACTTCCGGTGATCCTGGACTTTGACCTCGCGAAGCTGAGCGGCAGAGCTACGATTGCACGCGGACCTCGCGGTCGCGCATTGGCGAGCCAGACGCGCGCGGCTCCGGAGCTGCGCGGAGCGCCATCTCTCGCCAATGCGCCGGCTGACGTCTACTCGCTGGGCTTCACCGCGGTCGAAGTGCTCGTCGGACGAAAGCTGAAGAGCCACAAGGATGCTCGCGACGCGGCGCGCAGCTTGCGCCCGCGGGAGCTCGCTTCCGCGTTGGTTCAATCGCTTGAGGAACTCCCGCAGAAGCGGACCAAGGATATGGGGGCGTTCGCGGACGCGCTGAGGAGGGCGATGCGTTCGTGACGTTCCCCGGCTCACGGTCGTACAGGAAGCAATGAGCATGATGAGCGAACAAGTGATTCACGGCCACTACAGTGTTCCGGACCGTATCCAGCGCGCACTGCAGGAAGCGATTCCGAGGTTCGATCGCTTTCGCTGCCCGGAACAAGCGGAGATCGCGGCCCGGTGGTTTGAGGGGAAGCCTCTGGACATCCTCGGCATTCTCCCCACCGGCATGGGGAAGAGTCTTTGCTTCTTGCTCCCTACCTATCTTTGGAAGCAGGAGCTGGGCCGAGGAATGACAGTTGTCGTCTCCCCCATTCTCGCGCTCATGCAAGACCAGGTTGACGCCGTCGAGAGACTGACGGCCGATGTAGGTGAGTTCCGACTCAACGCTGCACAGCTAAATAGCAATGTGTCATTGGAGGAAAGGAAGAACACGCGGGCACGGATCGGACGCGGGGAAGTGGATGTGCTGTACCTGGGGCCCGAAACTCTCGTCCAACCCTGGACCTACGAGATGCTCGCGGACGCGGCGCGGAACCGAATCCTGCGCGGTCTCGTGGTCGACGAGGCGCACATCATCGAGGAGTGGGGAGACCAGTTCCGCACGAGCTTCAAGCGGCTCGGTCCGATCCGACGCATTCTTGCCGATGCCTGTCAGGCCGACGCGCCGTTGAGGACGCTCGTGCTGACTGCCACTCTCCCACGTGAGGATCGCGTGGAGGTGCTCCGTGCGCTGGGATTCCCTGAGGGGATTCACGAGGTGGAGCACCGAGCCATCCGCTCGGAGCACCACCTGTTCGTCAAGCATGCCAAGACCCGCGTCGACAAGGTGCGTATGCTCGTGGATGACGCATACGCGCTCGTTCGGACTGGCGCTGGGATCGTGTACTGCGCCAAGCGTGCTGACTGCGAGGACGTCGCGGAAATCCTGAACAGCAACGGGCTGGGCCCCGCGCAGGCTTTCCACGGCGGCACGCCTCCGCCCACTCGCCGTGAGATCCTGCGGGCGTTCCAGCGCGACCGGTGCCGTATCGTCGTGGCGACGGATGCGTTCGGACTCGGCGTGGACAAGCAGAACGTTCGCTGGGTTCTGCACTTCGCGCATCCCGATTCGATCGACCAGTATTACCAGGAGATCGGTCGGGCAGGTCGAGACGGCGGGCGCTGTGATGCTCTGCTCTACTACTGTCCGGCCGACAAGGGCATCGCCAAGCGGAATCAACTCGCCGTCCTCACGAGCGAAAAGTTCGACGACAGGTTTCGAAGCATGCGGCAAGGTGGGGTCCCGGTCCGTCCCGGGCCATCGGGGAAGGCCCGCCTGTTGATCGAGGAGGAGACGATCCCGAACTACGTTAACGGCGAGGAATCGGGCGGAGAGGTGAGTGCGCGTTTGCACACCAACTGGAACTATGCCGTCCTCGTTCGCGCGGAGCAGCTCGGTTGGCTCAAGCTCGGGCCGGATGTCTTGCACGAAGTGGCCGTTCGCCGAGGCCACGCAACGATTGCCGATCTGGAAGCAATGGCGCCGAACCTCGCGGCTGCAGGACTCGTGGCGGGGTTGCGGACGGACGCTACGGTCACACTCGCTCTGGGGGACGCCGCGAGAAAGTCAGGAGCGGACGTTCGACGACTTCAGCAGGAGGTCTTCGATCTTCTGACGCAGGGAAAGCTGCTGTTCCCGGAGGACCCGAGCGAGCGGTTGTGGAACACCCGAATCCTCGTGGAGGACATCGTTGATCGGCATACGCATCGCATTCACGAGGATCAGACGCTGCGGGTGGGCAAGCAACGTCGGGGAGCAGAGCGCGTTGATGATGTCGGCCGATACGCGAAGACCCGGACCTGTCGGCGATCCCACTTCTTCGAAGCGTACGGTTACGCGAGTCTTTGTCCCAGCAAGGGATGTGGGTGCTGCGACGTCTGCGGCGAGGCGTTCGACCCCTGCGCGAAGCGGTTCTCGGACCTCCCGCCCCTGGCGCCCACGCTCAACGGATTCACGGCTGAGGCCGTGTATGCCAAGGAACTGCTCGATCGGTTGGTCGCTGCTGGCCGCGCCGATCGCGTCTCCTTGCCAGTCGTCGCCGACCGGCGATGGCTGCAGCCCGCTGCGCTCCTGAAGCGCGCACGCAAGGAACTGCTCGACGTGCCCATCATCTTTGCAGACGCTGCGAATCCTGATGTGCTCCGGTACTGGGCCGTGCTCCGGAGACTCGAATTGGAGGATGGCCGGACGACGTACTGGTTTTCGCACCTGTCGGAGTTGAAAGCGAAGCATGCGTCGAGCTTGCGGCTGTCGAGCTCAGGCGGGACGATGGAGCGAAAGCGGAGCCACACGCTGGTTGAGACGCCCAGCTATGTCAAAACGGCTGCGCAGGCTCGCTGAGCTCGGCTTCTGGAAGGACGCTCGGTATCGTGCCGCTCGTGGAGGCGGTCATCGGTTCCGCCCCGAGAATTCCCGTGGCGAAGCGCGAAGCCGATCTTCGCGCGACGACGTGGCGAGAACGCGATGGGGGGCGCGTCGCCGAACAGCCGACGCATGCCCGGCCGGCACCGCTACCTCACGGGCGTTCGGCGCCGTCGAGACCGGGATCGCTGTGACCCCGTCGGCGTCGGCTCTGGGCCTGCTTGTGTCGATCGTCCCTCGTACGCCTTGCGATTCGCTCGAAGTCCCTGCAAACGGGCTGCGGGTAGTGCACACGACCGTACGCCTTCTCCTTCGCCAACCCGTCGAGTATCGACAGCATGTAGCTGACCGACACCTCTCCCTGTCGATCGCAGAGGCGAAGCGCTTCGCGAGCGATGTCGGCCGCGAGCGCCGGGAACAACGCGACGGCCTCTTCGGCGTCGGTCGGCAACATGGCCCCGGCGAGCTGCTCGACAAGCTCCGGGGGCTGGCCCTCCTCGGGCAGGAACGGTCCAACTTCGCCAGCGAGATTGCAGACCTTGGCCCCTTCCGATTCCAGGAGTCGTTCGATCCAGTCGTGCTGCTGCGAAGGGAATGACCCCCACGCGATCCTCATCGCCACGTGCTTGTACTCGCCGGCTCGGATGCTTTGGACCAACCTCGCAAGCCCTCGCATGGTTTGCGCGTCGTCGGACGGCGGGAAGTTCATGTCGACGAACACCTCGCCGGGTTGCATCCGTCCGCCCCAGTGCTGGTCGAGCCATCGGAGCGATCGGATGATCACGCGGTGCTGGATCTCGATCAGGTGCGGTTCGCGCTGCGCGCCGTGGCCGAACAGGTAGATGGCGCAAGGGATGTCTTCGTGCATCGCTGGACGTTCTCGCGGGGGGG
>Ga0208458_1002529_pt1 | contig 13323 bp, 10 predicted proteins | sample AD_UKC085_MetaG_FD_184432 | JGI IMG/M metagenome (GOLD analysis project Ga0208458, IMG submission 184432) | Active sludge microbial communities of municipal wastewater-treating anaerobic digesters from USA - AD_UKC085_MetaG (SPAdes) (version 2) | ecosystem: Engineered > Bioreactor > Anaerobic >... | reverse complement strand
GAAGGCGGTTTCCTGCCGCTCGTGCCTGTGCGTACCCGTGAGCCCATCCCCAAAGACAAGATCGGCCAGGTTCTCTTCGACATAGCGAGAGTAGAAGTGAAGGCGCCGGTTCGCATCCATCAGGTAGTGGCGGCGAATGTGGCGGGCACAGGAATAGACGTCATAGCCAGCCGATCCATGAGCAGGGTAAACGCTTCGCACGCGGAATAGGTGACACTGGACAACTGAACATGGCGAGGAGGTACGACAATGCGACTTAGGACGCTGGCAGGCTTCGTACTTGTGGCCATCGTGGCCATGTGTTTCGCAACGGGCCGCGCTGAGGCGGCGCCGGCCGCGGAGGGATACCACCTCGATCCGGCACTCATGGAAGCCGCGGTCGCGGAAGTGACTGCACTGGGCGGGGCGGATTTTCGCACTGCCTACAATGCGGCGCTCTCCCGCGATCCCGAGGCTCTCCCCGTGCTGGTGGCCTTTCTTCGCGAAAGAACAGAGAGCACGCTCACGGCGGGGCAGTCCGTGGATAAGCCTATGGAGCAACCCATCGAGATGGAGTGGCCGGTCGCTCTGGATTTCGTATGGGGCGCTTACGGCCCGGAAGGGTACCCTGTGCTCTGCCAGATCGCGGCGGAGTCGGGCGACCCAGTGATGGTGGAGTCGGCCCTGGCAGTGATGTGTACGTCCGAGTATCCGGACGTGCTCCCTGAGGCGCGGCGACTCGCCATCGAAGGCGAGACGGCGGGCATTCGCCAGGCGGCGGTGCGCTTGCTGGGCTGGCATGGGCGGGCCAGGGACTGGGAGTATCTGCTTTTGGGGCTGATGTCGGACGATGTAGACGATATCTCGGCCTCTCTGTGGGCGATTCACAAGTCCAAAGATCCACGCGCGGTCTCATACGCCATTCCTTTCTGCGACCATCCGGATCCGTGGATACGAGATGAAGCCCTCTCGGTTCTGGCACTGGCATGTACCCCAGAGTCCATCGATGCCATGCGCGTAGTGTGCGAACAGAGGCCCGAAGATCCCAGTCTTGACGAATTCGCCTTCTACACGCATGCGGTCCTGTGGATAGCGGGGCTCGATCCAGATACATACTGTGCCATGCCCGCCAAAGGCAGGGAGCAGGCGATCGCCGGTGCCAAAGAGATCCTCTACGGGCCCAGGCCGGATGCTGCCCCGTTGTCGCGGGACGAAGCGCTTGCCATGGTGGCCGAGTGGACCGCGAATGGTTGCCTCGACTGTGACGGCCTTGATGACATGGAGCATCAGATCGCCGCGGCGTTGGTGCGCGATGACATCGCCCTGCTGCAGGAGCTGCGGGCATCCATATACCGTAGGCTCTCCGATAGGGCGCTGCACGATGTCGCCAAAGTGGAGAGCATCATGCAGAAGGTGGTCCGGCGAGACCTGGCCGGAAAAGGCCCATGATGTGAATGACCGCTGCACGGTGTGCAGCGTGCTGCGTGTGGTATTGGCAGGCGGTTTGGCGCGTCGCAGTGAGGATGCCCACTGGTGAAGAGGCTGGTGAGAAGGCCTTGACATCGGGTGGATTCAGGCATAATGTTGACCTCACGATTAAACGATTGTTTAATGGTCGAATCACGCAACAGAGATCAGGTCGACTGGGGGAGGTGCGGGCATGGCTGGTCTGAGAAGGCGCATACCTGAGGTGGCCGGGATTTCCGAGATCTTCCGTGTGCTGGGCGACGAGACCAGGTGCAGAGTGGTGTATCTGCTCTCCTTTGAAGAGCTGTGCACGTGCGAGCTGGCGGAGATACTCGGGATCACTATGCCGGCGGTCTCGCATCACCTTCGCCTGCTGAAAGCGCTACGGCTCGTGAAGGCGCGACCTTCCGGGAAGCACGTGTTCTACTCCCTGGCCGACGAGCATGTTATGAGCTTGATACGAGTGGCTCAGGAGCATTACGAGGAGGAAGGGCAGCTGCGCGCAGAGGCAGGCCAGGCAGACATGACGCATGCGAAGGAGGCTGAGAGAGGAGTTGGTCAAGATCAAGGAGACGATGCGCAAGCTTGACGCGCACGGTTGCGATCACTGTCATGATCATGGAGCGGGCCACGGACACGACCACGACGGGCATTCCCAGGCATCGCCGCTCGAGATCGCAGCCGCTCTCGTCCTTCTCGCGGTTGGCATGGCCATAAAGACATGGGGCACGTTCGCTGGCGCTGCAGTTGTCTGGAAAGTCGCACTAATGGTGTCGTATATCACTGCAGGTTGGCGTGTTCTCCGTGACGCGGTTCGTAGCGTCGCGGGTGGGCGGCTGTTTGACGAGAACTCGCTGATGGCGCTGGCATCTCTGGGCGCGATAGCCATCGGCGAGATGCCGGAGGCCGCCGGAGTGATGGCGTTCTTCTCAGTCGGCGAGTACCTGCAGCATATGGCGGTTGAGCGTTCGCGCGGTTCCATCCGTGCGCTCATGGACATTCGTCCCGAGTACGCCAATGTGATCCGGGGCGGCAAGACAGCGAGGATCGCGCCCGAGGATGTCTTGCCGGGCGAGCTCATCCTGGTCAAGCCCGGAGAGCGCGTCCCTCTGGACGGGTTGATCACAAGCGGCGAAAGCTCAATGGATACTTCGGCCCTGACTGGCGAGTCGATGCCGCGGGCTATGGGCCCTGGCGATGAGGCTCTGGCCGGCATGGTCAACACCAGCGGGGCAGTTACTCTCGAAGTGCTTCGGCCTTACGCTCAGTCGGCTGTGGCGCGTGTTCTACAGCTCGTAGAGGAGGCGTCGTCGCGCAAGGCGCACACTGAACGCTTCATCACGCGTTTTTCCAGGTATTATACACCCGCCGTGGTCGCGCTGGCCGCAGCAGTAGCTGTAGTGCCTCCCATCATCGTGCCTGGGCAGGCATCAGCGGTATGGCTGCACAGAGCCCTGGTTCTGCTGGTCATCTCGTGCCCGTGCGCGCTGGTGATCTCGATTCCCTTGGGTTACTTCGCCGGCATAGGCGGCGCGTCGCGTCGCGGTGTGCTGGTGAAGGGCGCCAACTTCCTGGAGGCCCTGACCCACGTGGACACTGTAGTGTTCGACAAGACCGGTACCCTTACGGCGGGGTCATTCCGGGTCGTCGAGATACAGGGCGAGAATGGAGTGGCCGAAGGTGAAGTGTTGAGGCTCGCGGCTCACGCGGGCGCGCGCTCGGGCCACCCCGTGTCGGCGTCCATACGCGAGTCATACTGCAACGGCGGGCAGCAAGGCAGGGCGATCGACGAGTCTGCCATCACGGCTGTCGATGAGGTAAGCGGGATGGGCGTGCGCGCGACAGTAGCCGGCGAGCGTGTCATGGCCGGCAACGATCGGCTTCTGCATCTTGAGAACGTGCCGCATGACATGTGTGTTACCGACGGCACCGTGGTCAATGTGGCCAAAGACGGGGTTCTGGCAGGGCGGATACGCCTGGCCGATCAGGTGAAACCGGGAGCTTTGGACGGCGTTCGACGGCTCAGGCACGCAGGTGTGAGCCGGATCGTCATGCTCACCGGCGACGCGAGCCATGTCGCCCAGCAAGTTGCGAGCGAGGTAGGCATAGACGAATACCGGGCCGACTTGCTTCCCGGTCAGAAGGTCGAGGCGCTTGAGACCATAATGAACGAGCAAGCCAGCCGTGAGCGCGGTCGCGAGCTGGGCAGGCGCAAGATGGGCGCGGTTGCGTTTGTGGGAGACGGTATCAACGACGCGCCTGCGCTCACCCGAGCCGATGTAGGGATCGCCATGGGCGGGCTGGGCTCGGACGCAGCCATTGAGGCGGCCGATGTCGTGATAATGGACGACAACCCCGCCCGTATCGCCGATGCGATTGAGATCGCGCGCCGCACCCACCGAGTAGTAGTGGAGAACATCGTGTTCTCTCTGGCAGTGAAGGCGGCGGTGCTTGCGCTGGGCGCCATGGGGATCGCCAGCATGTGGAGTGCCGTGTTCGCCGATGTCGGCGTTGCGCTCATCGCAGTACTCAATGCCATGCGAGCCTACGGCGGGCGAAGAACGCCATACCCTACGAAGAACGCATGATCCAGCGCGCATCAGTGCGCCGCCGACCTCTCCTCGATGCCTTCACACTTGCGGTCGCGGAGCGCCAGCGCGTGGTCGACCCGCCCGGCGCTCACGGCGTCGAATTCACGGAGCAATTCTAGAGCCTCCTGAGCCTCCTCACTGCGCCCACAGGCCTCAAGGGAGGTTACCAATCCCACACTGGCGATGCTGTGCTCAGGTTCGTCATCGAGTGCCTGCGTGAGCAGGGGGATAGCTAGGTCCGGCCTTCCCATGGCGACGCCATAGAATGTGGCCAGCAGCACACCGAAATCGGCGTCGCCGGTCGTTTGTGCCTCCAGTCCTTTCACACACTCGAGGGCATCTTCGTCACAATCCGTGGCCGCGAGGGCGAATGCACGCCATACGCGCATGTAGGGGGCGTTGGCGCGGTCGGGATCGACCATGGCAGCGAAGTCGAACGCCCTCAGCGCAACATCCGGCCTGCCCACCCGGACCAGCGCAACACCCAGACGCAGATGCGTCTCGACCTCTTCGGGCCGGACCTTGGCTGATTCGTACAACACCGGGATTCCTTCCTCGAAATCGCCCATCTCGAGCAGTGATGAGCCCATGACGAACAGAGCGTGCCCATGATCAGGCTGGAGCTCAACTGCTGCCCGGGCAACCTCGATCGCCTTGCGATGCTGGCCGAAGCCTGCCCACGAGTCAGCCACATCCGCGAGGTGATCGGCACTGCCCTGGGCGTCCTCCAAGGCCCGCGCCATGACCCGCTCCATTTCGTCCTCGTCCCCGATGATCCACCACAGCTGGGCGATGAAACGTAGGTTGGAAAGGATCTGAGCTGCGTCAGCCTCAAGCTGCAAGCCGTCCGCCTCCCTTGTCGGCACTACCTCGAGTGCGCTTTGTGATGAAGTAACAAGCGCGCGGAGACTCCCCACGTCCGCGTGAATAGGCGCCAACGCAAGACTACCACGGGCAGCGCTGCAAAGGTATCGCCCATTCGGGCGATATTTCGGTCTCTTGCTTGCCGCGTGTCCAGCCATGCAGTACGATGGTCGTGACACAGCCCGAGCAGTTGGGAGGCGGATCACGGTATGGCAACTGACCAGGCGGACCAGAAGGTATGGGATTTCGATTCCTACTCGTGGACTGATCGCTACGACGACATGGTGCAGGCAGATCAGGACATGTACGCGCGCTATGATGACGTGCTGGATGCCGTGGTGAGTACATACGCCTTCCATCACGTGGCGCACGAATTGCAGCCGAAGGCAGTGGGCGAGATGATGCGAGTGCAGAGGCCCGGGGGAGTTTTGGCTCTGGGAGACGTGGCGTTTCGGGACGCTGGTGATGAGGAAGCAGCGCGCGAACGGCTGGACTGGCTGGCGACGAGTTCTACCTGCACGTTGACGAGCTGACGGCAGCTATCGCCACGACGGGCGCGAGGCTTGAGACGAGGCAGATGACTCCGACCACATGGGTTCTGTGGGCCGTCAAACCCGAGGCGACTCATCCGAGTCGCTCGTCTGCCCGTTCTGCCCGTAGGCTATCGAGTGCCGCTGGGATGGCCAAGCATCCACGACATACTGAGCGACGCGGGTCTTGCGTGGACACCGCAGCTGTTCCATAGCGAACTAGTCTGACTATTTCGACGTCGAATACACTTGCGCGCCGCTTACGGGCGTGGTATACTACGTTTTGCAGGACGCGTGCACTCATCTACAGGGCATGCGCAGATGCAACAAAAGCGTACGAGATGTGCCGAAGTGGTGGAATTGGCAGACGCGCTAGATTCAGGGTCTAGTGGGAGTTAATCCCGTGCGGGTTCAAGTCCCGCCTTCGGCACCATTTTTGTTGTACGGGCAGCTAAATGACCACAACCGAGTGGGCGGTCAGGCGCAAAGATAACATCCAGATAACATAACTGGACGGCGCTTAATGAGCCCAGAAAGCATTACATGATAACAGATGAGAAGGCGGGGCAGTCACGCGGCTGCCCCTTTTACTTTCCGTGGAGTATCTGATTGATCTTCGCGGAGGCATCCTGCTGCATTGAGGGAAGGGCGTGGGCGTAGGTGCCCATGGTTATCTCTATCCGCTTGTGACCAAGGCGCTCCTGAACGACTTTGACGCCCACTCCGGCCTGCAGGGCCAGTGTCGCGCAGGTATGCCTGAGGCCGTGGAACTTGATAGGCCTGACTCCAGCAGCCTCGATGATCTTCCTGAACTCCCTCTGGCCCATGTTGTTCATCTGGAGAGGGTCGCCTAGCGTATCCCGTGTCCCTCCGACGTGCTCCCATTCCTTAGCGAAGGCGAGGCCGTGGTCATGGTAGTACGATGGGTTCGCCGCCTTGATCTCGTCCTGGCGCGCCTTGTGGGAGCGAAGCAACTCCAGGGTATCTTGTCCTATGTGTATGGTTCTGGGGGTCCCGTTCTTGGGAGGCCCGAACACAGGACTGGATCCGGGCTTTGCAAGCTGCCTCACTATCGAGACTGTCCCCGCTTCCAGGTCGATGTCGCTCCATTTGAGTCCGCACAGTTCGGCCTTTCTGGCTCCGGAGTCCAGGGCCAAGGAGTAGAATGCCGCAGGCTGCGGCCCGAATTCCTTCGCGGCGGCTATGAGCTTCCGAGCCTCTTCTGCCTCCCAGCAGTTGTTCAGGACATCCGCGTTTTCCTCTTTGGCACGTGGTTTGCCCGGCACCAGGCTTGCGACGTTTCGCTGAACCATGTCCTGCATCTCGGCGGCCTTCAACGCGCTGTATACAATGGTATGGTGCAATTCAAGGGTTGTCTGCGAGAGAGTCTCGGCCTTGTCGAGGTAGTAGCGCTTTATGTCTGTCGCTTTGAGTTGCTGAAGTCGTATCGCCCCAATGCTAGGCTTCAGGTGTATACGGATAATGCTCTCATAGGTCTCGTATGTACGCAGGCGCTTGGTCGGCTTGATGACCGTCTCCAGCCATTGGTCGAGCCACTCGGCTACCGTGATCTTGCTGGGTTCTACGAACTGACCTTTGTTTGTGGCGTGGATCAGCTCATTGAGTTTTGCTTCCGCTTCTCGTTTCGTCTTACCCAGCAAGCGGGCCTTCTGATTGCGCTTCACCTTGCCAGTCACGGGATCGTACTTGGGAGGTCCATCCCAAACGCCGTACCATTTGCCCGGCGACCTTTGGTACACGTATCCCTGCACCGAATCAACCTCCTTGTCCCACCTACGTCGGCGGGGGTGCTTGCCTCTCCTCGAGCAGCTTAGTTATCGCCTCAACGACCAGCTCCTTCATGGATTTTCTTTCTCTAGCCGCCTGCAGCTTCAGCTCCAGGTATAGGTCATCATCATCAATGTCAATACGCAGGTGACGCACTGGATTTCACCTCCTACAACGAATATACGGATGTTGGTCCGTTTAGTCAAGGGGTTGATGGGGGAATTGGCGGAGAGGGCTGTGGGAACGGACTAGGTACAAGGTTACGGGAATGCTGGCTGGTGAATTGCCACGACGTGTGATCTCAGATGATAGGTGAGTGCCTGGTTGATGCATGGGCCAGGGTGAGGGTGAAGGGCCTCGGCTGCATGAATCTGTGCGACGCGGGTCTCGCCATTCTGGTAGGTCGGGCGTTCGCGCACAAAATGCGTCTTGGCGTCGCTCAGGTCCCTCACCAGTCCGCGCAGTTCATTCCGGCCCATGCCGCTGCCCACAGTCGCAGAAACCGGGCCTGTGCGTGTCAATAGCTTCAATGGCGGGTCATCTGCGTGGTTTCTCCGTCTCACGGGCCTCCGGAACACGGTCGGAATCCCCCGGCGCCCTCCTCTTCTCCTCCATTGCCCAGGCCCACAACTGCTCGCCTCATGCCATGTGCGCTTCGTGGCGGGGTATCTGGTCGGGAGATGGCGTATGCGTCGGGAAGAAACTGGTGGCGTACGGCGAGGAGGAAATGGGCAGGGCAGTGGGCTAGGGGTGCGGGGTTTCCTAGGCAAGGCGCTATACCACTGTGGGGCGAGGTGAGGGGTTCTCGCCATGTGACTGTAGCTTGCGGTCGCAGGCAGCCATTGTTGGGCACTGGGAGGTCAGCTCTTTCCCCCAAGCTCATGCCATTGCTGGCGTAGCTCTTGTTCCTTGCGAATGCTTTCCTCCCGCTTCCGCATTCCACGTTCTACAGATTCGATCTCGAGCTGCGCTTCTGCACGGTCATGCTCGGTCTCCATGTTCATGAACTCATCGAAAGAGGTGCGTATCCCTTGCGTCATCTCGCGGTCGATGCATTCGTGTTCTACGGGGTATCGCTTACGCAGATGGAAGTACGCCAATGCACCGCCAAAGCCCGGTGACTGACGGCGTATGCTCAGTTCGACATGGCGCTCCAGGCTCATCAGGGCGTCCATGTACCGCAGGTCCTCCCACTTGGTCTCCTTCAGACGGCCACGGACTAACTGGGTCTTGATGTCACTGTAGTCGCTTTCCAACTGCGACATCCTCTTGAGTCCCTTCACCACTGGATGCTCCTTCTCGAAGTCCTTCGCCAATTGGCACACCTCTCTTCCGGAGATAATCTGCCGTCTCAGATTCCATGTCGCTCCTTCGGCGGGATTTCACCTTCGCAATCGGATGTCTTTGTTTGAGAGATCCTCCGACGATAGGGAAACTGGCAGCGGATGGGACCCACTTCAACCTTGGCGGCGATGAAGGCTATTCCCCGGTGTGTTTCGCGGCGACGCACAACCCCCCAATTCCGAGGTAGCAAAGGCAATCGTGAGGGGAGCGCTGGGGCCGGACCCGCAAGATGAGGACATCGAGGTATGCGCGGTGATGGCGGCAGGATTCACACCCAGCCCTAGGGTTCTGGCCGTTCTTGTGGAATCGGGCTTCGACTCTGACGGCGGACAGTGGACCATAGACGACCTGCTGAGGGCGGCGGCGGTCGAGAGTACCTACCCTGAGATCGTCAAAACGCCATCTGGCGAGGGGCGTGGAGATCGACTCAAGGGACGAAGACGGCATGACGCCCCTGATGAAAGCGGCAATGCGCAACCGAAATCCCGAGGTGATCATGCCCCTTCTCAGAGCCGGGGCCGACCCGAGCCTGAGATAATACGACGACATGACCGCTTTCGACTATATGAAGATGTTCAACAGCAGCATGGAGCAACGCGACAATAGGGTGCGGCAGATAGTGAAGGAAGCGTGTTCCTGAGAACGGGCCCACTTGAGTGGTGATTGGAGAGCACTACCCAAAGCTAACACCGGCCAGGGAATCGGTCGATGATGCGCGAAACGCTGTCACTCCAGGGCTGAACTGCATAGAAGCATTGCCTCAGCAGCTATGCGGTCGTCGGACCGCGAATGAGATGGTAGTTTCATCGGCGTTTCTATGTAGAACCCCTAAGCGACGGGCATAGAAACGCCGAGAAAGATGGGCATTACTGCAATCATCGGCTATCCGACTCTGGATGCGTTTTCAGACGCGCTTCCTTGTAGCGCTTTTCCGGCAGATCAAACCACTCCGAAACGGGCATGCCTTCTGGAGGTAAGCCTGGGACACAGAAGACTAAGCTACCAGTGTGCTCTGCAATCCTCTCCTTGATCAATCCCTTTGCGCGGCTGACGGTGCCCTCGCCGCTGGCGTTCCCGACGGTCTTCCACTGGCGGGTGGGCTCAGCGGTCCGAAGAAAGATGACCACGTCGCTGCCGTTTTCGTGTCTAGGTAGGTTTCAACAAGTATCTTAGCCCAATCAGGCGGCCAATGTCTGAACCCTGGAAGGGCTGAGCTGCTCGAAAAACGCGCTGACGGCGTCGACGAGCGCGGCCATTGAACCATACAGCCTGTTGGCAGTAACCACTGCCTTCATGTGCCACCATACTTTCTCTACAGGGTTCAGCTGTGGCATGTAGCACGGCAGAGAGTAGAGTTTCACTCGTGGATGACTGGCAAGCCATGCCTGCACACTCCGCGCCTTGTGAGTGCTGAAGTTGTCCAGGATGATGTGGATCTTCCCGGTCGGGTACTGAGCAACCATGTACGCTAGGAACTCGATGAACTCAGTGGCTCTCTTCCTGTCGAACATGCGGTGTATGAATGCACCGATGCGGATGTCCAATGCGCCGAACACACTCTTCTTCTGGTTGGCGCCCGGAGTAGAAACGCGGAGTTGCTTGCCCTGAGGCATCCACGCGGATCTCAAGGTCGGAAGCAAATGGATGTCGCTTTCGTCCTTGTAGATAACATGGTTGCCTGCCACAGGCGAACTGAGAACCTCAGTGACGGCATCCATCTTTGCCTTGGCCTGAGGGTCATATGCCCGCTTGGCCGCGTTCCGCGGTCGGTTGTGTCTGAAGCCCAGGCCCCTGAGAATGCTGTACACTGTCGACGTGCACACCCTGGCCCCATACCGGACTGCAACATGGACGCACAGGCGAGCTGCGGTCCAGATGGCAAACGCGTGCCCAAGCTCGGAGGGAGGCTTGAGGACGTCTTCGTGGATGGCGGCTTGGACGGCCGCCGAAACCTTCGGTGGCCTGCCGCTGCGAGGTCTGTCGTCGAGACAGTCAACGCCGTCGCGCTCATAGCGCTCGATCCACTGTCTGACTGTGTTCTCAGAGGCGTCGAACACGCGCGCAATCTCTGCGATGCAGTAGTGCCTGTTCGAGAGAAGCACCATATGCGCCCTCTGCGATACCTGCCCTACGGCAGTGCGCCTCATAGTCTCCAAGACACAGACCTCGTCATCGTCGAGTTGCCGTACGAATCGCATCTGAGTTACGCCTCCCTCGACGCCGAATAGACGTCTAGCAGGGATTATAGCGTAACCCAACGTATCGCGCAAAGACTAATCAAGAACTACTTAGTGCCATCAGGCCTAATTATCCGTGATCTTCGTGATGAGCCAGCTTCCGTCTGGCGAGCGATACATGGTGAACGTCCGATTAGTGGACACCTTGATCTCCTCGAATCTCCTGCCAAAAGTACCTACTTTGCAGAACACGGAGTAGCTTAGGATGCCGGAAACCTGCGCCCAGCTGGCACCCTCGTAGCTCGTTCTTACGTCTCTAAATGCCCATTTCACGTAGAAGTCACGATTAGTAGTGTACGATCTGGCGATCACCTGGTCCTTTCGAAAAACCTCGTTCGATGCGCCGGACACAAACGTCATTGACCAATCAAGAGTATCCTCCAGAAGTTCAGACTCATCGCCAAAGAATCCTTCAATGAAGTCTAGTGCTGTTTGCTCGGGTGTCGATGCTGCACTGACTCCACACGAACCCAAACCGACGAGAAGCACGAGCGTAATCCCCATGATGAGGAGCGTCATCTTTCGACTCTCCACCCTGATCACCATCCTTGTCAAAGTAGTCGGCAACGGAGCCGACTGCGCCATCGCCAAGCGCGCCGTAATTCCCAGCTTTGCTTCCAATACTTAATACATACTACCAAATACAACGAATTCCTTCACGAGACCAGTACTTTCTGGGCACGGAGATGATCTGTCGGTCCTCTCCCTTGCATTCATTCACATCCAGTACAGACCTTGGGAGTGCCCGATATACTGCCCCCTTCGATGATCCATTACTATGACCTTCCATGGTTCACCCGGCGGGTGTCACAGCCCAAGACGAAGCGTGTAGCTGTCATAGTGTTTTGGCAGGCGGGGAAGCGGAACATCCTCATGACCATAGGGCGCCAACTGCGGAAGGAAGACTGTCGTAGCCAGAATGCATGCCTCTCCTTGATTTGAGCAGAAACTGACTCTGTACCTTATGTTTCTCAGTGTACAGCCCATTGGGTTAGATACTCTCAATACGCACTGCTGTTCGAGTCCGAGGAAACCTGTCGGTTGCCACATGAACTCGACATTGCACAGGACAGGCGATAACGGACCGCCAGTGAACAGCCAGGCGAGGAGCGCCGCAACTCCGACTATGAGAACGAGGGAGGTGAGAGCCTTCCCTGCGGCGGATGGCGGGTGCCCCGAAGGCTGTCCATGTGAGTCGCGGTCGGTTCCAGGCTGATCAAGCCATTCTCCGCAGAAACGGCATTTCTTCGCGGATTCTCTTATGTCCTCGCTGCAATATGGACACTTCACGGACCTTCACCCCGCAATCCGAATCAGATGTGCACCGAACTCTGACACCGTAGATAACCGCGCCATTGGGAACCGCCGGGCTGGCGTACGAATAGCCTAATGGAGGGCGGACAAACAGCTACCATATTACAGTCATACTATTCTCGACGTGTGCCACGAACCCTGCCAATTCTGGCCGATTTCGAGGTGCGACTTCCTTTTCGTCGATTCGTCGATGACATGTCCCTATCGGCGCTACCATCGACGCCGCATCTGCCCACTACAAGGCCCAATTGCGTCGATGCGTCGATGCCTCTATCCTCTTCTGATATGAGAAGACAGGAGAAGGGCAATGGTAGGTCTCGATCTCTACACGTAAGCGTAAGGCCAGACCACCGACGACATCGACTCCATCGACGAGGCAGAGCCCGAGACCATGATCCCGTGCATCCATGGTGCGTCGGCCGGTGGCTATCGTCGCCGCACCGCCGCAAATCCGCAGAGTCAATGTCCCCGACGACGGCGGATTAGCATCATCTAGATCCTAGTATCCAGTGTCTCATTATTGCCATAATGGGACACCGTATGGTAAGGGCTAGCTACTAGCTAGGCGGGAATAGGGAGCGGGTTCGCAGTCGACATGCGAGGCTGCCATAAGTCAGGGATCCGACCAATAGGGTCAAGGATCGGCACCTCCGGGACGGCATAGTCTCCAGGCAGCCATACACAGGATTCCATTGGGGGAGCGGGTGGGGATGGCTTGAGGATCGATGATGCTAAGGAGGTAGCAACCATTGAGAGTCAGGCGATCCGCTTTCGCCTTTAGGGGCACCTGGGACGATGAGCGAGGCCCCCGCGACAATAGAGGAATAATCGAGCGATATGCCAATCAGCGATACAGGAATGGCAGAAAGAGCCACGGCAGAATCGGCGAGCGGCACATGATGTTGTTTTCGTGTCATTGCTCACGCTCGTTGTCCTCGGGTTTCCCAGATTGAACGTCATCGAGTTCGGGCCATGGACCGTGAGCAGAAATGGACTGACTGCAGGCTCTGAGGATAGATATGAGTACGACCGCAGCGAAGCGCTGAGCGCGACGATGCGGCCGGTTTGTTACCTGTACTCGTTCTCCAGGACTAACTTGACGGCGTGGTCATCCACCAGTTTTGCGCCTGTGCTCATGGCGTGGAGCAGGCAGCAGCTACAGAGGGAACCTATCGCCCTTGCCGCGCCCTGCGTTGCCTCGTGAACCAC
>Ga0208458_1002514_pt1 | contig 13371 bp, 9 predicted proteins | sample AD_UKC085_MetaG_FD_184432 | JGI IMG/M metagenome (GOLD analysis project Ga0208458, IMG submission 184432) | Active sludge microbial communities of municipal wastewater-treating anaerobic digesters from USA - AD_UKC085_MetaG (SPAdes) (version 2) | ecosystem: Engineered > Bioreactor > Anaerobic >... | reverse complement strand
TTCTTCTCTTCCTTTTTTCAAAGTGTTGAAGAGCGGATTATATCATATCTGATTAATATATCATATAAAAACAAAATCAGGCGGGTAAAAATTCAGCTCAGCAATCTTGTTAATTCCTCGCTGCCTTCCAGAAGAATCTCCTTCATGATTTTTTCTGCCATATCCTTGTTTCTATCCTTTATTGCTTGATAAAGCTTTTCATGGGAGGCCAAGGAATGGACGGAATAGTTTCCTTCTTTAAAATACATCCTGATCAGGTTTTTACATACCGGCTCAAAGGATTTAAATATCATCCCATAGACAATATTACCGGAAGCTATGGTAACCTGGTGATGGAATTTGTAATTGAATTCAACAAAACTTTCCACATCATCAAGGTTTTCTTTTACATCAATTATTAACTTTTCAAGACTTTTCAAATCATCATCTGTTCTATTCACTGCTGCAAGTCCGGCACTCTCCACTTCAATCAAAAGCCTAGTATCAATCAAGCTATGAAATAATTTCAGACTGATTTTGCCTTCGTTGTAATTCATTATGGAAGAAAGGATAAGAGGAGTTCCTTCCTTTTTATAATCTACTATAAATGTGCCTATCCTGGGTATAATCTCTACAAAGCCCTTGGATGCCAGATCAAGGATACCGGAATTTACAACACTTCGGCTTATCCCCATAAGTGAAGCCATTTCCCGTTCAGGGGGAAGCCTGTCTCCCGGCTTGAGTTGTCCTGAAATAATCTTTGCTTCAATTTCTTTTACAAACAATTCCTTTAAGCTTTCTGCTTTGAGAGTATTATAGTCTGAGTTCAATTTCAGCCTCCAACTTCGAGTAAATTTCTACATATAATATTATAATTTCAGACTGCCAATGTCAAGACGTTGAAGGCACACCTTAATTTTCTCTCGGCATACCTTAACTTTCCCTGGGCACAATCATTTCAATATCACCTGTCGGGAAGGTTGAGCAAGGGTGTATATAACCAAATTGAATGTCAGCATGTCTTCTGCCGTCAACATCTTCCGGTATAAATACATTACCGTCGATTAAAAGCGATCTGCAGACACCGCAGGACCCGCTCCTGCAGCTGGCAGGGGGGCAAAGCCCAGCTCTTTCCATGGCAACCAAAAGGGATTCTTTTGGCATGGCAGGTATTGTTGTGAAACTGTCTCCCATATGAACTTTGACATTAAAGGTCTTTTCGGATACTTCATCAGGAAAACCGGCATATTTTCCAATATCCTTAATCTCTCCAAAGACCTCCCTGCGGATGAGCTTTCTTACAATTCTCAGATTTGAAAGCTCTTTACTGATGAAGTTGTACAAACCCTGGGGACCGCATATGAAAAACGAGCTGTTTTCTATATCCGTATGGCGGCTTATAAGGTCTGATGTTATAAATCCCTGCTCAAATCCTTCGATATCCTCCTCGGCAAGAACATACACGACCTTAAATCTGCCCTTGGAGTTTTTCTCAAGCTCATTGAATTCATTGTAGAAAATTAAATCGTCTTTTTTGTTGCACCCGTAAAAAAGTGTGAGTTCTGCATCAATAGAACCTTCAACAATACTTTTGGCGATGGACCTGAAGGGTGTTATGCCGCAGCCTCCGGCTATTCCTATTAATTTTTTTGAATCTCTTAAATTATTATAATAGAAATGTCCTTCAGGACCGCCGGATACTATTTTTGTACCTGTGTGCCAGTTATCCCAGATATAGGAGGTAACAAATCCGCCCTCGCCTTTTTTAACTGTAATATCATAATACCCTTCTAAAGCTTCCTGAGGAGTAGAGGATATAGAGTAAGGCCTTTTAACAGTTGCACCGTTAATTTTAAATGCAAAGCTGAGATATTGCCCCGGTCTGAACTGGGCAAGCTCTCCGGTGCCGGATTCCATGTCAGGTACTACTCTGAAGGTTTTAGCAGATGGAGTTTCATTTATTATATCTTCAATAATTAAATATTGATGTTTGGGATGAAGCCTTTCAGCTAAAGTATTCACAGGAGGAATGGCTTCAATTATTGCTGGAGAAGCATTGCTTATATTTTTCTTTCTGGCGGGTATTAATTTTTTAAATGCAAGCAAATCCAAAATACCCAAGGGCTTAACTTTGATGTTCAATTTTTCTTTGTTCATTATTTTTCACCTCCATATAATCCCTGTAAGTAAGTAAAGCGGCTGTTTCACCGGACTGAAGCGAGCTTGAGTAGCCATGGCATCTGAAAGCAAAGCCTCCGGCAAATTCAAGGCCTTTTATATATTTTTCATCATTCATGCACATCATTCTTGGCAGTACAGAGTCCCAGGCCACAGGCTCGTAACCGTAGACACTCCCGTTGAAAGCGCCTGTATAATTGGCAAAGGTTGCAGGAGTTGCTACTTCTATTTCTTCTATGCTGTCTCTTATATTGATGCCCACTGCTTTTTCAAACTCATCAATCATTTCTTCCGCTATTTTATTCTTAAGTTTGAAATAATCCTTAGACTCAACATTACTCCAGCTGTCACCGGAATAGAGAGTTGTCAGATACACAATGCTTGTTCCTTCAGGGGAGCAGTCGGGAATTGAATTATTTAAGCAGACTGTAGCTTGTCCCGTTGGTCGTTCCAGTTTATTAAACTGTTTATAGATATCATTTGTATCAGGTGTGCTGTAAACAAAATAGCTGTATTCATTGATACCCAGTTCTTCAGGACTCTTATTGAGACCTAAATATACTACAAATGCAGAAAAACCTACCTTTCTGGCATTGCATGTCTTTAGTGCAATTTCAGGCACCTCATTTTTGGGGTAGATAAGCTGGTTGTATACTAAATGGGGTGAAGCATTAGAAACTATATAATTTGTTTTTATTCTGTCACCTCTTGTGGTTTCAATACCTACAACTTTACCATCATCAACCAGGATTTTTTCCACCTTGGTATTATACTGGATTTCTCCGCCTAATTCCCTGATTTTTTTATCAAGAGCAACTGTATATCCATGAGAACGATATTTTGGTATGTAAGCGGCACGGGTAATATATCTGTAAAACATAGCTGCAAAAATAGTAAAATTCATTCGATTAGTCCCTAAACCGATATAACACCAGTAAGCTGTAAGAATTTTTTGTGCCAGGTAGGGAATTTTCAATGCGTCTAAAACTTCTTGAAGTGAATATGGGGCAGTCTTAAGGAAATTAGAATACTTATCTGTCAAAACATTTTTATCGGCATTTCCTTTTGATTCAGCAAGGTAGGAGAAAGCATTAACCACTTCCTCGCATAATCTAATAAATTCAGTTACTGAGTGTCTTGAACCGGGAACATATTCCTCCATTTTTGAAAGGTACTCTTCTTTGCCAAAGGGCATAACCACATCCAGTCTGCCACCCTTTTCATTTGGGATAATAAGTCTGTAGGCCTCCGGAACCCTTATCCACTGAAGGTCCAGACCTATTTTGTCTTCCAAGAGCTGTCTTACGTTGCCTTTGTCTTCCGGGGGGCCGAAATCAGAGATTTCATGAAGCGAAGGCTCAAATTCAAACCTCCCCCTTACAAAGCTTGTTGCAAAACCACCAGGCAGATTATGCTGTTCTAAAAGTAAAGTCTTCATCCCTTTGCCTGCCAGGGTAGCTGCAGCAGTAAGTCCGCCGTTGCCGGCTCCTATTACTACAGCATCAAATTCCTTCTGGTAGTTACTCGTAACCATATAATCACTCCTCTCCTTATCGTGGTTCAACCACCAACCACAGTATAATATATGCAGGGAAAAGTGTCAATATGAAAAAGCAGATTGTTATTTGTATTATAATTTAGTATAATGTATATTATCATGCAGTTTAAACTTTAGTTTATGAATATGAATATAATTAAGTATAAGCAAATGATTCATGGAGGGCGGGCTAAATCATGATTAAGGTTAAACGAAATATTCCCTTTATTGATTTGTTAAATGAGCGCAATAGGGCGGTATTGGTTCATTCATTGTTTTCCTCATGGATGTTGTCATTAATATTTGAAGGGCAAATATTTCAATATCTTGCCAAAGAGTACAATTTTGAAGTGGGATCAATAATTACCGCTAGTTCTGCCGCTATGTTTTTAGGATTACTGGCCGGCGGATTTATTATAAAAACAAAACTCCATGCAAAACGGCTTTTCCTTTTTTCCTATCCATTTTTTGCTGCTTTATCATTAATATTTTTCTTTTCACCCTCATTACTGTGGGCTATCGGAATAATTGCCGGCTCCTTGATTTCGGGATGCTGTGTTGCAGCATGGGGATTTTATTTTAAAACTGTTTCAAAGAAGAACGAACGTTTAAAAACAGCAGCAGATGTTCTCATAATTTCAAACATTTTAATGATAATACTAAATTCAGCCACTATAAATATATCCACATATGTCGGACTGTCATTGTCCATTATTATACTGATATTTGCATTTATGATTGCTCTGAAACTTCCTTCGGATTTTAATGAAAGCTACAGGTATAAGAAAGAGGAAAGTCTAAGTATTTCAACCCTCTTATTATTTTTTTATCTGTTTATTGTAATATTGACAATTAATTCAGGCTTGATGTACCATGTGGTAAATCCGGCTTTTGAGCATCTTACAGCTCTCATTAGCTGGTACTGGGCAGTTCCTTATGTTGGGGCAATTTTGATTCTAAGAAATTTTTCAGGGAAAATAAAATCTTCATATATACTATATGTTGCAATTGCAATGATTGGTCTTTCGTTTGTAGCTTTTATAACACTTGACCGGTCTGCAACAAGCTATTTTATAATTAATACGTTGATGCTTGGCTCCTATGGTGTCTATGACTTGTTTTTCTGGAGCATATTAGGTGAGATGCTTAATTACCATGAAAACCCTGCAAAAATTCTGGGCATAGGTCTTTCTGCCAATGTATTTGGAGTAGCATTAGGGGGACTTATCGGTAACAATCTAATTGCAAATAATCTACGAAGTTTAAGTCCATCCCTGCTTGCTTTTGCTATAGTTTGTATTACATTGGTGCTTTTACCTCCTCTAAATAAGCACCTTTCTTCATTGCTTAAAGGACAAACCTTTCTTACTGAATTTATTGAAATGCCTGAATCCAAACAAAAAAGTGAAATAGATAAGCTTTCAACATTCGGCAATTTGTCGGAAAGAGAAAAACAGGTGGCGTCACTTCTTTTGCAGGGTAAAACATATAAGACAATTGCTGCTGAGCTTTTCATCAGCGAAAACACAGTAAAATATTACGTAAAGAATATTTATTCTAAATTTAATATTCAAAGCCGAGCAGAGCTCATTGATATAATAGTAGAAAAATGAAAAATAACCACCTACCCGAAAAGGGTAGGTCTGTTTTTTGAAAACTACCCCTTTCGGGTGATTTTTTTTTGCATTTTTGCTGCTATAATATTACTAAAAACAATTTATCATTAAGAAGATGAGGCTTGCCTTCACTCAGGATGATAAACATAATATAAGGTCTGTAACGGATAAACAATATAAGATGCGGTGGAGATTATGAATGCAATCAGAAAAAGAATAATTATCTACATTTCAATAATATGCTTTTTAATAGCTGCATGGGCTCAGCTTTTTTCCCTTCAAGGCGGAAACTTTAATGCTCAAACCTGTGTTATAACAATAATCACAGTAGCCGGAGGGATTATACCGATATACCTTTTATTTAAGGATATTAATAATTTGAAAATAGCAAGGCTGATAAAGGAAAACTTCATATTGAAAGTCAAAACTGCAGTTATAAGCGAAATATCAGAAAAAGAAATTCCTTATAAACCAATAAACATAGAAGATACTGAAATATTTGTATCATATTTTGGAATTCTTTTTAACGGTAAAATCGCAAAATTTAATCAAGACGGCATACGGCTTACAGCAATGGATATAGGAAATGATTATATATCATTTACTTACGGCAATGAAAAACAAATGAAAAACATACGTATTGTGCGCCCCGATATTGAGCCTGATGCCATGAGTGAAATGATTAATAAATTTCGTTTTGAAATGGGGATTACACCCACAATGGTCGGTAAGATAATTACAAATAAATGTAACAATGAGGTGAAATATGGCTAAAAAATTTGTTGGTTATGGAAGCTTTTTTTGCTGGAATTGCGGTAAAGGAATTGAAAGAGGGGAAAAAAACTGCCCGCACTGCGGCTCCATATACAGCGGAGACAACAGGTATGGAAATGTTTCTGCCTTGGGAGCAGGAGGTGTAGGCTGGTCAAATAATACAACTCATCCCTGTTTCAAACAATATTTTAAAAATAATCGAAATTACGGGCTGATCTGGCTCATAGGAATCAGCATATTAGTTCCTGCAGTCTTGGTTCTCACAGATGAGATTGAATTTAATACGGAAGGCATTATGGTAATAGGCGGTGTCTTAGCTGTATTTTGGATTACAGGTCTTATATTTTTATTTAAGAATCGGGGAGATAAAACTGCCTGGGACGGCATCGTTGAAGATAAAAAGATATTTCAAAAGAACAGACGCAAAAAAAGTCCTGAAGGGAAAAAATACGAGGAATCATATACAGAATATATTGTCTATATACGCAGACAGAACAAGGAGATTATTGAATTAAAGGAAGAAGACAGGGCTAAATATGATTATTTCAATATAGGGGATTATGTGCACTATCACGGAGACAAATGGCTTCATTATATTGAAAAGTACGATAAATCTTTGGATACAACAATTTTTTGCGCATGCTGCGGCAACATTAGTGATATACGGGATAATTATTGTGAAAGGTGCGGTTGTATATTATTAAAAGCAGATTGACCATCTTGCCATTCTGTGGCTTGCCGGATGATCTCATGTCTTAAAGATAAAATCATGATGACAAAATAAGGAGGAAAATTATGTTTTGTGAAAATTGCGGTACACAGGTTGCCGATGATTCTGCATTTTGTCAAGAATGCGGCAGCAAAGTAACATTTACGAAAAATGAAACGCAAATAAATGAAGAAAGTATCAACATAAGTAAAAAGCCCGGCTCCCAGGGGCAGCGGGGACCTGTCCCTCCCGTCATGAGACAAACAGCACTCCGGCAACCAGCACCCAAACAACCGTCTGAACCCTATGGGAGAGAACCATCGTCCGGACAGGCACCCAAACAGCCATCAGAGCCATACAGGAAAGAAGCATCACCCCGGCAGCCATCTGAATCCTACATGGGAAAAGCTGTGGATATTATAGGTATCGGGCAGTATATGCTTATGATTTTCTTGGCATGCATTCCGATTATCAATATAATACTCTTGGTAAAATGGGGATTTTTTATCAAGCAAAAACCCAACAAAAGCAATTTCGCCAAAGCCTTGCTTATTTATAACATAATTTCAGTAATAATTTATGTTTTATATATACGGTTATGGCTTAGTGTCACTTCAGGAATTTAAAACTATTATTTGAAAGGGGAAGAAAAATGGAAGTATTTATAGGTTTACTAATCATCTTAGTCTTATTGGCAGTGTTGACGGTGATGTCATACAACGGTTTTGTAAAGTCGAGGAATCAAATTGAAGAAGCTTTTTCCACCATGGATGTGTATTTAAAAAAACGGTATGAAATGATACCAAGACTGGTAGAAATAGTAAAAGGGTATTCAATACATGAAAAAGATACTCTTGAGAAAATTGTCCAGGCAAGGAGCAGGGCAATTAACTCAGGGTCTGTGGAAGAGCGAGGGCAAAATGAAAATATGCTGTCCGGTGCAATTAAATCCCTTTTTGCAATTTCGGAAGGCTATCCTGAACTGAAAGCAAACGAAAATTATTTAGAGCTTCAAAACCAGCTTTCTGACCTGGAAGATGAAATATCCCAGTCCCGCAAATACTATAATGGTGTTGTTAAAATTATGAACAACAAGGTTGAAATATTTCCTTCAAATTTATTTGCAAAAGTTTTTGGATTCAATAGATATCCATATTTTGTGGCTGATGAATATGAGCGCCAAAATGTAGAAATTAGATTTTAATCAGGGGAAGAGCAATGAAAAAAACTATAATGCTTTGTACTGCATTAATCATCTCCATTTTAACATTTGTGGCGGTACCTGCCTTCGGAGCTGAAGCATTCAATATTACTTCTTACAATATTGATATGACGGTTTATGAGGATAACTCCTATGCCGTAATTGAAACCATCGATGTGGCCTTTACTGAGCAAAGGCACGGCATCATCAGAAGTCTGCCATTGAAAACAAACAGGGGAAAGGCCGCGTTGATTTCAGATATTGATGTTTTTGACCATAAATTTTCTACTGAGAAAATATCAAATAATATTGAAATAAAAATAGGAGACCCTGACAGACATGCATCTTTTTCTGAAAAATATACAATCGGCTATGTCTATACCATAGGAGACGACTATTTTGATGACAGAGATGAACTCTACTGGAATTTAATCGGGAATGACTGGGACTGTACAATAGAAAACGTTACCTTCAAAATCAATATGCCAAAGCCTTTTACACCTGACAGGCTGTATTTCACACATGGAAAAAAGGGAAGCACTAAGCATGACGGTGTGGACTGGAGTATTGAGGGAAATACCATAAAGGGGTCATTGACGGTCACTCTTATGCCTAATGATTCCCTTACAATCGCTATGCCACTTCCGGAAGGATATTATTCAGAGGCAGAAAGAATAAGCACTGATGTGCCTTACGGATGGCTGGTCCCAATTGCCTCATTGGCTGCAGGCACAGGACTGTGGGTACTCATGGGACGGAAAAAGCAGATATTTCCAACTGTTGAGTTTTATCCGCCTCAAGGAGTGACCAGTGCAGATGCAGGATTTTTAATCGACGGCAGGGTAGATTCCTTCGATATAACATCACTAATTATTTACTGGGCGGACAAGGGATATCTTTCAATCACTGAAGAGACCGTAAAAAAGCCCTTTGGCACTAAAAAGTCTTTTACACTTACAAAACTTAGAGATATTCCTGATGACAGCCAGGACTATGAAAAGGAAATGTTCGAAGGCCTGTTCTTCATGGGGGACGGAGAAAATGTAAGGACTGACCAATTGGAAAACCGTTTTTACATTGTTGGTGAAAGAGTAAAAAAGCAGATTAAATCAAGCTTTGAAGATAATGAAGAAACCCGTATCTTTTTAAGAACAAACATATTGTGCCGCATTTTGCTTCTGCTGACAGGAGTAATCAGTACACTGCCGTTTACCTATACAGCAATGAAAGAATCAGGCAATGTTGGTGCAGCAGGACTGCTGTTAAAGACCATCATAATGTCTACAGCTATAATGGCAGCCTTTTATTTCTTAATGCATATTCTGAAGAATTGGAAGAATATAAAAAAAGGGGAAAAGTTTATACAATTGTTTTTTGCTTTCGTATTTTGCGGAGCAGTTTGCGGCACTTTTATATATTCATTAAGCTTATCCGGAAATGTGTTAACGGGTTTACTTTCTTTAGCAGCAGCAGCGTTGCTTGGTATTATGTCAAACCTATGCAGCCGGCGGACCAAAGCAGGCATGTGGTACCAGGAAAAACTTATAGGATTCAGGGAATTCATCAAGGCTGCAGAATTAGACAGATTAAAGCTTTTAGTTGATGAAAATCCCAACTACTTTTATAATGTATTACCCTTTGCAATGGTCCTTGGAGTTACAGATAAATGGGGGAAAAACTTTGACAGCATAATGAAAGAACCGCCGGACTGGTATCATTCATCATCCATGCAGGGCAGGTTCAGCGCAATGAGCTTTGCAACAGGTTTAGATAATGATTTAAAAATATTTTCATCGGGCATAGCCTCAAGACCATCGAGCAGTTCAAGCGTCAGCGGAGGAAGCTCGGGAGGAGGGTCTGGAGGCGGAGGCGGAAGGAGCTGGTAAAATGACTGCAGCAATAAAAAAGAAAGTTAATATTCCCGACCCGGCCACGGGACCCGTCGGGTTTACAGTGTCAAGCTTTAAAGCAGCAATTAAAGGCATAAGCACGGTACTTAAAAAGCCAAAAATTTTATTTACAACTTTATTTATATCTGCACTTCAGGCAGCATTATCCTACCTGAAAATTCTTATGCCCTCATCTTTTTTTGTTACAATAGCAAGCTTCTTTACATTTGCTCAAGGGGGAATGTATGCAGGTCTTATTGGAGCTGCAGGAGGAATTGTAGGAAAAGGAATATACGCATGGTTTATAAATACACTGTTTTTTTCAGGCTCCAAGGTTAAAAGCAAAAATGAGCAAAATGAAAAAAATGAGAAAAAGGCAAAGGGAAAGATTGGTCTTTTCTTGGCAGGAACAGGCATAGCCCTTATTGCATATAATTTTTTGACCGGCAATGCGACCTTGGAAAACAGCATTATCGGAATAACAGCTCTTGCAGCCTGTGTAAGAGCGATTAAGAAAAAAAACGGATTTTTAATCGGTTTAATATGCTCATTTACAAAGGGACGAATGTCAAGAAATACAGCAGCCTGTGTTATTAAGGGAATGGCCTTGGGATTCTTGGCGGGTGTTTTGTCATCACTAAAATTTACTGGGATAATTTGTTACATAGCAGGAGCAATAATATTTGTTATAGCATTAATTCTCATGATGGGCAGGAAAAGAACTGTTGCAGCAGCTGCGGCATTAGTTTTGATTTTTAGCTCTGCGCTTCCTGCTTACTCTTCCTTGCTCCCTGATTCTGAGGAGTGGATGACTCCATGGGAAGCTTATGGCATCAATAAAGATGTACAGTCGGGTTATTTAGAGCTTATTCAGGCAATGGATGCTTCGCCGCCTGTTTCAATGGAGCTTACTCTTATTGCTGTTGGAGGAGGTTATATTGATGAATCAGGAAAAATAGAAAATCAACAGGTTTTAGCCATTGATGGTAAAAGCAAAACTTTTAGCATAGACAGCCCCGACAATCCTTCATATTCTCAATATAAATTCTCAAGTGTCATAGATTTGATCTTAGAAGATGGGGGATGGTATGCCGATACAATAACATCTTATTCAGTCAATAACTCTTGGACAAATTTCGAAACAGAAGAGGGAAGGTATGGTGACTATAAAAAATGCTATTTTCCAACTATACCTTTAGAGCCAGGAAAGATATATATTGCAATTCCCATTTCATTCGAATACGGAGATGCAAGTCATGGTAAGGCTTACAGCGGAATGGAATTATATGCGCTTGTTGACCGTGTAAAAAGAGAAAAGAGTACGGAAAGCACCAGCCAAGTATCGGGAGTTTGGGAGCTGAAGAAAATTGATACTTACCTTATAAAATGGGTTAACAAAAGCATAAGTGAAACAGAGAAGTTTACCGGTCAGTGGACAGGAATTGTAGCAGGTGGAGATGAAGTAAGTATTGGGGTATCAGGAAATACCATGGAATTTATCCGTACTAGACAGTTCCATGATGGATATGACCAAATTAACTGGAAAGCTGTATTTGGTGAGCCACCTTCTTCCATAAAAGCATTTGAAACTATTAGTATATCAGCAGAGGAAGAAGGCACTTATTATAATAGTTCTGACAATTCAACAATAGAATATGAAGCAAGTCTTGCATGTGCTTCATTTTTAAAAGGATTAAGGCCTGAAAAATTTAGTAGCAAAGAGTATGATACTGATACTATGGCATATGCATTCGGTGCAGGCATGGGACAGACTTGGTTTGAAAGGTCAGAGGGATTCCTTCAGTCATCAGCACCTCAGGGGCAGATAGATGGAGAAATTTTGACACTTGAACTTGCATTAGGGAATAATCAGCCATACGATACAGGTGCAGGAAGACCATGGGAAATACCAATTATTTCATACCAATATGAGTGGAAGGCAGGGACCATAATTCCTGCCGGAAGCCAAGGTGAAGAAGATGAAGATACAGAAAGTGATGGCGGTTGGTGGAGCGGAACGGATGATACAGATGAAGAGTGGAGCGAACATGCAAGCGAAGAAGAGACAATGGCTATAGGGGCTGTGTCTGCTCTTGCTGCTATTGCAGGTGCAGGGGCGGCAGCAGCAGGAAGTTTAGGAATAGGTCCGGGGGGAGGTTATGGTTCATTTATAAAAAGGAACAAGGATGGGGACCTTGTTGTAAGAGACCCCGTCACCGGTGAAGAAAACCTCTATGTAGGCAACAAAAAAACAGGCCTCTATACAAATCCATTAACAGGAGCTGAATACACAGAAGATGAGCTAACAAGTCATGTAGCTTCACGGGCAGAAAATGCAGGTGTATTAGGTCAGGATTATGAAACTGCACAAGATGCAATAAAACAGCAGCGTAAGGATAATCAAGAATTAAGTCAGGCAGAAAGTGAAGTAAATCTTGAAAAAAGCATGAAAAAACTGCAAAAAGATTTGGAAACCAAAGGAGCCATCGGTGACGATTATGCAGATGAGTTAGCGAAGAAGCTTAAAATACTTCAAAGTCAGAAAAAAATCGACGGTGAGTTTAATAAGGATGATTTGAAAAAATTCCAGAAAACATTTAACAGATGGACAAGAGGAGAAATTGCAGGAAGCAGAGGACTGCCAAAAGCAGAAAACGATTGGGAAATTTACAAGCAAGGATTGGCATTATCAGGAGAAGAGATAGCAAGGGGAGACAGCTGGAAAGCCATAGGACTTCGCGTAGCTGTAAGCCTTTTGACAGGCGGTGCTTCAACCGGAACTGCTTTTGTTGTAGAAGCGGGTTTGGAGCTTGCTCAAGCAGGTTATACAATAAAGGACTATGTTGACAAGGGTGGAGATGACTGGACAGAAGGAGCACAGCTTGCAATCACAAAGACTTTGGTGGGCGAAGGTATAGGAAGGTCTATAGGTTTGGGATTAAAAGGCCTTGGTCTTGCAGCGTCAAAGACAGGGCAAGCATTATCTAAAACAAAAGCAGGAAAGTATATTGTTGATGGAATTTCAGATGCAGTAGAAAAAACTTCAAGAGTACTAAATGCCAATGTAGGAGATGTGCCAAAGGTAATAAAGCAAATCAGCAAGGAAGCAAGCGAATCTGCTGCTGCAGCGAAAAAAGCAGCCTCAATGGCAGGAAAACTAAAAACATCAGCTGCCAACAAAGCTGCCCAAACAGCTGATGACGCAGCCAAAAAAGCAGCCCAAACAGCTGATGACGCAGCTAAAAAAACCGCTCAAAGCACTGAGGACGCAGCCAAAAAAACCGCTCAAAGCACCGAGGACGCAGCCAAAAAAGCTGCACCACCAAAGACTGTCAAGGATACAGATGCATACAAGCAGGCGTCCAGGCAGGTTGACGATAGTTTAAATAAATCCAAAGCTGCTGCAGCTGAGAAAATAGAGAAATACAAGAATAGTGTAAATAAAAATCCTAAATTAGCAGCCAGGAAAGCAGCTTATGAAGAAGGCG
>Ga0208458_1002489_pt1 | contig 13464 bp, 15 predicted proteins | sample AD_UKC085_MetaG_FD_184432 | JGI IMG/M metagenome (GOLD analysis project Ga0208458, IMG submission 184432) | Active sludge microbial communities of municipal wastewater-treating anaerobic digesters from USA - AD_UKC085_MetaG (SPAdes) (version 2) | ecosystem: Engineered > Bioreactor > Anaerobic >... | reverse complement strand
TCTGCGCCGAGCCCCTGGGCGTGGACGAATGCATAGCAGCACTGGCGATAAAGCGGGCAGAAGAGTCTCTCGAGTAGCTGTCCTGGATACCATCCACGGGGCAGGTGTCATCGCCCGGAGGATGGTAGAGTGCGGCATCCAGGCTGAGCCCCTGGAGGTGTACCATCATACCGCCAGCCTTGACGCCTTCGATGAGGTGGTGGTCCCGGTACACCTCCCGCCAGATAATCCTCATTTGGTCCAGGCGAAAGGTCTGGGAAAGAGGATCATCAGCCATCATCAGGCAGTGGGCGAGCTCATTGGCTCGGACGCTGATGATCTGGTGAAAATCGAGGTCACAGGAACGCACAGCAAGACCACCACAGCGCTTTTATTGGCAATGATTCTCTCCCGCCAAAAGCGGGTCTTATCTCATACCACTCGCGGCCTGGAGATCTGGTCTGACGGCAGACCTCAGCTCCTGAAAGAGGGGCTGAGCATCACCCCTGCCAATGTGATCCTGGCGGCCCAGGAGGCGCTGGCCCAAGGAGCAGAGGCCCTGATATGCGAGATCTCTTTGGGCGGCACGGGTCTTGCGCAATTGGGGATTTTAACCAGCTTCACCAATGACTACCGCATAGCCGGCGGCACCAAATGGGCAAGCACCGCCAAGTTGCAGATGCTCTCTTTAGCCCGACAAGGATCGAGGCTGGCGGCTAATGCTGATTGCAGGATCTCGCCCGATATCTCCTTTGCCGAAGGGGGCCTGGTCTGGGCCCTGCCGGATGGGCTGATCTATGGAGAGGAGAGGCTGGGGCTATCTTTAGGCGAGGATCTGGATTTCGCCAGCTACCGGACGGCAATATCCGGGGCGGCTGCGGCTGCCGAGCTCCTGGGACTGGAGAGAGAGGATACTATTCGGGCTCTGGAGGGGTTTGGAGGCTTCTCCGGCCGGATGAAAATCGAGCGGCTGGACGGGCGGACGGTATTCGACAGCTCCAACTCCGGGCTCAAGGTCAGTGATATCGAAAGGGCCCTGGACAAGGCTCGGGGCCCCAATCTGGTGGCAGTTGTGGGAGAGGATGCCCAGACAGTCTGCGAGGGCCTGGACATACCTCGTCTCGCGGAGCTTCTCAGAAGGAGGCGCTCGGAGATCGAGGATCTGGTCTTAGTGGGAGAGAGGCTCCGCCCCCTGGCTAGAGAGCTGGGGGCAGAGACGGCCCAAGACCTCGTGGAGGGGCTCGAGAAGGCAGAATCCTCTCGCCCAAAAAGATTGCTTAGTGCGGTTAAGTGTTTCAGGTGATTAATAATGGCAAGCGAAATGCAAAATTTGAATGTACTTCATCCCAGGCCGAGCTCAATTGTGGCCGCTTTATACACCCTGCGCGACCTGGGGGCTGATGTGGTCATATTGCACGGCCCGAGCGGATGCTGCTTCAAGCACGCCCGGCTTTTAGAGGAGGATGGGGTGAGAGTTCTGACCACAGCTTTAGATGAAGCGGGTTTCGTCTTCGGGGGCCACAAGCCTCTGACCGCTCTTCTCAAGAAAGCGGTGGAGCTGTTTGATCCCCAGCTGATGGCCATATCCGGAACCTGCAGCAGCATGATCATCGGCGATGACCTGCATCAGGCAGTTTTAGAGGCAGACCTCGATATACCGGTGCTCGAGGTGGAGGTTCATGCCGGATACAGAGATAACACCAAAGGGGTGATCATCACCCTGGAGGCGGCAAGGGATAAGGGGATAATTGATGAGGCGGAGTTCGTTCGCCAGAAGACCCTGCTGGAGAAGGCGACTGAGGTGGAGAGGCTCCGGGGAGCGGCCAGCGCAGAGTACCTCGCTCCGGAGAGGGGCGACCTGAAGTATCAGGCGGCAGAAAGGCTTTTGGAGCTGATTCGGCAGGGGAAGCGCGGCCTGAACATCCTCAATGCCAAGAAGGAGACCGCCTATATGTTTGCGGATATTACGGCAGCCGTGGCTGAGGTGGCTGGAGAGCAGGTGGATACCCTGGCCAACCTAAACGATCAGCTCGGCCTGCCCAAGGTAAGGAGGGACGCTGTCAATGTCGCCAGCGATTTAGAAAAAAGAGGCGTCCAGTTCAGCATCATCGGCGGCCTGGATGAGTATCCAGTTACGGGGGACATCATCGCCCAGCGGGCCCAGGAGGGTGGCTACGACTTTGCCGTCGTGTCCGGTGTGCCCCATGCCCTGACCGCGTCTGCTCTCCAGGGCCTGGAGATCTTCTCCATAACCAATGGGCCTCGTCAGGTAAAGCCCCTGCGCGATCTGGGCCATCAGCATGTCATGGTGGAGATCGATCTGCATCCCAAGACCATGGGGGTGACAAGCATAGTAGAATCGGAGTTTGGAGCCACCCTCCGTGCCATGAATAAGGCCCCTGCTAAATAGGATGGATAAAGAGATAACAAAGACAAAGCAAAGCTAGTTTATGGCTGCTCTCCGCTGAGCAGCCTTTCCTAAAACATCTTGGGAAGTTCTGTGAGCAATGCGTATATGACAAAGCCAATGGATCCAATGATGCCTATGCCGGCCATGGATACCTTGGCGATCATGTTGAACTCTTCTCTGGTGGGCTTTCTAGCCAGCTTCAGGACGCGAATGTATTCGTTTATGTTAGTGGAGGGCAAGGTGACGCCCAAATCCACATCGTCCAGGTCCAGCTTGCTCTTCAGGTCCAGCCTGCTCTTGTGATCGGGCTTTTGCCTGGCAGAGCTCTTCTTCTCCGCTTCGATATTTCCCTCGCTCATTCTCCAGAAGGAATGAATTGGAGTATAAAAAAGCTTTCGATCAGCTCTCTTGGCTTGAGCCCTCTATCTCCACCCGGCTCTCCTTTTTGTGGGAGATGTTCTCCACAAACCTGGGAATGGCCTCTGCCAGGTGATCGACCAGGGTGTCACGGCTCTCCTTCATCCTCTCTATTCTCACTCCATGCTGGTCGATGATGACAACTGCTATGGGCTTCATCCCCAGGCCACCTCCGCCTGCTCCTCCCGCGGGATCGGTCTCCTTTCCAGTCCCAGATCCTGCGCCAAAGCCCATCCCCACGCTCATCAGGGGTACGATGGTCTTTCCCTCTATTGTGATGGGATCGCCAACTGCGGTCCGGGGGGAGAGGGACTTTTGCATCTCCGTGGTTATGGTCTTCAGAATATCAGTCAGTCCTTCCATATCCTCAGCTCCTCTTAAATATTGTCGCAGCTGGATGAAAAAGCTTTCTGGGCTGGCTGTTTGGCATCTGGCTCCCGGAGGGGGTGTTATGGGGCCATACCCTGGGGCAGTATATCGGCCTGTGGGGGATGTATCTGGGGATCGTAGTCTCCCTGCTGGGCATTGCCCTGGTGCTGGTCGGCTGGAGGAAGATTCACCAGGAGTACTGGAGAATGGAAGCTGGAGAGGGAAAACTGGTGCAGACGGGCATATACCGCCACATCCGTCATCCGCAATACATCGGCTTCTTTTTGATCACATTTGGAATGATGCTGGAATGGGTCACAATACCGTTGCTCATCCTGTATGTCCTGCTGCTCGTCCTCTACTACCGGCTGGCGAAAAGAGAAGAGGCGGATATGGTTAAGGAGTTTGGAGAGGAGTATATTGAGTACAAAAAGAGAACTAAGATGTTCATACCCCATCTTATCTGAGCACCTTCTGGTGCAGTGATCTATGGAACGGAGCAGAAGGCGGTCAGCATTGCCGGTGATCTGATTGCAGCTTCAGACCAGTTCTAGATCCCCGGACCCCTGGCCCACCCTCTTCTCCTTGAACTTAATGAGCAGTGTGAGAAGGTCATTGTAGGGTGTTGGGATCTCATTCTCACGGGCTAAGCGGGAGATTGCCCCGTTCAGGGCCTCGATCTCCGTCTTTCTCTTGGCCAGGATGTCCTGCAGCATGCTGGCGCGATGATCCCGAGTGGGTGGGAGCTGGGTCTCCAATAGAAAGCGGTAGTAATCATCAGCATCCTTGTAGGGAAGGGGGACCTTCAGGGCCTGGCAGACCAGGAAAATCTCCTCTATGATCCCCCGGATGATCTTCCTCGTCTCCTCGTTCTCTCCCAACTGGCCATAGGGAACCTCTAAGATGGCTCCCAGGGGATTGAGAGAGCAGTTGTAGAGCACCTTTCCCCAGAGGGCGGACCAGATCTCCTCTTTTGAGACCACCCTTGCCGGGATGCCGGAGAGCCGGAGGTCGTCCTTCAAGGTCTGCAATAGGGCCCGGTTCACGGGGCAGAAGTATTCGCCTAAGAGGACGTCGTCTGCGTTCACAGTAACCTTTGCCAGTCCGGGGTGGGGAATCTCTGCTCCGAAGATCACCCGCGCCCCCACTGTCCTTTTCTCGCCCACAAACCTGGCGATGGTCTCCCAGTTGCCCAGACCGTTCTGGATGGAGACCATGATCCCGTCCTCTGCTAAGAATGCTGCTGCCTCTCTGGCGGCCGTTTCCGTGTCCTTGGATTTTACCGATAGGAGGATGGTCGAATATCTCTTTTCTCGATTCAGGGGATCGGAAAGAATATCGATCTCCTCTGGAGGGACGAGGTGCTCGCCCCAGATGCCTGTGATCTTCAGGCCCTGCTCTTTGATGGCCAAAAGGTGAGATCCTCTACCGGCAAAGGTCACAGGTCTATTGATCTTGTGCAGGAAGCCTCCCAGGACGCTTCCAATGGCTCCGGCGCCGTAAATGAGATAAGTGGGGCTCTGGCTCTCGTTCATTTGGGGATGCTTTTGCGCGGACGATTTAAGAGGATTTCGAAATAAAAAAATCGGCAAAGAGAAACCTCAGCTGAACAAAGAGCTCAGGTTCACCTCTTGCCATGGCTGTTCTGCAGTCTTCATACAGAGAATTCTGGTCCGGGGAACAAAGACAACCTGATGATTGGTGGAGAAATTCATGCCTCCCATGGTGTAATGGAGGAAAGTGGCTCCGCCGTCCTCAATGAGAACATCCCGAATCTTCATCATCTTGCTCGCATCAATGCTTCCCTTGTTCTCTTCGGATAGGTTCAATAGGTTGTTATATCGCCGCAAAGAATCCTCATCGGATATCTCAATATGCCATGTAGGATCGAGGAAGTGGTTGGCGGCCGCGATCAGATCTGGTCCTTCTCTTCTCTTTGTCTCATACAGGTTCATTTCATAAGAATATGCTTTGTCCGGACCAGCGACATTTACTATCCATGATGAATCCGGCCTGGTAGACATGATGCCTGCATCGAGCTGCTCTAATGTCGAATAATCCAGCATTAGCCTGAAGAACTGAAAAATGATGTCGGGTCGGTTATCAAGAACAAGGCCCCCTCCCGATTGCCCAGAGTTATCATCTGCTATTAAAAGCCCGGCGCTGTTCATCAGGGTCTCAGGGATTGAAGATCAAGAAGATATCTGATAGATCCCAGTTGCGGGAGACGATTAGAGTGCCATCGGGCGTGTAATTTCCCCATGCAGCGAGGAAGGAGCATGAGGCCTGTGTAAGATTGGGGAGGGCGACGAAGAGAACTGGCCCATAATATGAGACCTTAACATCTTCCTCAGCAATGCCCGAGGTTTCTGCCATGCCTTCATAGATGGATTTCATCCTCTCAGGCTGAAACTCGCAGCCTTTGCTTCCTATCTCGCGGATCTGTTCTGCAGAATATCCCCGTTCGCTGCTGAAGCTTTCAATGATCGAGTGTACCGATTGAAGTTCATCCTTCATCAGGGCGCCATATTGTCGGCCCATTTCCCTGTAAGATCCGTTTAGCACGATTACATCATAAGCGCCAGCCCTATACCTAATTCCTCCTTCAAAGGCCGCAACAGGTGTTAAGTTGCCTATTGCTTTGCTGGCATTCAGGTCAAACACCATTTTGCCTTCGGCTGCCGGCCCGGTCTGAAGACTGCTATTCTCTGTAAAAGCAGTCTTAATATCATCATCATCATCATTCATCATGGCCATCATCGGTTGATTGATCATGGCCACAAGAAAGGCTGTTAGCAATGTCCTTAATACCGTCTTTCTCAAGTCCTTTGTATGAAGTCTCAAATCATTCCCTGCCCAATATATCTATTATATTCGTTATAAACTTGCCGTTCTTTCAGTGGTGATAACTAAATAAATATAAATTTATATACTATGGGTGGGCGCAAAATGATTTCATAACTCCGCATCATGAACCAAACTCTTTAAATAGAAGGTTAACTTTCAGTCACATATTCAACTAATGGTTATAATCCTAAACCATAGTTATAAATTTGGAGATAGCAAATGCCGTTCACGAACTTAAGGGAGCAGGAAAAAGAACAAAGGAGGAACTACATCCTAGATGCAGCTGAGAAGATGTTCTTCTCCAGAGGCTATGATAACGTCTCTATGGACGATATCGCTGGCGAGATTGGCCTGAATAAAGCCACGCTTTACATTTACTTCAAGAATAAGGAGTCGTTATTTTTTGCAGTAGTTCTGCGCGGGGCGCTGATCCTCAACTCCATGATCAAGGAACGAATAAAACAGTGCGAGACCGGGATGGAAATACTCGATGCGATAGGGATCGCCTACTTCGAGTTTCTTGGCAAGTATCCTGACCACAGCCGAGCATACCTATACTTCCGGTCGGACAGGTTCTCTATTGAGGATAATGAGAACCTTTGTGATAACGCAAAAAAGGTCCTTGAACTGCGCGATGAGGAGTTCTCAATAGTATGCAACGCCATAAAAGCGGGCATGAATGAGGGGACTATACGCCCTGACCTGGACCCGGTTGAAGTGACTGTTTTCTTGACACTGATTGTTAAGGCACTCACTGAGATGCGCCCGAACTTCAAGAAAGTGCTGGAAAGCCGCAGTATCACTCCGTATCAGTTCTTCAAGGATGCAGCAGGCTTTGTGCACTACATGCTCGCAAATACTGAAAAGAAGGACACCAAATAGGAGGGAAAAAATTGCAGAAATCGGACAGCATTATGGGCTCAAATGATATGAAGGTAAAGAGAAAAGGATCAAGCAAAATGGCAGAGCTGATCGCCCTGCACAGAGTAGCAGAATCTGCGCTGCCAGAGAGCCAACGCATCTGCTACGATCCATATGCCGTTCACTTCGTGGATCCTGAAACACTTGAATTCGCCCGCAAAAACCCGGAAAAGACAAAAGCGATGAGAGAGCATTACGAGCGCCTCTTTCCCGGGCTTGGGAACTCAATTCGAGCCAGAGTGCGATACTTCGATGATTTTGTGAGGGCAGCGGCGGGCGAAGGCATGGAGCAGCTGGTCATCTTAGGGGCAGGCTATGATACCCGACCGTACAGGATCGAAGGATTGAAAGGAAATGCGAATGTGAAGGTTTTTGAAGTGGACCATCCCGAAACTCAAAGCCTGAAAAAGGAGAAGATAGAAAAAATCTTCAACAGGCTCCCTGATAATGTCATTTATGTACCGGTCGATTTTGAGTCGGAGAACATCGATCAGAAGCTGCCTGGTAATGGATATGATCGATCAAAAAAGGCGCTCTTTCTAATGGAGGGGCTGGTCATGTATATCCCACATAAGGCCGTGGATGAGATACTCTCCTTCATCGTGAATAATTCTGTCCGGGGAAGCGAAGTTCTCTTCGATTACTTCCTCCAATCTGTGGTTGATGGGACCAGTGAGACTGGGAAAAATATGCGTGACTTTGCGGCAGAGCAGGGAGAGCCTTTTTTGTTCGGCATCGAGGAGGGAGCGGCCGAGGCGTTCCTCACAAAGCGAGGCTTTTCCAGGGTCCAGAATATTACCAGCGAGGATTACAAAAGGGCTTATTTCCACGGGGTAAATAAAGATAGGGCTGTATGCAGCCTACTGTCGTTCGTACATGCAGCTGTTGAGTGAAACAGCAGTATCATTTTATTTTTAACTTGCGGTAGTGGAGAAGGCAGAGCGAAAGCTGACTGGCAACCTCTGCTACGGCAAGCTGCTAGGATGACGAGGGAACCGAAAATTCCCATAAAATTAAATAGCGAAATGGAGATTCCCAATAGCCTCTTGGGTCACTTGGTAATTGATCTACGTATCTCTATGGACTATCTCCGGCGAGAATGTCGGCAGGCAGACGGCAATATATTCAGCACCTTTCGCATACGGCGTGCTGTATTGGACCCACTCTCCAGCCTCCACGAGAACCGCCTGCCCTGCCGGAATATCTATTTCTTTCTCTTTCAACCTGACCTTTAGCGTTCCTCTCAAGACCACCGTGTACTCATTGAACTCCACTGTCTGACCCGGCTCTGACCAACCGACCGGACTGGTCATCCTGGCAATGCTGACCTCGGAGGTCTGTGAGGCAACCCGCCCTATGAACTCCTCAATCTGCTTGGGCGGGCTTCCTGCAGCTTGAATTATAGTGGGCTTCTGAATGTGTTTCATGTTGGGTCCTTCATATGAGCTTAAGCTGTAGCTGTGGCCTCCAGTTCCACGAGCAATCCCGGAAAGGCTAGACAAGCCACACCAAGCAGGGTCTGCGCCGGTTTCACACCAGCAGCGCCTAAGCGCACACCTATCACATCGAAGTTCTGAAACATCAAATCGATATCTGTTGTGTACACCACCAGACGGACCACATTGGCCAGCGTCATATCTGCTTCGTGGAGCACAGCCTCAAGGTTATCTAGGGCCAGTGTAATCTGTCTTCGAATATCGCCCATGTGCTGAGGATCGCCTTCTCCATCAATTGATGTCTGGCCAGCGCAATACAGAACACGTGAGTGACCTTCGACGAGTTCGCCCTGATTGAATCCATACTGGAGTGACCAAGGCCAGGGGTTTATAGCGCTTCGTTTCATTCTGCGTATCCTCCCGTTTAATCTTGATGCATAATAATGTGATTTGGCAGCGGCAATCATCTGCTTTGCTGTGGTAATATGCTTGTATGCTTACCATTTAAATTGTTCTGCCTGCGCCATCACTCTGAGAATGAAGTCAGTCTTCCCTTTTGTATAGGCCACACGGTCATTTGGATACATGCCTGCCAGACGGATCTTCAATCTCTGGTAATCCTCAGCCACATCGGGATGCTGGATTAGATAGTCTCTGAATAGGAGCCTATCCCAATGCTCAAAATGGCCCTCTACCATGTGGATGTGATGAGTTCTATTGCCGCGGGAGTCACGCTTGATAAACCAGGCATAAAAGGGCGGCGTGTCATCGCCCCAGGTCGGCCTCCAGAAGTAGTCGTATCCCTGCGATTCCAGGATGGGCACAATCCTGCGCCGGGTCTCTTCGAGGCTTGCGACCTCCACCAGCATATCGATGATCGGCTTTGCAGCAAGGCCGGGCACGGCGGTGCTGCCGAAGTGCTCGATTCTCCCGATGAGTTCACGAGGCAGACATGTCAGCAGATGTTCCTTCTCTTCGAGAAATAGCCTTGGCCACTCTGGGCTATAAGGCTCAATGGCAATGTCCTCCTGCACCGCTCTTCTAACTCGATCTTCAAGCGTCTCTGTCAATTCAACCTCTTGCGATTCTGAAGCTATCTTTCAATTGATTGAGATCGAAGGCATATCACATCCAGCTCTCGTTTGCCTTTTCTGGAAAGCCAAGGTATTCGAGTGCTATATTCCGGATTCTGATCATATCCCTTGTAGGTGATGGATTATTGCTGCTATTTTGCTCAAGGTAGTTCAGAGAAAATGTCAACCTGCCGCAGACACCTACCCCACCAATGATCAAGGGAATATCCTCCCCTGCCGAGGGTACTAGAAATAGGCGATCAAGTCGAAGGTTCCCATATACCTCAGGAAAGTCCAGACGCCCAAGGTTAGTGGTCGTCAAGCCCGGGAGCTTGGCGACAACATTATTGGATATCTTAAGTGCCACGTTCTTTTTATCGCTAGCAAAGGCTGAAAGATTCTCGGTCTTGTTGAATGCATTCTGAACGTTCTTTATATATGGGGCTAAGTTAAAAAAGGCATCAATAAGCGTTGGATTGAAAGATTCCATATCTAGGCCCGAATTGTCGAGCGCTTTCACTCGTCCTTGAATGATCCTATGCAAGTCCGCTGCGTTCTTCCAGAAGGATTTTTTCTGGTCGTAGACAAATGGAAAATTGAATCCTCCTGATAAGAAGCAGAAGCCATCGATGTTGCCCTCTTTGAAGTGCCTCCGGAGATCGAAGGGTGTAGAAACTGTTCTCTTACTTTTTGGAAGCGGGCCTATGACTTCGTAATATGCGGCAAGAAATGCAGCAGCTATTGCAGATCCAATGGTCACACCATTCTCTCGGCATCGTGCGGCCAGGTCGTGGCTCTCTTCTGGTTCTAATTGGAGTAGGGCGATGCTATATCTGTATTTTTCCCAATATGCAGCGTGAATCTCATTAAAGTCCTCTTGAGAGATGTAATATGGTTTCTTCAGCCACTGATTGTTATAACGATTGATAAAGAAACTGCCGATAATCGTGGAGATGGAGAAACCATCCTTCTTTTGAAGGTAATCAGTGATCACAGGCGGCGGAATGACCGAAACCTCTCTCTTTGGATCGGCATAGCAATCGAGAATGTCGCGTATAAGGTTTGCAAGAGCTGTTCCATCGCATATGCAATGCTCAGAAAACACCATCAGTTCTGAAACCTCTGATGAATGCACAAGCACGAACCGGATCAGAGGGCCGACTTCAGGCTCGAAAGGCACCTGGTATTCCCGTCTGAGCTCGTCAAACCATTGCGAGTCTGAGGTCCTTGGAACTATACGCAAGGCAGCTCTTGGAACGCTGTCCCCGGAAAACCAGGCATCGTGATGTTCATCAAAGGTGATCCTGCACCTGGTCAGCGGATGCATGCGGCATACCATGTCAATAGCCTGCTCAAGTTTCTCTTCTTTAACATCTCCCACAATCCGGGCAGATACAGCTATATTGGTCTGGAAGCTCCATAAGAAGAGCCGTTCAACGTTGGAGAGGCGACGTATACACCCCAACAGGTCTGTCGTGGGGGAATTTTGCTTTATTTGCTTCATCTCGATCATCTATTTCCAAAGATTGTTCCTTGCCTGTCGCTAGCCTGATTTGCTGCTCTCACTGTATTCCTCAGGATATTTGCTGATTGCTGGATCTATGAAACAGGAATAGCTATCTAGGAACTGTTGAAAACTAATTCCAGAGAGTGCAAACGCTTTTTTCCAGGTTGGCAGGGGAGATACTACAGATATGGTGATAAGTGTGATGTAGAATCCTATCAGGACAGCATCAAGATCTTTCCTGACCGTTCCATCCTCTCTGCCCTCTTTGATTGCATCAAATAGAAGCGCATTATATTCATTGCTTTTCTCCGCAAATGCTTCTTCATCATCTTTGTCCATTCTCGACAAGATCGCGGGCCCAAAGGTGCAGGCCATGTCGTTATACTCAGGATTTTTTTTGGTGAAATCGACAGAACACTCAATGAGGGCCCTCAATTTCTCCCTGCCAGTGGCTTTATCTTTTAGGCGCTCCGCCATGAGATCCACTAACTCTATCTGCTTGCGGCTGACAATGGCGAAGAATAGAGAGTCTTTCTTTTTGAAATAAAAGTAGAGAGCGCCCTTGCTCAGTTCAGCCTCCTGAGCTATCTCATCCATGGAGACGTTATCATAGCCCCTGGCATAAAACAGCCTCTCGGCCGCAGTGATGATGCTATTTCGCCTCTGCTCTTTCTCCCGCTGTTTTCTATCTGTGATTGCCATGATCTAAAAGATTATTCATGAAAACTACTCGGTTGCTGCATGTGCAAAGGATAGAAGCTCGGAGACTGTCCTGTCCTTATTATTGCCCTGGAAGTAAGCTTCTTTATATTCCCGTCCGGTCGCATTGACGATCTGAGAAAATCCCCGATTGGCGAGGAACTCTTCAATCCTGCCGTCCTCGATGCCGAACTTAAGGGGCTCCCCTGACTCTGCCAGGCCTTTTTGAAGATTCCTTCCTGCCTCCAGGGGAGTGCTCCCATCTACCACCGACTTGGAGAGATAATCGAAAAGGATAACGCTGCCTTTCGCTGAGTTCTTCACGATGGATGAGAGCATCTTTTCTACTGCCGATGGCGGAAGGTAGTACAGCAGTCCTTCCATGAGGAAGAGGGTCTTTTTGAATGGATCGTATCCCTTTCCCATCAGCTTCTGGAAGATATCTTCTGATATGAGATCTGCAGAGATGTATACTACGTTGCTCGGCAGTGCGCCGAATAGATTTTTTAGCTTCGTTTTTTTGATATCCTGAGTGGATGGGTGGTCCAACTCGAAGGTCCTTATCCTTTTCAATCCCTCGATCCTGTATGCACGGGTGTCGTATCCTGCGCCGAGGATGACTAGCTGCTCTATTCCACTCTCCAGGGACATTTTAGTAAAGTCATCGAAATACCTTACTCTGGCGATGATGGAATTCACAAATCCTGGGTTTATTCTTTCGTTCTCATCTCTCATGGCTATTACCTTGTCCGGGTTATGGGTAGCCCAATCCATCAGTTTCTTATCGATGAAATAGACCGCCATAGGATCGTAACAGATCCTCTCTTCGACAGGTTTCAGCGATTCTCCAAACCTGTTGAGCAAGGCCGCTATGGCGGTCTTGCTGCCCGAACCCATTATCTCACTTATCTCTCTGGCCGTTTCGCCGTTTGTCAGATCTGATGGTTCATGCACCTTTAATCACCTGCGAATCAGTAAGCCCTTTCTTAGTTTCCGACTTATAGTCTAATTTAGACATAGAGTCGATATTAAACTCATAGTCAAAATAGCTATAAAAAGGTAATCCCTTAACTATCCATTTTTCTAATCTTCAAAGTGCCGATAAGCTCCTTTTTTCGCATCTACTGAAATTACAGTATCACCTGCAGGCCTTCTACTAATTTACAAGCAATTATGGAATGGTGCGGTAGGATAATCATAAATATTAATGACATGTACAGTAGTTCAAGTGATATCTATGGGATGGGAACTAAAATTAATTGCCTTGCTGATGATAGCGGCGGCCTTGACGACGACGGTTGCTGCTATTGATCAGCTGAAAGGGATAACGTATTGGGATGTTGCAGAGATAACTAATCCATCTGGCCATCATGAAATAGGAGATTATCACCAGGTTCCGTGGCGTTTCGAATCCTCTGATGCGAATGCTAACGCAGGTACTGTGGAAGCCACAAATTTGTGGGTTGGTACTTGGAATGCTGTGGGGCCATGCACGATCTACTGTAAGATGACCTCAGGATACGACGAATGGTATCTCACGTTTATTAATCCAAAATATTTTATTGCGTATAAGAACGATGTGTATTTATACAGATTTGGACATCTCAGGGGTGTTGGTGGAACGTCAGCAGCCGTAACACCCACCCCAGTCGTACCGTCTGACAATGGCGGCAGCAATGCTATAAGCTTGGAGCAAAACACAGACAGACCAGGAATGAATTACAAGAACTATGCCACAAGCCAAGATCCTCAGATTTGTGCCAATGACTGCGCAAACGATCCTAATTGCAGGGCTTTCACATATGT
>Ga0208458_1002477_pt1 | contig 13510 bp, 10 predicted proteins | sample AD_UKC085_MetaG_FD_184432 | JGI IMG/M metagenome (GOLD analysis project Ga0208458, IMG submission 184432) | Active sludge microbial communities of municipal wastewater-treating anaerobic digesters from USA - AD_UKC085_MetaG (SPAdes) (version 2) | ecosystem: Engineered > Bioreactor > Anaerobic >... | reverse complement strand
CCCTGGAGCTGCCAGATGGCATCCACTCCCAGACATCCCGGCTGGACCGGATCGCCGGGCATGTGGCACTGGAAATACCAGGCGTCGATCTGGATATCTTTCTCCGCCACGATTCTTCCCCGCTTTCCGTCCGCCTCCAGAATCAGGATGCGGTCGATCATCAGGAATGGCGGGGCCGGCAGGCGGGCATCGAAACCGGCGGGGGGATCGGTCACGAGCTTTCCATACGAAAATGCGATCAACTCGGGTAGATCGAAGTCACTTTTCTCCATAAACTTCTGATAAGGCAACATCATCCTGCTCTGTCCTCAATGCCTGTGCATCGTAAAAAGTTCCATATAATGAAGATTTCAACACTCGCCGGCCTGCCAGACCAGCGTCGCCCACGTCAGGCCCGCGCCGACCAGCGCCATGATCAGCACATCCCCCGGCCGGAGATCCTTTTGACGCTGGCTCATAACGGCGGGGGCGCCGGAACTTCCCGTGTTGCCGAAAAGGGCCACATTACGCCAGTGGCAGTCATCGGATATCGCTGAACGTTCACAGACGGTATTCAGCACACTGAGGTTCGCCTGATGGCCGATAAAGACCAGACGTCGGCCGTTGCCGCCGGCGGCAACTTCTCCCTCAGCCGTCAGCACCATGGTCTCACCCGACCCGCTATCCGCATCGACCCGCTTTTCCACCCGGTCTGCCGCCCCTTTCAAACCTGAACGGCATGCGTTTGGTGAAGACAGGCCACTCTTCCAGCGCTCCCGATGGATCCGGACGGCTTCGGTCATCTTGCGGATGGCGAAACCCTGGACGGCATTTCCTTCCTGGTGAAAATATCCCATCCGGGGAATGACTGCCTTCTGCCAGGCTGACGGTTGCGAGGCGCAGTGGCAGTCCATGAGCCGCAACCTTGCCGGTTCCTTTGCCGAAACAACCGCGGCGGCGCTCCCATCCCCGAAAAGGACGGCTGTATTGCGATCCGCATAATCGACACAGCGCGTGAGATTCTCCGGGTTGACGACGAGGATGAAGGATGGCAGAGTTTCCGGCCTCATCCGATCCAGAAAAGACAATTGGACGCCAAAGGTGGCGCAGGCGGCGTTGATATCCAGGCAGGGCGCCTCGATACCCAGTTCCGCCGCCACGGTTGCTGCCTCGGAGGGGGTGACATGGTCGGGAGCGGAGCTGCCGGAAATGACCAAACCGACGTCCGCCGCGGCAATCCCCGCCTGGCGCATGGCCTGACGGGCCGCCGCCGCTCCGGTCTCGGCATTGTTGTAACGGCTTGCCTCGGAGGCCCCCCGGGGATCCTGATTCTTTGTCTCCCGAATGTAGTCAAGCTCCAGGGAGGTGCGCCGCTCCCGGATCCCCACCCGCTCCAGAACCCATTCGTCACTCGTCCCGATGTCCAGGTCCGCCAGGAAGCGGTTGGTGATGACGTTTTCCGGATGAAAATGTCCCAAACCGTGGAGATAAAGCATGGTCAACAGATCTCCCGACCGATGATCATGTTCTGCACCTCCCGCACCCCCTCGTATATATCGATGATATGGGCATCCCGGGCCAGCTTGGCTATCTCATATTCGTTCATGAATCCGTAGCCGCCATGGAGATGGAGCCCTTCATTGGCGCAGAAAATGGCCGCCTCGGCGGCGGCGTTCTTGGCCAGGGAGGCGTATAACCCCCGGTCCGATCCTTTCTCATCCAGGGTGACAGCGGCCTTTATGAGGGCGAGCTTAGCCAGTTCCACCTTTTTCCACATCGCCGTCAGCGTTTCCCGGGCCACCGGGAGGTCGCAGATTCGCTGGCCGAACTGCCGACGTTCCCGGGTATAGTCGATGGTCACCGCCAGGGCCCGGCGGGCCAGACCGACTCCGATGGCCGCCACCATGGGGCGGGCATAATCGAGGACGTCGATTATGTACTGAAATCCCCGGCGCCGGTCGCCGATGATCTGTTCCGGGGTAACAACCACTTCTTCAAAGGTGACCGCCGCGGTATTGGATAAGCGCTGTCCCAGCTTGTCCTCGGGCTTGCCCACAGCGATACACCCCCCGGCCGGCAGGAAGATTTCCCTCCCCGTCGGAAAGCCCCCGGCAATAGCTTCCAGCGCGGGAGGTGGAACGGGAACGATGACACAAGCCATGAAATTCCCCGCTGGCTTGCCTACCTTACAGAAAACGGTGAACTGGGAGGCGAAGGACGCGTTGGTTATGAAGCACTTGGTGCCGTTGAGCAGATATGATCCATCCTCCCGCCGGACCATGAACGTGGTCATGGCGCTGTTGTCCGAACCTGCCCCCGGTTCCGTTAGACAAAAGGATGCCAGCAGGGGTTCTTCCACAAAGGGACGCAAAAAGGCCTCCTGCTGGGAAGGTATGCCGTGTTGGGCGATGACGGCATTGGCCAGGTCATTGCACATGGCGGAGGTGGCGATCCCGGAATCTCCATAAGCGAGTTCCTCGATGATCAGGGCGGAGGACAGGGCATCCAACTCGAAGCCTTTGATCACTGCCGGGATGCTCAGGTTGAGGATTCCCAGTTCCCAGGCCCGGCGAACTACGGAGAAGGGGAAAGCGTGCTTTCTCTCAACCTCCAGGAGACCGGGAAGGATCTCCGTTTTCACGAATCTCCGCACCGTTTCTACATACATGCCTTGCGTTGCCGACAAATTTAAATCCATGGCTCAGTTGCTCCCGAAAATCCGCGCCGCTCCGGAAAGGGTGACCACGGAGAGGCAGTTGACCCCCAGGGTCTTGAAGAAATCTCGCAATGGCCGACCCGGGCCTATCTCATAGATTGTGTCGGCTTCGGCGGCGATGAGTTCCATGTTCTCCCGCCAGCGGACCCGGCTTCCCAACTGATAGGTAAGGTAACAGAAGAGATCTTCGGGGTAGCGGGTATGGAAACGGCCCGTGTAATTGGACGTCACCGCTACCGCCTTCCGAGCGTCCACATCATCACGGATACCTTTGAGAACATTGGAAAACTCCCGTTCCACGGGACGCATGAACCGGCTGTGGAACGGGGCGCTGACGTTGAGGGGAACGAAGCGGCAGGCGGCATCCGCACCCAGGATGTCGGTGATCCGCGCCGCCGCGTCGGGCAGAGCTCCGGTATGGCCGCTGATGACGATCTGGCGGTTCGAATTGACATTGGCGATGTCCACCGGCAGGTCCGTCAGGACTTCCTCCAACTCCTCGGCATCGAGATCATCGGCAATAACCGCCGCCATGCCTCCCAGCCCCGGCGGCACGGCTTCCTGCATGAGGCGCCCCCGGGCATGTACGACCCGTACGGTGTCACCCAGCGGCATGACCCCGGCCGCCACCAGGGCGGAGAACTCCCCAAGGCTGTGGCCGCCAAAGTAGGTGGGGGATAGTCCGAACCGTTCTTGCAGCCCCCGGAACATGGCGATTTCGGTGGTTAGGAGGCAAGGCTGGGTATATTCCGTTCGGTCCAGACGATCATCGGTTCCGAAACAGATCGCGCCGACATCCCATCCCAGGGCGTCGGCAGCCTCTTCATAAGTATGACGGCAGATACTCAGTTCTTCGCAGAAGTCCCTTCCCATTCCCGGCCTTTGAGCCCCCTGACCAGGAAATACGACGGCAACGCTTTTCGTGGCAATCGACATGAGATTCTCTCCTTTGGAAAGTTAGGTCATCCGTCCCGTAGCAGCATTCGTACCAAGACATCCGGCACGGATCGAACAGCGGGCATCTATTTGTAAGTATTTATTTTAATTATGAAGAAGTTTCTTATGGCTTTTTGCTGAATGGCGGCTGGAAAATGAAAACCGGATAATCATCTTTGCGGTGCGAAATGTCGTTCGCAACAGTTGGGACCACAGGCCTTTACTGACGGTTATCCTGCCGGGGGAGGATCGATGATCCGTCATGTCCCTATTGCTCCCGGAGCCGGGCGTCTCGATCTACGGGGAGGCTGGCGTCTCCGGAGCGACTTTGATGATATACTTGTCCTCTCCCTGAAGCCAGGTTTGTTCGGCGCCGTAAGATCGCCGCGGTTTCAAATCCAGAACAATCCGGAACATATTCAGCGGATGGTCATGCTTCGCCCCCCTGATCTTGACCACGCTGCCGCCGCTAACATCCATCTGCAACGTCCGGCACCCCTGGAAACGGCCTGCGGGGAAATCGAGGACGATTCGCGGCGTCGGTCCTTCCAATCCGCTTACCTTGGGGGCCGGACATCCCGTCATGTTGATGACGACGGAATCGGCGTGGTTTTCTTGTTTCTCCAATTTTATTTCCTTGATGAGACAACCTTCCGCACCCACGGTCCCGACCGTTCCCGCTGTCGCCATCGTCAGGGCGGCATTAAACAAGACGATTTTCCTGAGGCGCCTCCCGGTTGTTCTATCGGGATATTTTTCGATCATTGGATATCCTTCCCCACGATTTTTATATTCTTCCGGCCTATAAAAAAACGCCGTGGCGGTGTCAATATGAATGTTTGCATCCTTCTGAAGATACGACAGGTCCGGATGCGGCGGGGATAAGAACGGCCGCCTTCCGCAAGGAAAGGCGGCCGTTTGATCGACGGGTCAAATAATCGTTACATCACCCCGAAGCCGATGAGGAGGGCAAAACCACTCAGCACCAGCCCGGCCCAGAGTAAAGTCATGGTGGTATAGCCCATGATGTCCTTGGCGGACAGTCCCGCCAGACCCAGGAGCGGCAGGGCCCAGAAGGGCTGGATCATGTTGGTCCACTGGTCGCCCCAGGCCACCATCATGGCCGATTTCACGGCATCGATATTCATCATCTTCGCCGCCTCGATGGTGATGGGGCCCTGGACGGCCCACTGACCGCCGCCGGAGGGGACGAAGAGGTTGACCACCCCGGCCCCCCAGAACTGGAACATGTAGAAGGTCTCCGGCGTGGAGACGGCGACGAACCAGCCGGCAATGACCTTGGCCAGGCCGGTGCCGATGAGGATCCCCATGATGCCGCCGTAGAGGGGGAACTGCAGGGCGATCCCGCCGGCGGAACGGATGGCGATGTTCATAGCGCTCACATAGTTGATCGGCTTGCCGTGGAGGATAACACCGGCGATAAAGAAGATGAAGATGACGATGTTGAGGTTGAGGTCGAGGCCCTTGCTGGAGAAGTGGAGGAAAAGATAGAAGATGCCCATGGCGGCGAAGATCATGTTGACCGCATAGCTGTGGTCGATACGCTCCGCCAGGGTGGGACTGGCCGGTTTCTCCACTTTAACCGTCTGGTCCTCCATCTCCTTGAGACGATCCGGGGAGATGCTGATCGTTTCCTCCTCCTTCGGATGAATCAGATAAAAGAGGACGGGAAGGCCCAGGATGATGATCGCCGCCGGGATCAGGTTCCAGGGGGCAAAGATCGTGTCGGCCACGGGAACCACCAGACCAGTGGTTTTCTCGATGAGGTTCTGAGGATGTTTAGGGGTGGCGATCAGCAGACCGATGGAACTGGAGAAACCCATATGCCAGCAGATGAAGCCGCTGTAGGCCGCCCCGATGAGGACGGGAAAGTCGGCCTTTTTCGTCCGCCGGGCCACCTCGAGAGCCAGGAGCCCCGCGAAGATCAGGCCGAAGCCCCAGTTGATCCAGGAGCCGACCCCTCCGACGAAGGCGACGATCATCGCCCCCTTGACGGGGGTGTCCGCCTTTGTCGCTACCCAGTCGAGGACCTTCTTCATGGGCGGCGTCAGGGCCAGGATATATCCCGTCACCAGGACCAGGATCATCTGCATGGCAAAGGCAATGATCCCATAAAATCCACCGCCCCAGGTGGTGATCACCTTCATGATGTCCGCCGGCGTGAAGATCAGGGCCAGGATCGCCGAAATGAACGTGAGCAGGATGGCGAACAAGTAGGCGTCGGGAAGATAATGACGCATTAAATAGGTGAAAAACGACGCAAGCTTCCTTAACATGACAACACCTCCTTCTTAAAAAATGATCAGTGATGAAAATAAAAAAAATCCGCCGTCACCCTATGACGCGGATTTTCTGGACCTCATCCTCATAACCCCTCCCGCAGGCGTTAATGATCGGAGAAGACAATACAAGCTAAATTTTTGGCGACTCTACAGGAAACCGGCGAAAAAATCAATCTTCAATTGACCTTATTTCCACCCCCAGCCACAAAAAATCGGTATGCTATGAGCCAATTCCTCTTGATTTTTTCCCACCACCATGGGCTTGCCGCTTCTCCATATTATGGTCTTCTGGGGGCTTTCCTGCTGTTCGGCCTGGAACCTCTCAAAGGATTTTACCAACGCACCAAATTCATCCCCCATACTGCTCGTCGATCCACTTTTGGTACTCTCCCGAGCGGACCCGGTCCGTCCAGTCCGAGCGGACCCGGTCCGTCCAGTTCCGGTTCTCCACGTACCAGGAGACGGTTTTCCGCAGGCCCGTGGCAAAAGACTCTTGGGGCTGCCAGCCCAGTTCCTGCTGGAGCTTGGAGAAGTCGATGGCGTACCGCCGGTCGTGCCCCGGCCGGTCCTTGACATAGGTGATGAGGTCCCGGCGGGAACGGCCGTTATCCCGAGGCCGGATCTCGTCGATGATGTCGAGGATCATCCCGACGATGGCGATATTTTCCATCTCCGAGGCCCCGCCCACATTGTAGGTCTCCCCCCGGCGCCCCCGGTTCATGATCGTCCAGATGGCGTCGCAGTGGTCCGTAACGTAAAGCCAGTCCCGGACGTTCTTACCGTCTCCGTAAATGGGCAGGGGCTTCTCCTCCAGGGCGTTCAGGACCATCAGGGGGATGAGCTTCTCGGGAAACTGGTAGGGGCCGTAATTGTTGGAGCAGTTGGACAGGGTGGTGGGCAGGCCGAAGGTCTCGTGATAGGCCCGGACCAGATGGTCGGAAGCCGCCTTCGATGCCGAGTAGGGGCTGTTGGGGCGATAGGGGGTCTCCTCGGTGAAGAGCCCCGTGGGACCCAGGCTCCCGTAAACCTCGTCGGTGCTGATGTGGTGGAAGATCCTGAAGGAGTCGCCCCGGCTCCGGGCAATCTCCAGGAGGTTGAAGGTCCCGACGATGTTGCTGAAGATGAAGCTGTCGGGGCGCTTGATGGAACGGTCCACGTGGGACTCGGCGGCAAAATGGCTGACGGCGTCGATTCCGTAATCGTTAAAGATATTCTTCATCGTTTCGAGATCGCAGATGTCGGCGCGGATAAACACATAGCGTCCCGGATCGGTCGCCGCCACTCCTTTCAGGTTATCCGGGTTGCCGGCATAGGTGAGGGCATCGACGTTGACGATCCGTCCGTGAAAATCCTCCCGCGCCAAAAGATAATGAATGAAATTGCTGCCGATGAAACCGCAGCCGCCGGTTACCAAAAGGTTTTTAATACCGATTGCCATATTTGTTGTTACTCCTCACTTCAAAAATCCCTGGATGATGCGGTTGACCGCCTCGTCGTAGGTCAGCCCCAGGCTCATGAGTTTCATGAGCTGGTCGCTGGCGATCTTGCCGATGGAGGCCTCGTGGGTGAGGGCGGCATCGGGATGACGGGCCTTGAGGGACGGCACCGTCTCGTTCCGGCCGCTGTCCATGATGATGGCGTCGCATTCGATGTGGCCGAAACAGGGGGCCAGGGCATCCAGGGTGGCGTAGAAATCCTGCTGGGAATCGCCCTTGATGACGGAGCGGGAGATCATGTTCGCCCGGCTCCCCGCCCCTTCCAGGGTGATGTTGTTGGTGGAGACGGCCTTCTGGCTTCCTTCCGTAAGGACCCGCTCGGTGATCAGCAGCAGGCTGTCGGGTCCCAGGACCGCCTCGTTGACCCGGTTTGCCTCATCGACACCACCGATCTGGGTAAGTTCCATCTCCGCCGTCGCCCCGGCGTCGAGAAAGACCTTCGTCGTGGGATTGGGTCCCAGGACCGCCTCGTTGACCCGGTTTGCCTCATCGACACCACCGATCTGGGTAAGTTCCATCTCCGCCGTCGCCCCGGCGTCGAGAAAGACCTTCGTCGTGGGATTCAGGGAGCGCCGCCCCTGTCCGGGGCCCCGGGCGTAATGTTTCTCCACATACTTGACCTTCGCCTTCGGGCCGATCCGGAATTCATGAATCCCGGCGTGGCCTTCCGGCTCCAGACCGCCGCAATGGATGCCGCAGCCGGCGATGATGGTCACGTCGGAATCCGCGCCGATGATGAAGTTGTTGTAAACGACGTCATAAAGGCCCGCCTGACTGAGGATGACGGGGATATGAACGGACTCGTTCACCGTCCCCGGCTTGATGGTGACGGTGATCCCCTGGCCGTCGGCATGGGATTCGATGTCGATATTGGCCGAAACCTCCCGCTTGAGCAACCGGCCGTTCTTCCGGATATTGAAGGCCCCCTTGGGGAGTCCTTCCAGATCCGCCACAGCCGCCAAAAGTTCCTTATCTATAGCATCCAACATCACGGTCTCCTACGCATTTTCGATAGTTGCAGGCACTCAGGTCATTGAGCATGGGCAGGGCGCCCTGGAGGTCCCCCCGATAGGCAAGCTTGCCTTCGTTGATCATCAGGACGATGTCCGCCGCCTCCAGAAAGGCCCGGTTATGACTAACCACGATGGTGGTCGTGCCGTGTTCCTTCTGTTCCCGCTTCAGGAGGCGGACCATGGGTTGGATCGTCCAGAGGTCGATGCCCGTATCAGGTTCGTCATAGATGGCGAGCCGGGGATTCCGGGCGATGGTGGTGGCCAGTTCGATCTTCTTGATCTCCCCGCCGGAGAGCTTGGCATCCACCGGTTTGTCGAGAAAGGAAAGGGAACAGATGCCGACCCGGCGAAGGAGCGCCAGGAGCATATCCTCATCGTCCGTGCCGGCGGCCATGGCCAGGAGGTCCCGGAAGGTGATCCCCTTGAAACGGGCGGGTTGCTGGAAACTGTAGGCGATCCCCTCCCGGGCCCGTTCCGTGATGGGCCACTGGGAGATCTCCTTGCCGCCGAAGCGGATCTCCCCGGCGTTGGGGGTGTTGATCCCCATGATCAGCTTGGCCAGCGTCGTCTTGCCGCTCCCGTTGGGGCCGGTGATCCCGTAGAATTTTCCTTTCTCAAAGGTATAATTGATCCCGTCGATGATGTTCCGGTCCCCCACGGAGAAATACAGATCCTTGAGTTCCAGCATCTTCACACCTCCCGATTAATCAAAACAGCGAATCTTTAATGATGGAAAAAGCCGCCAATGTCAATTTTTTTATAACGGCCGCGCCCCCGGGCGTCAAATGTAGGTGCGGGCGCCCAAATAGCGCCTTTGATAATAGGAGTTCGACATCAGGTCGGTCCGGATATTCTTCCCCCGGCCCGGGGCGTGAATGAACCGGCCGGCGCCGATATAAACCCCGACGTGGGACACCTTGCCGCCCTTCCCCGTGGCGAAAAAAACTAGATCCCCCGGAAGCGGATCGTCATCGTCCTGTTCCTCGCCGGTGTCGAACTGATCCCCGGAGGTACGGGGCAGATCGATGCCGTTGAGCTGATAGACCGTCATCGTCAGGCCGCTGCAATCGAACCCGGTCTCCGCGGAGGTCCCCCCCCAGAGATAGGGAACACCTATAAAGCTCTGCGCCGCCTTGACAATCTCCCGCCGGAGATAATCCTCCCCCAGTTCCCCAGCCCTGGCAACGGCGTATTCCTCCGGAGCGACGAGGTAATATTCTTCGATCAGCCCCAGCAGCTGCAAGGCTTCCGCTTGGTTGCGGGCGCTTTCCCGGGAGGGAAAATTCCCGATGCGGACCTTGAACAGTCCCGTCTCCGCTGCAAAATAGGTGGCATCCAGGCCCTGTTCCTTCAAGAGTTCCGTAAGCCGGGCGGCGTTTTCCGCCTGGGAAAAGGCCCCGGCCTGAATGGTGTAGCCCATGCGGGGCAGGGCCTTCCTCACGGCGCCCGGCCGGGTCTTCTTCACCGCCGCCTTCTTGTCCCGGGGGACCGGCGGATAGGCCTTCCGGCCGCCGCAGCCGCCGATGAAGATCAGAATGGACAAGAGGGAGAAAAAGAAAACCAGAACCAACGCCATTCGCCGCCGCCGTCCGGATGACGTCCCGGAAACCGGAGAGATCATAGGAGATAAACCGCTGGGGTAGTCGCTGTCCGCTCGCCCCCCGTCCCGACCGGTCCTGGCGTCTCCCTGCCTGATCATGCCAGGACGCTCACCAATAGGCCCTTCAGATAGCGTCCTTCGCCATGGGCCAGACAGGTCGGGTGATCCGGGGCCGCGGTGAACCGGCGGAGGAGGCGGAGGTCCCGCCCGGCGTCCCGGGCGGCGCCGAGGACGATCTTTTCGAACAGGGCCTCATCCACGGCGTTGGAACAAGAAAAGGTGGCCAGAATCCCGCCCGGCGCCAGCCGCCGGAAGGACTGGAGGTTGATGTCCTTGTAGCCCCGGGCGGCCCGGGCGACATCCCGACGGTTTTTGGCAAATGCAGGGGGATCGAGAATGATGAAGTCGAAGAGTTCTTCCGTATTCCGCAGATAGCGAAAAACGTCCGACCGGATTACGGGATGGGCAGCGGCGTCGAAGCCGTTCACCATCAGATGCCGTCGCGCCGCCTCGTTGGCCGCCTCCGAAGAATCTACGGAAACCACCCGCCGTGCCCCCCCGCGGACGGCGGAGACGGAAAAGGCCCCGGTATAGGAAAAACAGTTCAGGACCGTCAAGCCCCGACTGAGCTCCTCGACCTGTCGGCGGTTGTCCCGCTGATCGAGGAAAAAACCCGTCTTTTGACCGTCATGGACATCGACCTCGAAAACGAGGCCGTTTTCCCGGATGGCAATGACGGCCGGCGGTTCCTCGCCCCAGACTGTTTCCCGGCGCTCTTCCAGACCTTCCAGACGCCGCGCCGGTCCTTCACTCCGCTCCAGGATGCCCCGGGGGTTGCTTACCGCTGCCAGGGCGGCAACGATCTCCTCCCGTCGTCTTTCCACCCCGACGGTGCCGACGCCCATCACCAGATAGTCCCCGTAGCAATCCACCACCAGGCCGGGGATGCCGTCCCCTTCCGCATTGATCAGCCGCCAGGCATTGTCGCCGACAGGCAGGATTCTTTCCCGGAGGGCTGCCGACTCCCTAAAGCGCCGCCGCCAGAAATCGCCGTCCACCCGGATATGCACCTCCCTCGTAAGCATCCGGAAGGCGATATCCGCCCGGGGATGATAAAAGCCCAGGGCCAGAGGCTCGCCCGCCGCCGCGCAGGCCAGGACGATGTCTCCCGCGTCGGGATGGCTCGTCGTTTTTGCCACCGCCCCGGAAAACAACCAGGGGTGTCCGTTAAGGAGGGAACGCTCCCGGCCGGTCTTCAGAATGAGTTGCGGATAATCAGTCAATAACTGCCCCCTTTGACAAGATAGCCGGGATGTTGCCAGCGCCGGGGAAAACGGCATCTCAATAAAGACGACATCGTAAAAAGTCCATATGCGGCGTTGCGCTTCATCCTTCGTCACTGCGACGTACGCACAAGTACGTCTCATTCCTCAGGATTCGCGCGCCTTGCCTCTGGAGCTTTTTTACTTCGTCGTCTCCATCATGACTTCTAAGTAAGTCGCACGTAACTAATTGGATTCTTTAGATACGTGTTTGACGGTTTTGGGCCGGTTTCATGGCACAGACTCGACTTACTTCTTTTATACAGGCCCGGCAGTCGGCGGGCTAGGGCGCTTTTTACGAATTCCTCAATAAACGCCCGGCCGCCCTTACTTTTGAAGCGACGCGCCGTATAATTCTATTCCTTTGAATTGGAACTTTTTTTCCCTGAACAATTTAAGACAGGCCGCCACCGCCGGAGCGTCATAAAGGATCCCCCGGTGGGCTTCGATCTCCTCCAGAGCCGCCTCTATGCCCAGCGACGGCCGATAAGGACGATGGGACGACATGGATTCCACTACATCGGCAACGGCGATGATGCGCGCTTCGATAATGATCTCCTCCCCCCGCAAATGACGGGGATATCCGGAACCATCCATCCGCTCATGGTGCTGGAAAACGACCTCCGCCAGTGGCCAGGTGGAATCCACCGTCCGCAACATCTCGTATCCTTTCCGAGAATGCTCCCGCACCAAGGAGAATTCAATTTCGTTAAGCTTGGTAGGTTTCGACAATATCTCCGCGGGGACGGACAATTTTCCGATGTCGTGGATGGAACCCGCCATCCGGATGCCGTCGATCTTTTCCTGGGGCAGGCCCATTTCCCTGGCAATGGCTTGGGCAAGTTCCGCAACGCGGAGCTGATGTCCGGCCGTATATGGATCTCGGGCCTCGACGGCGGAGGCCATGACCTGAATGGTGGTGGCGACCGCCTTCTGGAGATTATCGAGCATGCTTTGGAGTTGTTTTTCATAACGACGGCGTTCGGTGATATCGATGACCGCGCCTCTTAGTCCCGCTGGTTTGCCATCACGGAAAATGATGCTCGAAATGATGATGGCCGGGAAAGCCTTCCCGTCCAACCTCTTGATATTGTACTCCGTGCTCGGCAACGGTTCTCCCTTCAACAACCGCTGGATGTTCTCCACGGCCCTCGCGACATCTTCCGGGGGCAGAAGTTGCCAGGCGTTAAATCCCTTTCGTAAATCATCTTCCGTGCCGCCGAAAGCATCATAGATCGCCCGGTTCGCCGCGGTGATGTTGCCTTCAAAATCCATCTCATAAACGGGAATCGGCAAAAAATCATATAGATCTCGATACATTCTTTCGCTTTTCCGAAGTTGCTCCTCCGCGAGCTTGCGGGCCGTGATGTCCCGGGCCACGGAGATGATCCCCTTCACCATGCCGTCATGCATAATGGGGGAGCCGCTCACTTCGCCATATTTTATCTTGCCGTCGCTGGCGATGAACCGATAAACCGCCGTTGGGATGGTGTTGCCTGCCAGGATCGCTTTGATATCTGCAATGGCCTTCTCCATATCTTCCCGCAGAACCACTCTTCCTAAATCGACTACCGAACGACCGATGAATTCCCGGGGCTTGTAACCCAATATCCTCTCCATGCTCGGAGAGACGCTGGTAATTTTTAGGTCCGCCCCGATTGTATAAATGACATCCGTGGCATGGTCAAAAAACAACCGGTATCGCTCATTCAAGGCGTTGAGGTTCTCATTGGCGATCTCCAGATCCTCCATCTTCTTTTCCAGCTTATGGAAGAGGATGGTGTTATACTGGCGGAAAAATTCCATCTCCTCCCCGCAGGGTTTCGCCGGCGCCGCCGGTGCCGTCTCTTGACTCTTCGCCAGCACCTGCCGCAAAATATCCATCAGCGCTTCCGGTTCCTGAGGTTTGACGATGAATGAATCCGCTCCGAGATCAAGGGCAAATGCTTCATCTCGGGCCTCCGTATATGTGGCGGTGTAAAACACGAAGGGGATGTGTTTCAGGGCGGCATCCGCCTTCCATTCCCGGCATAGGGTATAGCCGTCCATGACCGGCATGAGGATGTCGGCGACAATCAGGTCCGGTGGGTGGCTGCGGGCCTTTTCCAACGCCTCCCGACCGTTTTCCGCCGCAACCACCTCCAG
>Ga0208458_1002470_pt1 | contig 13540 bp, 10 predicted proteins | sample AD_UKC085_MetaG_FD_184432 | JGI IMG/M metagenome (GOLD analysis project Ga0208458, IMG submission 184432) | Active sludge microbial communities of municipal wastewater-treating anaerobic digesters from USA - AD_UKC085_MetaG (SPAdes) (version 2) | ecosystem: Engineered > Bioreactor > Anaerobic >... | reverse complement strand
AATATATTCCGCAATCTCTTTGGTTTTTCTTCTGTTGCGGACATACACAATGCCCGTGCCGGGATAATGGTTGATCACGCGGATCATCCTGCCCATCTTATTTTGCTCTTTGACAACCATATAGGTTAGATTGTCCCTCTTGAAGCTTTTCTGAAAGGTGTTCAACTCAGGGAAGCCCAGCTTCTCCTGAATATCTACGACTACTTCCGGGGTGGCTGTGGCAGTGAGCGCCAAAACGGGCACATCGGGAAGATATTCTCTGATTTTGCTGATCTCCAAATAGGGGGGACGAAAGTCGTAGCCCCACTGGGAGATACAGTGCGCTTCATCGACAGCGAGCAGGGAGACATTCATTTGCTGCAAGTGGTTGATAAAGAGCGGGGTTTTCAATCTTTCCGGTGAAACATAGAGAAACTTGACGCTATCTCCATAAACACAGTTGCTAAGCATCGATTCGATCTCGCGGGTGGAGAGTCCGGAGTAGATTGCTCCGGCATTGATACCCCGTTTTTTGAGATTCTCAACCTGATCCTTCATGAGTGCAATGAGGGGCGAAATCACAATACAGATGCCCTCTTTGACCAATCCCGGAACCTGAAAGCAGATCGACTTTCCTCCTCCTGTGGGGAGCAGTGCCAGGGTGTCTTTTCCTTCCAGAACGGAGAGGATAATATCCTCCTGCAACTCCCTGAATCGGTCGTAACCCCAATAATCTTTTAAAACTGCCCTGATCTGTTCTTTCATGCTTCAGTGGTTGAGTGAGGAGGTAGAAAGACCACCTCCTTGTAGTTACAAGTGAAGAGGGTACCCCCTTCTCCTTGAACGAGGAGTTGTCCGTATGGGCTCAATCCTACGATAGTGCCACGCATTTCCTGCCCCCCTATTTTATAATTTCCTAAAGATAAATAACGATAAAAATATTGAAAGTATTGCTTTTCGATAGTGTCCCATTCCTGATTGATAATCAGACCGTACAATTCATCCAATTTCTCTGCCAATTCATGAGCTATCTGATTAACGTCATACAATTGGTTGGTAATCAGCGCCATTGAAATGGGATTGGGTAGGGTAGGGTCGAAATCAATTTGATTGATATTGATACCAACGCCGGCGATAGTAGCTTTGATCTCCTCGCCCTGGATGAGGTGATGGATCAGAATGCCGGCAATCTTTTTCTCATTCACATAGATGTCGTTCGGCCACTTAATCAGAGGATTAGGCAAGTATTGCGCCAGCAAATCGCGGATCGCTACAGCAAAATACTGATTGAAAATGAACTGCTTTTGAGCGGGTAGCGGCGGGCGAAAGAGGGCACTGAAAGCGAGATTTTTCAGAGGCTCACTCAGCCATCGATTATCGGCTAATCCCTTGCCTTCCGTTTGGTGATTGGTATAAATTGCGTAAAAAGGAGTACCCGCTTCCCAGTTTTCGAGATAAAGAGGGTAGGACTCCATGAACGTAACATTCGTAGAATGAGCAGATTCAATAAATTTTAATCGGGATGGTTTCATTCGACAAAAATAAGTATCTTTGCGAGATAAAAAAACAACTTCGATGAAAAAATTTTCAATCTATTATCTTTTTATTATTCCTTTGCTTTTTGTTAAATGTACCGATTTGACAAATGAATATGCGACACAACTTTTTACAGATATTGAATTAAACCGTGCATTCAGACAATGTTTAGTGCAATGTGCGGACAGTTCCAATGCACATTTGATGATTCCCGATTCGGTTCCGATGGGGTTTAATCATTACGATGATGGGTATTATCGAATTCTACTTCCGGCTCACTTAACTCATGTGGATACCCTTTTGCGTGAGAATGGTTTTGGTGAAAAGTTAGATTCCTTGTATTGGAAAACCAATTATGTGGCCTCATTGAATGGCAGCACCATGAAGGCTTATTACAATGAACTGTTTCCAACTATTAACTTTGCTGAGCCCTACAGACTGTTGAGGGGGGACTCCACGGCGATTGTCAGCTATTTTGCAACGCATTATTACGGGGGAGTCTATTCCAGGGTAATGACGATAACGCAGCCTTTGTTCACAGCTCATGGAATTAACACACTTTGGGATGAGGTGCAGGGAGCTTATTATGATCTGTCGGGTCAATTTATAGGACTCAACTATCACGAGTATGTTGCGAATTCTATCGTTGCGGCGATTTTTGAGGAGATGAAACGGGAAGAGGTGCTGATCCGTCGCGATCCTTCACACCGTGGACCTGAATCCGGGAAACTGTATCAGGTGTTTTCTTCCAAATATTAAAAAAATGTATGATTAATCGATTTCTAAAAAAATTATAGCTTATGAGAACAGATAAAATTTTTAGTGGTAAAGTATTAGCGATCTTGTCGGGAGGCGGAGATACTCCTGCGATCAATTCCAGTATTGAAGCAGTAAGAAATCGGGCATCGATGTTGGGATTTAAAGTGTATGGTATTTTGAGAGGCTGGAGGGGTCTGTTGGGCGATGGAGATGTGGTAGATTTGACCAATATTCCATACAATGGGATCTATGGTGGTACCGGACTGCTATCTAGCAGAACCAATCCATTTCCGGGTAAACGCAATCCTGAGGATCGTTCAGAGCAGATCTTGAGAAATATTGAAAGATATAAAATAGATGTTTTGGTGACCATTGGAGGAGACGACACCAATGGAGCTGCCAGAAAAATGTATGAAAAATATAAAATTCCGGTGATCGGTTTTCCCAAGACCATCGATAATGACTTGAGAACCCGCACGATGCACCATTATCAAGGAAAATCGTATGAAACCGTGTTGTGTCCCGGCTTTGCATCAGGTGCGATGCAGATTAAAAAGTTAACCGCTAAGTTGCATACTACCAATGAGTCACACCAACGGATTATGGTGTTGGAGGTGATGGGTCGTGATGCCGGTTGGTTGACCGGGTCAGCTTCTTTTGGAGGGGCGCAAATCTCATTGGTTCCGGAAGTGGAGATGACCAAAGAGCGTAAAGAACGCTTTTTTGAGTTTGTGAAAGAGAAATATCATACCTCTCCGACTAAAAGTTTGATTATTGCGGTTGCAGAGGGAGTTAGATGGTGGAATGATGAAAAAGGAGAGTTGGGCATGGTGTATGCCAGTTCCGATTTGGATGAGTATGGACACCCACGTTTTGGAGGAATCAGCGGAGTGATTGCATCGGAAATTAACAAAAAACTCGGTATTGAGGCAAGAGGACAAATCTCAGGTTATATCCCCAGATCGGGCAGATGCTATGAGTACGATCGTCGACTGACCTCTACGTTGGCTGACAAGGTAGTCGATTTATTGTTGAGAGAGGATTACGGTAAGATGCCGGTAATGAAGGATATCGTGCCTTATAACGAGTTAGAGGAGTTCCATACCAGCGTTATTGAGATGGGCAATATTGGAAACTTCCCGCTACCTCTCGAGTATTACGATCAGGAGCAGTTCCAGTTTTCAGATCAATACACTCACTTTTTGACTCATATCATCGGTGAACCGTATCGTATGCACTTCGAGACTCAGTTTAAGAAAGTGATTCCTGAATAAGTTTAACTTTTTTGTATTATGGCTAGTTTTATTATTGAAGGGGGGCATCCGCTCTCCGGTGAAATTACACCTCAGGGTGCGAAAAATGAAGCTTTACAGATTGTATGTGCCGTGCTGCTGACTGATGAGCCGGTGATTGTACATAATGTTCCCGATATCGTGGATATTCGTCGGTTGATCAAAATTCTGAGCTCTATCGGAGTGGAAGTAACTCCTTTGGGCGGAGGTTCAATCCGTTTTCAAGCACGTCAGATTGATCTGGAGTTTATGAAAACGAAGGATTATGTAAAGTTATCAGGCAAAATTCGTGCTTCTATCATGACCATCGGACCCCTTTTGGGCCGATTTGGAGTGGCGTATGCTTCTGCACCGGGTGGAGATAAAATTGGCCGTAGACCCTTAACTACTCACTTTGAGGGGTTTGAGAAGTTGGGCGCAACGATGTCTCACCATAAAGGGATGATCTATAAGCTCAAAGCGGCTCCGCTAAAAGGCTGTTATATGTTGCTAAATGAGGCTTCCGTGACCGGAACGGCAAACTTGGTGATGGCAGCCGTGCTGGCAAAAGGAACAACCACTATTTTTAATGCAGCCTGTGAACCTTATCTGTTGCAATTGTGCAGAATGTTGAATCGGATGGGTGCCAAAATCTCCGGTTTGGGATCCAACTTGCTGACCATCGAGGGAGTGGAAAAGTTACACGGTTGTGAACATACTGTCTTGCCCGATATGATCGAGATAGGTAGCTTTATTGGAATGGCAGCCCTGAATCGCTCTGAAATTACCATTAAGGATTGCTCCTGGGAGAATTTAGGGATTATTCCTTACACTTTTTCTAAATTGGGGATAAAACTGGAACAACGGGGAGATGATATCTTTGTTCCGAAACAGAATGAGTATGTGATTGAGCGTCAGATGGATGGCTCTATTTTGACGATTGCCGATGCGCCCTGGCCGGGATTTACTCCCGACCTGATCAGTATCGCTTTGGTAACTGCCGTTCAAGGGAAAGGAAGCGTTTTGATTCACCAGAAGATGTTCGAAAGTCGTCTCTTCTTTGTGGATAGCTTGCAAAGTATGGGAGCGCAAATTATTTTGTGTGATCCCCACCGTGCTACGGTGATCGGATTGAATCATCAGATACCGTTGCGGGCAACCAAGATGGCTTCTCCCGACATTCGTGCCGGGGTAGCGCTGTTGATTGCTGCACTTTCGGCAGAAGGAACCAGCGTGATTCAAAACGTGGAACAGATCGATAGAGGATATCAGGATATTGTGAACCGTTTGAATAGCTTGGGTGCAAATATTATCAGAGAGGATTGATCCTATAGATAAACTCAACAGATCCTATTTGTCTTCTGGGAGCCGGTTGTTTCTGGTTAATTACGAATTACGAACCAAAAAAAGTCGAAAGTCGAAAGTCGAAAGGCGAAATCAATTACGAATTACGGGGTTTATGTTATTGCATGTTTGTAAATTATGTTTGCTGGGTTGGTCGTAGAGACGCAATGCCTTGCGTCTCTATGGATATAATTGTAAATATTTGTTTTTCAAATGATTATAATAAAATAAAAATCCGTAATTTTGCAGGTTATTAATTCATTGCATTATGAAATCTCGTTTTCTTTTTGTTATAATTGTAATTTTCTCATTGGGGCAATCCTATTCCCAACAGGAATTTCAATCTTTGTTTAACACCAAAATGAAAGAGGGGGTTGCTTGTTATCGCATTCCCGCTTTGGCAAAAGCTACCAATGGCGATCTGATTGCCGCCATCGACGAAAGAGTTCCCTCTTGTGGCGATTTACGGCACAGCGCGGATATCAATATCGCTATTCGCAGAAGTGAAGATAACGGCAAAACCTGGTCGGAGATTGAAGTGATTGTGGATTTTCCACTTGGAGAGTCTGCCTCAGATCCATCCATTATTGTGGATCAAATCACTAAAGAGATCTTTCTGTTTTACAACTATATGAACTTAAATCTGGAAAAAGAGGTTTACTATTTGCACTACGTAAAAAGTACGGATCACGGCAAAACCTGGTCTGATCCGGTGGATATAACCCAACAGATTTCAAAACCGGAATGGCATAAAAATTTCAAGTTTATCACTTCCGGCGAGGGAATCCAAACCCGCTCGGGGAAACTGTTACACACCTTGGTTAATCTCGAAAATGGATTGGTGCTGTTTGGTTCTGATGATCACGGGAAAACCTGGCATCTCATCGATCATCCCCTCAAACCGGCAGATGAATCAAAAGTTGTAGAATTAGCGGATGGCACCTGGATGGTCAACAGCAGAGTAAACGGCTTGGGTTGCAGGTATGTTCACATATCCGATGATGAAGGGAAAACCTGGAACTCCAAACCTGATTCAGTACTGATCGATCCGAGCTGCAATGCCGCTATTTTAAATTATCCATACAAAATTGAAGGAGAAATCAAAAATATCTTGATTTTTTCAAACCTGGTATCGAAAAATAACAGAGAAAATCTGTCTGTAAGATACAGTCTGGACAACGGTGCAACCTGGTCCGACCCCAAAACGATTTACGCCGGTTCCGCAGCATATTCTTCGCTCTGCATCCTACAAAATGGTGACATAGGCCTATTCTTCGAAAAGGATGATTATAGCGACAATGTTTTTACCGGTTTTTCACTGGAATGGCTCCTAGCGGAATAGCAAAACTCGTGATAGTACCGTAAAAAGCATCAGTCATCTAAGACTGTTCTATCGATCCAAGGGTAAACCCGATCTTTTAAACGGGTAATAAAAATAGTTAAAGTTAAATTGTTGTCCTTTATTTTCTGTAAAGATTCGTAATACTCAATAGGTAAAAATTCAACAGATTCAGATTTCCAAACATCATCCCCGGTCGGAGAAATGATGGCAAACTCATATTTGATACATACTTTATGTTTAACTGTTCGTATCCAAATAATTTTTCCTGTACCTTCAAAAATTTTAGGTTCCTTAATTATGGGATATTGGAATAAAACTATATGATTTTTACCCGGATTTTTTTTGTCAAAAATAATTTGATAATTATATTTGTGTCTCGAATACCCATCTCCGGCATTTGAATTTGCTGAGGCTTCGTACGTTTTATCTTGATAATGGAATTCATAATAGTAAATATGAGTATTCGAAGTCACGTATAGAAACTCCCCTTCACTTATTTCCCAATCGTATTTTTGTTTAAATTTGTCAATACTTGTTGTTTTCAAACATGAACACAACACAAAGATTTGAAAAAAAATTAATATCTTGACCTTCATAATTTAGTCTATCCGCTTGCAAATATACATATAAAATTTCGGATTTCGGATTTCGGATTTCGGAAGTTTGGCATTGAGCTTTTTAATATAATCCATTGATATTTAATAATATATATTATTTGGAAATAAAAATAATTGGGGGGCAGACAAAACTTTCCTTATAGGCTATTTCATTTCCCCACTCTAGAATGTTCGACCTTTTTGAACATGTGTGATCAATTACGAATTACGATTTGAACTATCACTCCAAAAATTAATTCTAAATTCTAATTTCTAAATTTACAATAATGTCACCCCTTCGGGGTTATTTTTAAGTAAGAAGTATGAAATCAGAAATATGAAATAGATACATTTATAAGTGTAAATGCATGATGTTCAAATAATTCTGAATTCTAAATTTAAAATTTTCGCCTTCCGACTTTCGCCTTTCGCCTTTTTATAGATTCGTAATTCGTAATTCGTAATTGGATTTATTCCGAAATTGTTTACTCATTAAATTTTACCTTTTGCTCGGAAATCGGTGTTCTCACATCCTGCGGACTAATCAGCACGCCCGGTTCTTTGGGGGCTATCTTGAAGGTGATGTTGTGCTCTTTGAGTTGGGTGATGAGGTCGATTACAGTGTGAATCTCTACCGTTTCGGTGCAGAATACCAACTCGTTGATTTTCTCATCTTCCAGCAGTTCAATAAACTTTTTCTGATCAAACGGAGTGGTGAGGTCACTGAATAGGAGCTTTTCGGGAACAGTATCATTCAGCTGTACCAAAAGTGCAACGCGATGAACTTCCTCCCCCCCTAATATCATTATTTTCCTAGAAGAAGAATCCCCAAAATAAAACGACTTAATCTTGAATTTATGCAATAGATAACGGAGAGAGTTCATGGCGACGGTAGTCCACATGGCACCTAAAACGATGATGGCGCGTGAATATCGGGCGGTTTCCGGTAGAAGCGAGTATATTAAAAGTATGGCGACCGTACCCAGCAGGATTCCTTTGTTGATTTTGTGCAGCGCAAAGGGCTTTTTGTACCCCTTCATGAAGGCAATGCAAAGGATCCACGTAACAATGTAGAGTGGTACGAAAAGATAACGGTAGATGGGCGGATAGGGCGCGATTAAAACCGCTTGCTCCCAATATTTTGCCAGCAATAACATCCCGGAATAGATCACGATAAAGTCGAGAATAGGCATCATCAACTGGGCTACCACTCTTTTGAGAATCGCTAAGCCGGCGCGCAACCAAATCGCAAAATTGAGAAAGTGGCGGTAAATTTTGGCGGCTCCTCCAATGAAATGTTTCTCCACAAAGATCTGCATCGCTTTGTAAAAAACGATGACGTAATTGAGAGAACCTTTTTTGGTACTTTCTCCCTTGTAGTGGATAATCCTTGTTTCGGGATAGTAATAGTTTTTGTAGCCACCTTGAGTAATGCGGTAGGAAAGATCCACATCCTCGCCGTACATAAAGAAGGTGTTATCCAATGATCCAACTTTGTCGATTGCAGTTTTGCGCAACAACATGTAGGCTCCGGCAAGTACTTCAACTTCATTGATCTCATTATCATCCAGATAAGTAAGGTGATATGAACTAAATTTCTTAGATTTTGGGAACAGTTTGGAGAGTCCGAATATCTTGTAAAAAGCCACGGAAGGGATGGGGAGTGCTCTTTTGGATTCCGGAAGAAATTCCCCCTCTCCATTGATCATTTTCACTCCCAGGGCGCCGGCATCCGGATGTTCATCCATAAATTGGATTGACTTCTCAAAGGTGTCTTTTTGTACCAGTGTGTCAGGGTTGAGCAGCAGGATGTACTCTCCCTTTGCCATGTCAATCGCCTGGTTGTTAGCCCGGGAGAAGCCCACATTTTCCTGATTGGCAATCAGATGTACCTGCGGGAAGCACTCCTGAACCATCTCAACGGATTGATCTTGAGAGTTGTTATCCACAACAAAGATCTCAGCTTCAATATTTTGAGTGGCATCCAGAACCGAATCCAAACATTGTCTTAAAAAATGTTTGACATTATAGTTAACGATGACAATACTGAGTTTCATAATCTTATTGTGTGGGCAGATAAGCCATGACTGTCTTTTGAGATCTTACCTTATCTGCTATTTTTACATTGATTTTGGCGTTGAGGGGAAGAAAAAGATCTACACGAGATCCGAATTTGATGATTCCCATCTCTTCACCTTGTTTAACTTGATCATTTTCCCGGGAGTAGGATACAATCCGTCTGGCAACAGTGCCGGCAATTTGTCGGAACAGGATCTCTACTCCCTTTTCAGTGCGCACTACCACACTGTTATGCTCATTATCTTTCGAGGCTTTGGGTAGTTTGGCGATATAATGTTTCCCGGGATGGTACTGAACGTAAGACACAGTTCCATTTATCGGGTAGCTGTTGACATGAATGTTAAAGGGGGACATGAAGATCGAGATTTGGATTCGTTGATCCTTAAAATACTCATCTTCAAATATTTCGTTGATTTGAACTACAGTTCCATCTGCAGGGCTAAGCACGCCGTCAGCAGTTCTGTTGATAACACGTGAGGGAACTCTAAAAAAACGGATAGTCAAAAAGAGAACAGTAAGTAGCGTTACCGTTACGATAATATCCAAACAGACACAGGGAGACTTAAAGCCAATAAAGTAAAGGCAGAGTAAAAAAATAACAATCAACAACACAACCCCGATAGAGTTGTATCCCTCTCTGTGAATTCTCATGGATTAACTACTTATTTTTTGAGTTGATACAGAAAAAAGGTGTTAAAAGGGATATCTTCCGGAGCTGTTCTGCGAATAACCCGTCTGGGAAATTGATATTCATCAAGGAAATACTGGAATGTAGTATATTGCGAACCCATAATGTTGTCATTCAAGAAGTTGGTAATATACTCGGTAGATTTATTATTCTTTGAGTAGCATACTAAGTTGTTGTAGGCATAGGGTAGTCCGTAATAGGGATTGAATGAGAGGGTATCGTAAGTATAGTCATAAGTTACTTTAGTGGAATATTCCGGAAATTCATCAGAGATATTGATAATATTGTCCCCACTGTAGGTGACTTTTCTATGACAGTTTAGAGTTAATGCTTTAGATCCATTTTCTTTATACAGTGTAGTAACCATTGGGTTCTCTCCAATTATTTTTTGGTAAAGAGGGGCTTTCACAATTTTATCCAATCCTGTAAAGTAAACTACATCATAATACTCTACTATTTGAGTAATTTTAGTAGTTTCTTCATCTCTTTGAAACAGGACCTCCATGCGGGTAGCTCCATCCATCACATAAGTGATTCTAGTTACTAGCTGACTGACGTAATAGAGTTTGACTTTTTCAACATATAGTGGGGTGGAGTGTTCAATGGATGCTACAGTCTTATCTTCGTTGTAAGTAAACTTAAAGTAGTAATGTATCGAATCTTGTCGATCTAATACATCTATCTTTTCAATGTTACCTTCTTTATCGTAGATATAGGTTTGATCGGGGTCACCCACTTCACTGAGTTCCCAGATTTTATATATTTTTTGTTTTGTACGATAAATATCCTGATCACCTTTATCGCAAGCAATAAATAAAAAGAGGGCCCCTAAAAAAGTTACAAAATATAACAGTTTTTTCATGAGAGTATAAATTTAATGATTATCTAAAACAAACACGCAAAGATAGTAAAAAAACTTGTACATTTGCAATTGAGTATTGATAAAATTAAATACTTGTGTATAAGTAAATTAAAAACCGATCAGTTACTATGACCTACTTTTTTGATCAACTGAAAGAGGCTTTTGTTCTTCCATTAAGCAATCCGGTGTTGGTTTTTTCCCTTATTCTTTTTATTATTCTTTTAACTCCGATCCTTTTACGTAAATTAAATATTCCAAGCATTATCGGTTTGATTATAGCGGGAGTGATTATCGGACCTTATGGGTTTAACTTTTTAGAGAAGAATGCAGCGATAGATCTTTTCTCAACTATTGGGTTGCTTTATATCATGTTTATTGCAGGGTTAGATCTGGATTTGAATGAGTTTAAGAGTAACAGGAATAAGAGTATTTGGTTTGGTTTTTTCACTTTTATCATTCCCTTTGGACTTGGATTTCCCGTATGTTACTACCTTTTGGGTTACGGTGTGGATGCTAGTATTTTAATTTCAAGTATGTTTTCCACACATACCATGGTTGCTTATCCTATAGTCAGCAAGTTAGGCGTTGCCAAGAATAGGGCTGTAGCGGTTACTGTTGGTGGAACTATTTTGACAGACACTTTAGTTTTGATTATTTTGGCAGTTGTTGTGGGGAAACATCAGGGTGGTTTAAGTTCTGAGTTTTGGATCCGTTTGGGGGTTTCTTTGACCATATTTACATTGATCATGTTTTTGATCATCCCTCGTATTGCCAAATGGTTTTTTAAAAAGTTGGAGAGCGAAAAGCACTCACACTATATTTTTGTATTGTCGGTTGTCTTTTTTGCGGCTTTCTTGGCAGAAATGGCCGGTTTAGAGCCGATTATTGGGGCTTTCTTTGCAGGATTAGCACTTAATAAGTTGATTCCTCACTCCTCTGCGCTAATGAATCGGATTGAATTTATGGGGAATGCTCTTTTTATTCCCTTTTTTCTGATTAGTGTCGGGATGATTGTAGATGTGAAAGTAATTCTGAATGGCCCGGCAGCCTTAATTATTGCAGCGACACTCTCTGTTGTAGCGATAGCCGGGAAATGGCTGGCTGCTGCTGTAACACAATTGGTATTCCGGTTTTCCGGAGCACAACGTCAGTTGATTTTTGGATTGAGCGGATCACACGCTGCTGCTACTTTGGCTGTGATTTTAGTGGGCTATAATGCAGGAATTTTAGATGACAATATTTTAAATGGGACGGTGATCCTGATTTTAATTACTTGTGTTGTGGCTTCCTTTGCGACAGAGAAAGCAGCCCGTAAAATTATGGTAGAAGCCGAAGAAAGTGAAGGAGAGATTGTGAAAGCAGAAGAGTACACCTCTTCCAATATTTTATTGCCGATAGAGAATGTTTCGAACACTGAAAAAGTTGAAAAATTGCTGGAGTTTGCCATTTTTATTCGGGATAAAAAATCGGTTCATCCACTCTCTGTTTTGACAGTAGTTTCCAATGATGAAGAGGCTGAAGTAAATATTCTCAAAGCAAGAAATAAACTGGAAGCGTGTGTTGCAAAGGCATCTGCTTTTGAAACCAATGTGAATGTGATCACCACTATTGACCACAATGCAGCCAGTGGAATCAGCAGGATTGCAAGAGAGATTATGGCAGATGCCATTATCTTGGGATGGCCTTCCCGGAAAGGCTTTTTTGACAAGCTAATCGGGGAGAAAATGGATATGATTCTTGAGAACTCCGAAAAAACTATCTATGTTTGTCACCCCGCCAAACCTTTAATCCTGCATAAGCGAATCATATTGGTTGTTCCTCCCTTTGCGGAACATGAAAGTGGCTTTAAATTGTGGTTTGCCAATGTGATTCGATTAGCCCAAGAACTGAGCGTGTCTGTTCAGGTATATGGTAATGAAGATAGTTTTAAATCGATTCAGCGTCTCTATAAGGAGAATAAATTCAATGCTACTTTGGTAACCCATGAATTTACTGATTGGGATGATTTCCTTATTTTATCCAGGGATATTAAAGATGATGACTTAATTTTCCTGGTTTCAGCACGTAAAGGGGCTACTTCTTATATGAGCATGATGGATAAACTGCCGGCAAAGATTGAAAAATATTTCAGAGATCACAGTAGAATTATTATTTATCCTGAACATTATAGTGATGAGCATGCGATGAATCAATACAAAGATTTTTCAGGTGAAACCATTAATAAGGGAATTGAGGCGGTTCAAAAATTGAGTAAAGGGATAGGTAATATCTTTAAAATTAAAGATGAGGAATAAAAAAAATTATTCTATGTACTAAACAAAAGAAAAGAACGTTTTTTTTGAATAGTTTCATTGTATGAAAAGATTTTTTTGCCTTTTTTTGATCATATTGAGTTTTATTCAGGCTCAGGCTCAAGTTGAAGCTCCTAAATACAGTAATGAATTTTTGAATATTGGCGTTGGTTCGCGTGCGTTAGGAATGGGAGGTACTATGAGTGCGACTGTCAATGATGTAACAGCCGGGTATTGGAATCCGGCGGGATTATCAAGAATGGAGAAAAAATATGAACTGGGATTGATGCACTCTGAGTATTTTGCAGGCATTGCTAAATATGATTACATAGGTGCAGCATACCGGATTAATAATCAATCGGCTGTTGCGCTCTCTTATATCCGGTTCGGAGTGGATAATATCATGAATACTACGGAGTTGATCGATGCTCAGGGGAATATCGATTACGATAAAATCTCCTACTTTTCGGCTGTAGATAATGCTTTCTTACTCAGTTATGCACATCAAATTATGGGGCATGAAGAATGGTCACTGGGAGGTACCGCAAAGATCATCAGAAGAACAATCGGTCAATTTGCAGGATCTTGGGGCTTTGGATTGGATTTCGGAGTACAATATAGTCGTAACGGATGGAGTGCGGGATTGGTAGCCAAAGATGTTACCTCTACTTTTAATGTGTGGAGATACAGTCTGACGGATGAGGTGATTCGCGTTTTTGAAGAGACTCAAAATGAGATACCAACCAACAGCCTGGAATTGACATTACCCAAGTTGGTGTTGGGGGGAGCTAAA
>Ga0208458_1002455_pt1 | contig 13601 bp, 12 predicted proteins | sample AD_UKC085_MetaG_FD_184432 | JGI IMG/M metagenome (GOLD analysis project Ga0208458, IMG submission 184432) | Active sludge microbial communities of municipal wastewater-treating anaerobic digesters from USA - AD_UKC085_MetaG (SPAdes) (version 2) | ecosystem: Engineered > Bioreactor > Anaerobic >... | reverse complement strand
ATGATGGGGTGGCCGGGGAAATGCCCCTGGAAAAAGGGTTCATTGATGGTTACATTCTTCATGCCGACGATTGATTCTCCGGGCACAAACTCCAGGATCTTATCCACCAGCAGGAAAGGATAGCGATGGGGAATAATGCGCATGATGGCATTGATGTCAAACACCACTTCCTTGCTCTTGGTCTTTTGATAGATCATCTGTAGCTCTTGCTTCTTCTGGATTTGACGCAGCTTTTTCACCAGCTCCACATTGGTCTTGTGTCCGCTACGCGCAGCCAGGATGTGCCCCTTGATCGGCATGCCCAATAGCGCGATATCACCCAGAAGATCGGCAACTTTGTGGCGAACAAATTCATTATAGTAGCGCAAGGGGTGGCTATTCAGGATTCCTTCTGAGGAGACCGTTACTTCTTCATGGTAGCCAAAGACATCCTGCAGATGCTTCAATTCGGCTTCGCTGATTCCGGGTTCTGCGATCACCAGAGCATTCTCCAGCGATCCGCCTTTGATCAGCCCCATTTCCTTGAGCTGCAGGATCTCTTTGATGAAGCAGAATGTGCGCGCTCCGGCAAAATCCCTTTCGTAACAATCGATATTGGGCAGCCAGGTATATTGCGTGCCGAGATAGGGGTGCTTGTAATCGATCATGAAGGTTACCTTCAGCTCATTGGAGGGAACGATTACTACATCCACATTATCTTCCGGAGCGGAGAAGCTGATGGGGCCTTCGATCTCGAAGTAAACCCGTTCGCTATCCTGCTGCACCCTGCCCGCTTGTTTGAGCAGGTTGAAAAAAACGATAGGCGAACCGTCTGCCACAGGAGCTTCAGGTCCGTCGATCTCGATCCTGATATTGTCCAGATTCAAGCCTTTGATGGCTGAGAGTACGTGCTCTATGGTGCCAACCGTAGCACCATTCACGCCAATGGTAGTTCCACGGGATATATCCACCACATGATCGATATCGGCAGGTATCTCTGGCCTGTTTGGCAGATCTACACGAACAAAGACGATGCCTTCCTCGGCTGAAGCCGGTTTGAAAGTGATAGTGGATATCTCACCGGAGTGCAAGCCAATCCCGGTGTAGGATACTTGCCCGCCAATGGTATGTTTGTATTCACTCATTATGATCTTCCTTGTTTTGTTTTACCCAGCTACGGTACATTTCGGGCAGATACTTCTGCGCCACGATTATGCGTTTCATGGTATTGGCATCGATGGCAGGAGTCCCAAAATACTTCGCTCCAGCGGGGATACTGGCAGCGATTCCACTTTGCGCGCCGACCATGACCCTGGACCCAATCGTGATGTGACCCGCTGCACCCACCTGGCCAGCGAGATAGACGTAATCGCCCACGATGGTGCTGCCAGCCAGGCCCACTTGCGAGCAAAGAATACTGTGCTCTCCCACTACGCAATTGTGCCCGATCTGGACCAGATTGTCGATCTTGGTCCCTCTACCGATGATGGTGGAACCTAGCGTTGCTCTATCGATGCAGCTATTGGCCCCGATCTCCACATCATCGTGGATCACTACATTGCCAACCTGGGGGATTTTTACCTGAATGCCATCCATTAGCAGGAATCCAAAGCCGTCAGCTCCGATCACCACCCCGCTATGGATGATGCACTTGCGCCCAATCACGCAGTCTTCATATACTTTCACATTGGGATATAGCTTCGTCCCAGCGCCTATAGAGCTTCCTGAAGCTACTGAGCAGGCGTCACCAATAACCACGCCTTTACCCAGACTTACATTGGCCCCGACCACGGCGTAGGCTCCGATCGCCACTTCGCCCTCAAAATGTGCGCTGTCATCGACGATGGCCGTGGGATGTATGCCCCAGCTCTGCATCTTCTCTTCCTGCGAGAGCCAGTAGGCCACGAGGCGCATGAAGCTGAAATAGGGCTTATCGGTAATCAACAGGGATCTCCCCGCAAAGGCAGGGGCAAACTTCTCATTGGTGATGATCAGACCAGCGGAAGAGCTAACAACGCTTTCCACCAGCTTCTCCTGTTCGCAAAAGACCACTGAAGAGGTATTGGCCTCGCCAGCTTCGCCGACGTTATTGAAACTCCCCGTGATCTCTTTTGGGGCTATTCCCTGAGTCACATAGGCAATCTCTTCTCCCCGTAGTTGTTTCGCAAAAGTCTTCATCAGGGCTTGGGCTCGTCGGGTTTGGTCTGTCCGCCAAAATCGCCGAAGGGATCCTTGTTTTCCCCAAAGGGATCTTTATTTGTACCAAAGGGATCTGTAGTCTCGTCTGGCTTGATCTCAGTACCCGGAATTTCCGGAGTGTCAGTTGGTTTGATGGTATCTTTATTCAGATCCTGCAGCACCTGTTCCGTGAGATCGATGCTGGGAGCGGCATACAATACCACGCCCATACTTACGTCCAGTATCATGGTGTAGTTTTCGTTTTTGGCAATCTTTACAATGATGTCGTGAATCTTCTTGGTAAGGGGATCGATAAGCTCGCGGTAACGTGTTTCAGCTCTTCCGCCCTCGCCGAAGTAATCTTCCAGCAGTTGTCCTGCTTCTGCCTTCTTGGCATCGATCTGGGCTTGTAGATCACGCTTCGTAGCTTCGCTCACTGCTAGGCGACGGATCTCAAAATCACGCTCCATCTGCTTGATTTCTTCGTCCAGACTGCGAATCTGGTTGGTCCAGTTCTGGCGGTCCAATTGGAATAAACGGCTGATCTCAGCTGCTTCGTTGCTATCCACCAGGATGCGATCGGTATTCACGTAGCCCAGCTTCACGTTCTGCGCGCCAAGGCTCAGGATGCCGATCAGGATCAGGGTAAAAAGTATCAGTTTCTTCACTCAAATCTCCTTAGTTCTCGATCTTGAATATGGGATCGAGCACTTTTACTGCCCGCACATCGTCTACGCGGCGAACCGGCGTCGTGAGCGGGGCTTCATGTAATAATTCTGGATTATCCTTTGCTTCCTGCGCTATTTCTATCATCGCTTTGGCGAAGGCATCCAGTGAATCCAGGCTCTCGGTTTCGGTCGGCTCCACCATCATCGCTTCTGGTATGATCAGCGGGAAGTACACGGTGGGAGCATGGAATCCCTTGTCCAATAGACGTTTGGCTATATCCAGGGTGGATACTCCACTATCTTTTTTCTGCCAGCTACTATCGGCCACAAACTCGTGCATGCAGGGTTCGGGGTGTTGAATGTGATAGTAGTCCTTTAAGATGGCCATCAGGTAATTGGCATTGATGATGGCGTTTTCGCTTACCTTGCGCAGCCCTTTGGCACCTAGCATTTTGATGTAGATATAGGCTCGCACGAGTATCGCGAAGTTGCCATAAAAGCTTTGTACCTTACCGATGGAGGTGGCTTCGTGGCTGTAATCCAGATGGTATCCATTGGCATCGTGCGAGACCATCGGTACAGGCAGATAGGGGATCAGCTTTTCTGATACACCTACAGGGCCTGCTCCTGGTCCGCCACCACCGTGTGGAGTTGCGAAGGTCTTATGCAGATTGAAGTGCATCACGTCAAAACCGATCTTTCCGGGCTGAACGATGCCCAATAGAGCGTTCAGGTTCGCTCCGTCCATGTAGATCAAGGCGTCCACGCTGTGCATGATCTCGGCGATCTGCTCGATCTGAGTCTCAAACAGCCCCAACGTATTGGGATTGGTGAGCATAAAGCCAGCAGTGTTTTCGTCCACAATTTCCTTCAAGCGGGCTATATCACAGCGGCCATTGGCGTCGGACTTCAGCTCCACTACATCAAATCCCACCAGATTGCAAGTGGCAGGATTGGTGCCATGCGCGCTATCAGGAATGATGATCTTGGTCTTGTGTGAATTTCCTTTGGCTTTGTGATAAGCAGAGATGATTTTGATGCCAGTAAATTCGCCTTGGGCACCAGCCACTGGTTGCAGAGTCACTTTGGCCATTCCGGATATCTCAGCCAGATCTTGCTGCAGTTCATACATCAACTCCAGCGCGCCTTGCAAGGTGCTTTCTGGCTGATAGGGATGCAGATTGGCAAAGCAAGTGTGACGCACCAGGCTCTCATGCACTTTGGGATTGTACTTCATGGTGCAGCTACCCAGAGGATAAAGCCCCTTTTCGATGAAGTGATTCTTGTGCGACAGCTCTATATAGTGGCGCATCACGTCCAGCTCGCTCACTTCGGGCAAGCGGGCAGTGTCTTTCCTGTGATGTTTGGCAGGTATCAATTGCTCCAGGGGTGTGTCGATCTCACGGGGAGGCAGGGTAACGCCTCTTCTTCCCTCTGATGAATGTTCAAATATGGTCCTAGACATGGCAAACCTCCTGCATCGCTTTCACAAACTCATCGATTTCCGCTTTCCTCTTCTTTTCTGTAACGGCAAGCATCAATTGCTTCTCACCCACCTTCACACCCGCGTAGATCGCTCTGGGAAGCATCTTCTCGATGATCTGATCGGCGGAAATGGGTGTATTGATCACAAATTCCTTAAAGAATGAAGCCTGCGGATAAGCCAGATTGATTCCCGGGATTTTGGCCAGTTCGCTAGCAAGATAATGCGCTTTCTGAGTGGATTGGAGAGCAACTTCCTTCAAGCCTTCTCGACCCATCAGACTCATATAAACCGTAGCCGCGAGGGTGCACAAGGATTCATTGGAACAGATATTTGAGGTCGCCTTTTCGCGGCGGATATGCTGTTCCCGAGCCTGCAGGGTGAGTGCATAAGCCCGTTTCCCTTCTTTATCCAGAGTACCGCCAACGATGCGGCCTGGCATCTGACGGGCCATATCAAGCTTGGTGGCAAAGAATCCAAAGAGCGGGCCGCCCATGTACATGCTATTGCCCAGAGCCTGTCCTTCACCCACCACGATATCTGCATTGTACTCAGCCGGCGCATTGAGGATGGCCAGGGAGATGGGATCCACGCAGGTGATCATAAGGCATTTGGCCTGGCTATGCGCGATTTCTGAGATCAGGGCAGCGTCTTCGATATTGCCTAAATAATTCGGGATTTGCAGCACCACGCTGCTGATGCTATCATCCATCATTGTCTTCAGGGCGGCGCTATCGATCACGCCGTCCTTGGCTGGCGCAGTTAAAAGCTCGATGCCCACACCTTCTGTATATGATTTGATTACTTGTACAAATGCGGGATGCAGTGTAGCAGGCAGAATCGCCTTCTGGAGCTTGTTCTTTCGCACTGCCATGAGGATGGCTTCTGCCACCGCACTGGCGCCGTCGTACATTGAGGCATTGGCGATTTCCATGCCAGTAAGCTCACAGATCATGGTTTGATACTCATAGATAAACTGCAGGGTGCCCTGGCTGATTTCAGCCTGATAAGGGGTGTAAGCAGTGAAAAACTCCGGCCGCGACACGATGGAATCCACCGCAGCGGGGATAAAATGATCGTAAACGCCAGCACCCAGGAAGGAATTTGCATTCTGAGAGCAGAGATTTTGACAGGTCTGGCTCTTGATCTTGTATGTTATTTCCAGCTCAGACATAGCTTTGTCCAAATCCAGATCTTGGTTCAATCTAAACTTGTCTGGGATCGCTTGAATCAATTCTTCAAACTTAGTGATCCCAATACGGGCAAACATTTTTTGCCTATCTCTATCTGTATTAGATATATAGGGCATCATAGCTCCTTTTGTACTGCGTACAAAGAATAGTTTTTTGCCAGCCAAGTAAAAAGGGGGTTTATGTCAATGGAAATCTGCTCTAGCCTTGATGTACTGTCTTTGATGGGGAGGTAAATACCTTGCCTCTTCGACGGCTGGATGTTGACAAAGCCTCCCAGCATCTTGAAGGACGTACCAAAACCATAGACATATTCCCCAGGGGCGACGCATGAGACAGGGATTTTACCGCGGTTTTGTGTCGCTCTCCGGATGATTGGTGATAGTCAGGCTACTAAGCCATCGAGTATGGAATCAGAGTTTATAGCTAGAACAACCTGTAGGTTCTGCGGTGTTCTATGCAAGCGCCAAAGGTTGCCAAAGCCCGATAATGCTGAGCAGTGCCATAGCCCTTGTGACGTGCAAAACCATATTCAGGGTATCTGGTATCAAGCTTTGTCAGCAAGCGGTCACGATGCACTTTTGCCAGGATCGAAGCTGCTGCTATGCAGGGATGTTTCCCATCTCCCTTGACTATCGCCAAAGCCTTACCAGACATGGCTGAGGGAACATCCCGTCCATCAATCAGGGCAAAATCAGCCCTCGGACTCAAGGCAGCGAAAGCCTTCACAAAGCCCTCCAGGGAAGCTTGAAGGATGTTTATCTCATCCACTCGCGCGGCGGAGACCTCGATGATGCTAAAGGCGATTGCGCTATCTACGATCTTTTCATACAGCTTGTCCCTGATACTGGCACTAAGCTGTTTGGAATCGTTCAATCCAGATATTGGCTTCTCGTAGTCCAGAATGACAGCAGCCACTACCAGTGGCCCAGCCAGCGCCCCTCGTCCCGCTTCGTCGATACCTGCGATGTGAGTGTGGGAGCCAGCTTTAAGGAAGTTTAGATCGTGGCTATAATCCATCGCTGCCCAGGATGAAGAAGAGGCGATGATACTGCTTGTCCAAAACTGATGCGCGTTTGTGCAGCAGATTGGTCTTGCCCCGAGTACTGCGGATTGCGAGTAGCTTTAGCCCAGCTGCCTCAATCAATGGCAGCAGTTCGCTGCACATATACACGCGTTGTTGATGCTCTTCGGTCTTCAGAGCATACAGCGGTCCCTGCTTTGTATAGCAGCTCAGACGCGATATCTGGCGATGATGATAGGATTCATACCAGGCTTCATGCACCATAGCAGTCTGTCCATTCCTGGTATAATTGCAGTTGTCTGCGAAGTTTTCCATGCTGTTTAGCAGGGTCGAGATATCGAAGATGAAGATAGCTCCTGGGGCGAGGGCTTTCTTCACTTCAGCCAGACAGGTTCTGACCTCTGAAGTCTGCGTAAGGTAGTTGATACTGTCAAAGAGGCAAAAGATGAGATCGTAATCTCTGCCTGGGATGGGATCGGTCAAGGAAGCCTGATAGAGCTTTGGCTTCACTTCTTTGCCAGCAGCATTGATCAACATCTGTGGGGAAAGATCGCAGGCATCCACATCATAACCCGCCACTACCATCCGAGAGCCTACATTTGCCGTGCCACAAGCCAGTTCCAGCGCTTTCTTGCCCTTGCTGTGACCATACTGCTGATGCCAGTCTATCAGATTCTCTATCCATAAATCGTAGTCCACATGCGCCATATAGCTGTCGTAATGATCGGCAAAGAAGGAATACGAAGAATCAGCTTTGGCCAGTGCTGCCCGCAATTCGGGAAAGGATAAGGCCATACAGTCAGAGAGACTAAGATCACATAGTACCTTCAACCCCCTCGCTATATCCAGAGAGTTGTATCCGCCCAGATCCCCAGCCAATGAGAAGTGACAGGATTCTTTTCCAAAGAAGATGTGCAAAAAGGCTCCTGGATCGCCACTAAGGATTAGATCTGCCTCGCGACGTGAACTGAGTAACAAGACCTTCTGCCGAGAGCCATTGGCATAAAAAGAGTGGATCCGCGTGATGGCGTGAAAAGGCAATCCCCCCAACAGGGCTATTGCTGCGCCGTCATCAGCAAAAGCATAGAGTTCGCCTTGCTTCGCCAGGCGCGTCAGGAAGTCCGCCGATTGCTCACTGGCCACCACCAAGGAAAAATCCGCATGGATATGTACTGACGATACAAGGTCTGGCAAGGCACAGGCTTCTTCCAGACTAAGATAAACCACAGCCTCAGGGTCGCTGGGAACAAGGCAATCGCTGGGAGTGAAACGCAGCAGTTCGTCAAGGATAGCGGTTGCTTCTTGCGGTACCTGGAGCTTCAGTTTCATCCGCGTTTATCGCTGCTGCCAGGTTTGACCAGAGGAATGCCCCGTGTGCATAGCTCGCATGCCTCGGGATCCCAAAGCGGTACTTCCATGGAGAGCAGAGCTTCCAAGGGCACGCCAAAATCCAGTGCTCCCGCCGTGCGATCCACTAATAGCCCGATAGCTACCACGTTGATATTCTCCTTTTTGACCGCCTTCAAGACCTCGTTGATGCTGCCGCCAGTGGAAAGGATGTCCTCGATCACCACCGCTCTTTGCACGCTGCCCAGATCAAACCCGCTACGGAAGCTCATCTCACCGTCCTTGCGCTGGCAAAAGATGAATTTCTTGCCCATCAGCCGCGCCACGTCGTAAGCCAGAACAATGCCCCCATAGGCAGGCCCGATCACGGTATCAAAATCGTAATCCTGTAAACGCTCAGCGAGGCGTTTACAAAGGGTATGCGTAGCTTCTGGATTTTGCAATACTTTGATCTTTTCGATATAGCGATCGCTATGCTTACCGCTGGTGAGGCTGAAATGTCCTTCCAATAGTGCACCTTCCTTCTTCAAAATCTCGCTGCAAAGATACGCGTCGTCCAATGACAACAGGAAGTCTTTTACCTGCTCCTCGGCATCGCGGGGCACTTGAAGCTGCATCATATACATGTCACCAGCTATCGAGGGATACATGCTCATCATGCGCTCATTGAGCAGAGCCACCTCAAAGCCCGCTTCCTGCAAGAGCGCTTTCACCATTTCCGCTTCAAACAAATCTGTGTAACTGGCTACTGTTACCATTGTGGGATCCATCGTACTACTCCTTATCTTTGTTAGTTTTAGCTATTATCGCATTACTGCAGTTCTCGCGCAAAGCAAAGGGGGCAGTATCCACCACCCCCTCAGCGATAATATAATTGTTTATCAGCCTTTGCCGATCTCAATACCGCGTTTGATGGCTTTGAGATTCAGTTCCAGCAGGTCGGGGTTCTTCTGTTTCATGAAGCCTGTGAGGTCTTCCTCCATGGTTTCATACTTGATCAGGCCTGTTTTACCAATGATGATGCCGATGGCGAGCATATTCAGCACCATCTGGTTACCGATTTCCAGAGCGATGTCTACCATCGGAGCGGCAACGATTTGGATGTCGGCGCGTTTGCAGCCATTGGGGCACATATTGGTATTGTAGATCAGAATGCCGCCAGGACGTATCGAGGAGGCAAACTTATCTATAGAAGGCTGATTGAGGGCTACCAGGATATCGGGATAGCTAACGATCGGAGAGGCGATATCGGTATCCGACACCACGGTGGATACATTGGCCGTACCTCCCCGCATCTCGGGGCCGTATGAGGGTAACCAGGAAACGTTCTTGCCTTCGGCCATTCCAGCCTTGGCCAAAAACTTGCCGATGGTCAGTACACCCTGACCACCAAATCCTGCGCAAATGAGTTCTGTAGTCATTATTCCACTCCTTCGCCTTTATCTCTTAAGCAGCCTGGTTTGAAGAAGGGCAGCATGTTTTCTCTGGCCCAGTCTCTGGACTTCACAGGGTCGATGCCCCAGTTTGTGGGACAGGTGGAGATGAATTCTACGAACGTGAAGCCGCGGCCTTCCTTGTTATATTGAATGGCTTTGGATACGGCTTTCTTGGCTTTGATGATCTCTGCGGGGCTGAGCAGAGAAACACGCTCAATGTAGTACGGAGCTACCAGAGTGGCCAGTAGTTCACTAACCCTGATTGGGAAGCCGATATCGTCGGTCTTTCTGCCGTAAGGACTGGTGGTGGTCTTCATTTCAGGCAATGTAGTGGGAGCCATCTGACCACCTGTCATCCCGTAGATCGCGTTATTCACAAAGAACACGGAGATGTGTTCGCCGCGATTTGCCGCATGGATGATTTCAGCGGTACCGATGGCAGCCAGATCGCCATCCCCTTGATAGGTAAAGACGTTCATTTCGGGACGCGAACGCTTCATTCCAGTAGCTACAGCCGGAGCTCTGCCATGAGCAGCCTGAGCCATATCGAAATTGAAGAACTTGTAGGCAAACACGGAGCAACCCACTGGGGCCACACCGGACATTTGATTGGTAAGACCCTGCTCCTCGATTGCTTCAGCGATCAAACGATGCGCCACGCCATGCAGACAACCGGGGCAATAGGTAAAGGGAGTCTTGGTCAACGATTCTGGTCTATATGCTATCTTTTCCACTTCTCACTCCTTAAAAGCACTCTTCGAGCTTGGCTTGGATCTCGGCAGGGGTAAAGACTATGCCACCCACTTTGCCCCAGAAATCCACGGGGACTTTGCCATTGACGGCGATCTTCACATCGTCCAGCATCTGGCCGGTATTGAGCTCAAAGACGTACACTTTCTTCACTTTGGGACCGATGGCTTTGGCAATGGCTTCATAAGGGTAGGGCCATACATTGATCGGACGGATCAAACCGACGCTCTTGCCAGCTTTCTTCAGTTCGTTGATAGCGGATTTTACCACGCGGGAGGCGGTTCCCCATGCCAGGCAGAGGATTTCATTGTCATCGGACACGTTAAATTCCTCGTAGCGAACTTCGTTCTGCTTGATCACGTCGTACTTTTTGTACAGGTCGTTCACGTGTTTTTCCAAAACCTGGGGATCGATCTCCAGAGAATTGATCTCATGGTGGTGCTTTTTGTCCCCGTCTTCATTTGGGCAGATGCACCAGGAATTGTGTTGTTTGCCCAATTCGATGATTTCCGCGTCGGTGAGAGGTTCCTTAAACTCCACTGGTTCCATCATCTGACCCAGCATACCATCAGCGAGGATCATCACTGGATTGCGGTATTTGTCGGCGAGATCAAAGGCCTGGGACGCCATATCGGCAAATTCCTGTACAGAAGAGGGAGCCATCACGATGAGTTGATAATCCCCGTGTCCACCGCCTTTGACAGCCTGGAAATAATCGCCTTGAGCGGGCTGAATATCGCCCAAACCAGGGCCGCCACGCTGTACATTGATGATCACTGCGGGCAATTCCGCACCGGCGATATAGGAGATTCCCTCCATCTTCAGCGAAATGCCGGGTGAGGAGGAAGAGGTCATCACGCGTTTGCCGCATCCGGCTGCGCCATAGACCATATTGATGGCAGAGACTTCACTTTCTGCCTGCAAAAAGACACCATTGACTTTTGGCATCATGCGAGCCATGTACTCGATCAATTCGCTTTGAGGGGTGATGGGATAGGCGAAATACAATCTGCAACCGCTACGAATGGCAGCTTCAGCTACAGCCTCATTTCCTTTCATCAATATCTTTGCCATTTTCGCCTCACTTCTCAACCGTTATAGCCACATCAGGGCAGGATACATAGCACATCTTGCAGGCGATGCACTTATCTTGTTCGAAACACTCTGCGTAGTGGTAGCCCTTGGCATTGATGTTTTCCGAAAAGCGGATAATCTTTTTCGGACACGATGCAATGCATAAGCCACACCCTTTGCAGTAGGTTGGATCAACCGTCATTCTAGGCATGGTTGTACTCCTTTGACGTAATTTTTCTTTGAAGTGATAGGAGGAAGAATCGCCCGAATCTGTCAACTGATTTTATCGGCACAGCACAATTCACAATTCTTGATTCCCATCCACGAGCCAGCTATCAGTAGAATCCGTTCCGTAAGTCCAATCATGTCTCCACCTTCCCTGCGCAATTCTCTAATTAACCTGTGGAATAGGTGTAATCCTCATGCCCCCAATTCTCCATTCACAAGTCATGAAGCGCCTCTTATTACTCAGAGACATTTTGGTACATCGCTTACTGGTAATTGTCACCCCGCCCCGGCTCTCTCTAGCCTACTGCCAGCGCGAACTCCACCCGAACACATCTTGAACGCCTCCTGAATCCAGTTCAGGTGGGGTTCAGGTGAACTAGGGGTGGATTTCAGGCCAGCAGGGAGCAAGATATAGTGTAAAAGAAGCGGGTTCGTCAGGAACCCGCTTTAATGCATTGAATAAGTGATCTTTAGATCTTGATTTGTAATGCTCTCAGCAGTTCTTGTTGAGTATCAGGGCGTTCTTTGAGATCGCTCTCTGCCAGGTAATCGATGCGTTGTTTGAAACGATCTGCAAGGAGTTGCTTATAGGCGTCGATATTGCCGCGTTTTGCGGGATGGTAGGTATCGTAGTATCCAGGCAGGATCTTGTCGATGGATTCTTTGGTGGGGATCATGGCGCCAGGCAGGGCATCCCATTCTTCCCATTGAATCTGATCGGTGAGGATGGCAGTCTGCAGGGTGAGGGACGTCTTTAGCGGAATGGCTTCCAACACTGCATCGCTTTCTTTCCAGTATCCGCGGGAATTGAAGCAATAGAAATCTGCACCGTTATCTGCGACATTCAGGAAGGCTTCGACATCGCGATAGAGTTCGTATACGCGGAAGGGATTGGCAAAGGGCTCGAAGACCAATTTGTTCAGTTCTTCCTCGGTAACGTTCTCGGCACGATTGCGCTGGGTCATCAAAGCGGCACCCATAGCGATGGCCAGATACTTGTTTTTCAGCTTCAGCACAGGGGGCAGTACACTGTCTTTCATCAGCCAGACCAGAGCTTTGGGGAATGCGCATTTGTTCACGTAATTGCCTAAAAGACCTCTATCCAGCAGGGCTCTGCCGTTCTGATTGCGCAGATCCTGACCGACGGGGATGCGTTTACCATCAATGTTTAGCACAGCGTGATTCATCAGGGCCAAAGCGTATTTCCAATCCGGATGGTCGGTGGGGCGGCTGTCGGTTTTATCAAACAGGGTTGGTTCCCAGGCACGGCAGCATTTATTCTCCAGATCAATCTGGAAGGCGTCATCGTGCAATACAACTTTGGAAAATCCTTTTGGCAGAGTACCGCCATTATCGTGGGAATTGGTGTGGCTGGATTTTCCGGTGCCGGAAAGGCCATAGAAAGCGATGGAGCGCTTGCCAAACTTGTGGTAAGCGGCGTCTTCGCAGGTGGTGAAATCTATCTCCTTGATTCCACCATGGCAGGCTGCCATGCCAATTCTGATGCCGGAAGTCCAGGCCAAAGTGAGGGTTCCTTTCTTGCGCTCACCAAAGTAACGCATGCCCATGTTTACGATAACATTGTGCTTTTCATCCACCAGGGCCAGTTGCGGAGCGCCAACGTTGTTATAGAAAGGATCATCGCAGGTCCATTCATTAAACCCGATCAAAATGATATCCTGGATCGGGAGCTTGGGACTAGCTTCATAGGTGCTTTGCACTGATTCATAGGGGGCAAAATTGAGGAGCCAATTGTACAGATTTGCCACATCACTCTCGGTGGTGACAAAGGTGGCCTTGATCATCAGATCTGGGTCCATACCCAGCACAGCTTCAGCTTTGATCAGGGGATAGTGCTGCATCTGCCAGACGGCTTCGCGGAAATCTCCTTCCAGCTTGTTTTTCTGGCTGGGATTGAGGCGATGATAAAAGCGGCGGGCTTTGGCGGTTCGGCCGATGATATTTCCATGACAATCGTTTAGCACCCTGGCATCAGCCGGGAGATTGTGGAGCTTAACAAAATCGGGGCACATGGGCAGATCGGTGATGGTGACCCCTGGCTGCTTCTTGGCCATTTCGTAGGCTTCACGGATATCGACTTTGCGCACCAAATGGTTGTTCAGCAATGTCTCGGCAATCGCGCGAATCGGAGACATGTCCTTGATGTTGCTGTAAAAATCAGCACTGCTCTTGCTTGCCATTATTCCTCCATCTATGGCTGTATTTATGTGTTTAAACTTCAGG